>OMAC01000024.1_pt1 | contig 164288 bp, 157 predicted proteins | sample 1644561 | NCBI WGS metagenome assembly OMAC01 (sample SAMEA103958144, study PRJEB25191) | human gut metagenome
GTGGCAGTAAGTAAGCCCGAAATAATCTTATTTTTCAGTTTCATAACTTCCTCCTATATAATTTTTTTGCGTTTCTATATATTAGACAATTGAAATGTCGAAAAGGTTCATTTTTTACGAAAAATAAAATATTATTAAAAAAGAGTACATAGACAAGCTACGCATCCGAAAAACACATAGCCCTTTTGTTTGGCTTCTTTATTTTAGCATACATTATGTGAAAATTCAATATTTTATAAAAGCTTTCAAAAAACTAAAATTCCGATTACTAAAAAATTTAATTATCTAGCTTCGTATTCTTTTATTTTAATTTATTTAAAGGAGATATAGTTATGGACAATAACGATAAGATGATTAGAGCATTAGTGGAGCATTGAAAGAAGACAAATGACCTTGTGGTGGCTTTTGAAGATTTTGACGGTCAAATGCACAGGCATATGATTCATTTGCCAAATGAAGATGTTGACAAAATTCTTAATACTGGGATTATGGTGACGGTTCAATTTATTATGTTGAAAGCCGAAAGAGCTATGCAGGGCAAATTACTCTTGATATTAACGGAAAGAAAATGCGTAAAAACGCCTATGGCAAAACAGAACGCATTGTAAAAAACAAATTGCTTGAGTACCGTATTCAAGCAAAAGCAGGCTTGTTTGATGAAGTAGATAACACTACAATATATGAGCTTGCCGAAAAATTGATTGAAGAGCAATTCGCTCTCAATGAGATTAAACAAACATCATATGACCGCAAGAACGAAACTTTAAAAACACTTAGCCCCATTTATGATATTGCATTGCGTGAGATTACAGAGGACGAAATAAAGCGTTTTTTCATTTCTAAAATATCTTACTCACAATCCTATTTAGATAAGGTATATCAGCTTTTAAAGGTAGTTTTCAATGAGGGTATGCGAAAGAGAAGATTATTCCGGAAAAACCTATGCAGAACATCAGAAAGCCAAAGTCAAAGATATTAACTTTAATGACCGTACAATAAAGATTTGTAAGACTGTCAGCAGAGGTCTTAACGGCAAAACATATATAAGCGGCTCAACAAAGACTAAAGCAGGTATGCGTACAATCTATTTTAATGATGATATGGCTAATTTTTTAAAACAGTGTATCGGAGATAAAAAAGACGGTCTTATATTTGCTTCAAGTGTGGATAAACTTGTCACAACTAATCAGGTAAATTATCAATACGCAAACACGCTGAAAAAGTATAATATACTTGATAAGAGCGTTTACGGCAGAGTGGATTTACATTCACTTCGTTATACATATGCAACAAGGTGTATAGAATCAGGTATGCCTGCAAAGGTTCTCCAAAATCTTCTCGGTCATACCGACATAAGAATTACACTTGATACATACTGTGATGTTTTCCAAAAATACAGTATGGAAAATCTTGCTGTTGCTGACAGCTATATGAAGAGCAATAACATTGCAATAATATGACTGTCCGAAAATGTACTGTCAACTTTACTGTCACACCCTGAAAAGCCAGTAAATAAGCCACTTGTCAATGCTGCCTGCACCGAATGATGAACCGTGATAACTTCTGTAGCGGCTGAATACTTTGTTTCTGCCTGTGAACATTCTTGCAATCTTTACTGCATTTTCGTTTGCGTCTGCACCTGCATTTGTAAAGAATACCTTTCCGAAGCTGTCGGGAAGAAGATTTATAATCATCTCTGCAAGCGTTGACTTTGCCTCTGTGGCATATGACGGACCGACAAAACAAAACTTGTCAACCTGTTCCTTGATTGCATCACCGATTGCTTTATTTCCGTAACCGAGATTGAGGTTTACAAGCTGTGATGACATATCTGTTACCGTCAAAATCGTAAAAGTAAATTCCGTCTGCCTTTGCAACGGGAATCGGATTAAGATTACCCTGCTTGCTCCATGACTGGAGGACATATTTCTTATGGTTTTCAACAATTTTCTCAGGTGTCATAATAATTTCCCCTTTTTAAAATACCAAAAAAGATAAACAGAAAAGGAGCCTCCTTTTCAGAAGCTCCTTTGCTTTGCGTCTTTTTTGTTTATGCCATTATTATATCATCAAAATATGGTTATGCAATATTTTTCGGCACAATATTCTTTGTGCTAAAGCACAATGTTTTCGGAGATATTTCTTGAATTTATGACCTTTTCGTCATTTTACATACAAATTTCGTGAAATATCCACTTCTTGTTTGTATGCTGTAATTAACAATTACTCGTTTTCCTTTTTCTTTGTTGTGCCAAGGCTGAGTATAATTACGGAAATGATAATCATTACAACACCTGCGGCACACGGAATTACGTCACCGTAAATCATATTGAAACCGCTTTCTGTTGCAGCCTGTCCGCTGATGATCGTATATTCACCTGACGGCATACTGCTGAGTGAATATGTTGTGCCGTCAATTGTAACATTGAAATTTTCCGAACGAATCATTTCGTCTGTAATACCTGCGCTTTTAAGACCGTTATCGCCAAGGTTCATATTTGTGCTTACAACTTCGCCGTTCTTAACGATGATTGTATCACCCTTGCAGCTTTTTGCAATATCAGCACCGATAACAGACGAATAGTCGCTTGTATTTGTATCAATAATAACAATGCCACCCTCTGTTCTTACAACGCAAGCCATGAGGTTATACACACCGTCCTCGCCCTCAACGGCTGTCGGCTCTGAAATGCTCTTGACCTTCATACCCTTGAGGTTAGCCTTGAACTGCTTTGTTGTTTCGTCATCAAGGAAATTTGTGCCGACCTTTTTATCGTCTGACGATGCGATAATCTTGCCGTCAGCGTCTGTCATAACAAATGAATTGATGCCGAGGTTCTTTACAAGTGCGGCATTTGTTTCAGCCGAAGTATTTTCCGTAACAACACTCGCAATTACATTTGCCTTTTCAAAAAGTGAGTTCATAAACTCAAATTTAGTGTAGTTATAGTTATCGCTGTATTCTGTAAGCTGAGCCTTTGCGTCATCAAGATATGTCTGATTTGAGCTTTCTGTTTTTGTTGAAAACAAATTGCAAACTACCGAAACGCAAACCATAACAACAGCAACAATAACTGCCGTTACAACTGCAACGCCTTTTTTTACCGATTTAGAATTACCCATTGTAATCTTCCTTTCAAAATGCTTTGCTTGCATAAAATAATACCATTATTCGACTTTGTTTTCAAGCACGGTTTGTGAAATAATTAACAGCTGCACATAATTTGACAATATTCTGCATTAACCGATTTAGAGATACAGCTCTGCGAAAAAAGATAATTTGAAAAAAATGATACATCTATGATACAATGGCAATATAAACTGTGTCTTGGAGGTGGGGTTGTTGGCTGACATATTGATTGTTGAGGACGAAAAGAATATTTCAAATCTTATTGAAATGGCTCTTTCTCGGCACGGGCACAAAACCGATTGTGTGTTTGACGGCGAAAGCTGTGCCGATGTTCTGGAGAAAAAGCACTTTGACCTTATTCTGCTTGATGTTATGTTGCCGAAAATCAGCGGTTTTGAGCTTATGGACTACATCAAAGGCTTTGACACACCCGTAATTTTCATTACTGCAAAATCAGATATATCGGACAGGGTTTACGGGCTTAACCTGGGGGCTGACGATTACATAACAAAACCGTTTAACATTTCGGAACTTCAGGCAAGAGTTGATGCGGTACTGCGAAGATACAACAAGGCAAAAACAAAACTCAGCTTTAAAGACATAGTAATTGACACAAATTCAAGAATAGTCACCAAAAACGGAGTACAAATTGACCTTACATTAAAGGAATACGAAATACTTCTGCTTTTTGTACGCAACAAAAACATTGCCCTTTACCGTGAAATGATTTACGAAAGGGTATGGAATGAACCGTATATGGGTGATACAAGAACCGTGGATCTGCATATTCAGCGGTTAAGAAAAAAGCTTGATTTAAAAGACAACATTCAGTCTGTGTATAAAGTCGGTTACCGTCTTGTTGAATAAGCGGAGGGAAAGCCCTAATGAAATTTTCGTGGAAAATATTTTTTATTACCTTTCTTATTATAATTACTTCCTTCGGTGCGGGAGGTTTTCTCCTCATCAACACCGTTTTTACAAACACGCTGAACAACCGTATTGACTCAGCCAAAAAGAACAACAATTACATCACAACGGCACTTTCGGTATATGCAGACAACAATCTGCCCACCTACGGAAACTTGGAATATCTGCGCGTTTCGGCAATCGGATTTGCAAAACAAATTGCAGGCAATTCGGATTCTAAAATCAAAATCGGTTCAATAAACGAGCTCAGCTTTTCGGCAGAAAATGAATTTGCCCACGGTATGTCGGTAAATTCCAGAAAAAGCAGAGTAGTTACTGAAAACAAAAAATACTATATTCAAACAATAAGCAAAATTCAGCTTGTAACCAAAAGCTGTTATATTGAAACTGTTGACGATATAACAAGCGTGTACAGCGACCGTGATATGTACTGCACAATTTATCAGTTCATTCTCATAGGCGTTGCGTTGTTTGCATCAATTCTGCTTGTAATCTTCTCAAAGCTTTTGACAAGACCGCTTGTTAAGTTAAAGGATGCGTCAAAGGAAGTTGCCGAGGGCAACTTTAATATGAGAGTAAAGGAAAGCCACGGCATTACATCTTCAACCGAAATAACCGAGCTTTCGCAGAGCTTTAACACCATGGCAGATTATGTTGAAGACTACATTGAACAGCTAAAGCTTGCAACACAGAATCGTGACAACTTTATTGCGGATTTTACCCACGAGTTAAAAACTCCGCTGACATCTGTTATCGGTTATGCGGATATGCTCCGTTCTTATGAAATGGAGCCTAAACAACGCAGAGAATGTGCCGACCTTATCTACAAAGAGGGCAGTCGGCTTGAGGCGCTTTCGCTTAATCTGCTAAACCTTATAGTTTTGAAAAATGACGAAATCAAAACCGTAAACATCAGAACGGACATAATTGCCGATGACATTAAAAGGTCTGTTCTCTTTATTTTGAAAAAATACGGTGTGAAATTAAAATTGAATGTTGAAAAAGCAGAAGTCAACGCAGAGCCGTCGCTCTTGAAAACGCTTTTGTACAACCTGATTGACAATGCCTGCAAAGCGAGTGAGAGCGGAAAGCCTGTTACACTCACGGGATATGTTGACAGCGACAGATACCGTTTTTGCGTTACCGACAGCGGTTGCGGAATTGCGGAAGATGACCTTGTCAAAATCACCGAACCCTTTTATATGGTTGACAAATCCCGTTCAAGAAGTATGGGCGGAGCCGGACTCGGGCTTTCAATCTGCAATGAAATTGCAAAGCTTCACGGTTCAACTCTTGAAATTGTCAGTGAAGTCGGCAAGGGTACGGACATCAGCTTTACGGTAAACCTTGCCGATAATTCTGCGGAAAGTGAGGCTTTTGAAGATGAAAAAATTTAACCTTAAAAAATCCTTAAAATATATCATCTGCACTTTGCTCACCTTGACCGTAGTCGCAACCGTTGTGTTTCTCCCCCGCTTTTATTATTCGGTAACGGACAATCGGGGTTCTGTCGGAAACACAGCCGAAACATTTAAACTTACCGCCGATATAACCACTTTGAGCGGCGGAGAATTTTTGAAACTCATTTCAAGCGAAGATACCGTTTGGGTTCTTCAAAACAATGCTCCGAAAACAGAAACTGTAATCAGCTATGCAAAAAAAGCGTTAAGCAATCTTGCAAATTCGCTTAAAGACACAAAATTATTTTCCAATATTGCAGGCTACATTCGGCCGTTTTTTACACTTGACAGCTGCAGCGGTTACAAACTTACAATGCGCGGAACACTTGACGGTAATGTAATTGTTTCGTCCGATTTTATGTTTGTAACATGCAACTATGCCAAAGAGGGCGCACAATACGGACTAAACATAACAATGCTGTTTGATATGGAAACTTTCACAATTTATGAGCTTAACATTGATACAACCTACCTGACGGACAGCGTTACCGGGAGTGAAATTTCTATTCCGTATGAACAGGAGCTGTACGGAAGAACCGAATACAGCGACAGTTATAGACAGGAGCTGTACGATGCACTCATAAAATACTGGGGTGTCAGTTCCGATTCAATAACGGTTAAGGCAAGTTCCGAATCTTTCAGCATCAACATCTGCCCACAGCCGTTTTTGGAATACAGCAAAATAAACAACGAACAATTTGATTATTATGGCTGATGAAACAACTATGATACATTTTTGAACAATTTCAGAAACAAGCCTTTTGTATAGTATAGATACACTTACGAAAGGCTTGTTTTTTATGGATATTAAAGAGTATGAGGAATTTTGTAAAAACAGTAAATACGGAAACTTTATGCAGTCGGCAGACTGGGCAAAGGTTAAAAAGGGTTGGATTCCCGAGTATGTTGCCGTTCGTGACGAAAACGGAAAAATCAACGGCTGTACACTTGTGCTTGTAAAGAAAATACCGATTCTCAACACGGCAATGCTTTATGCACCGAGGGGCTTTGTATGCGACACTCACGACAGTAAAACCGTCAGAAAAATATTTGAGCAGATAAAGCTGATTGCAGAAAAATATCACGCATACACGCTCAAAACCGATCCGCTGATTGACGAAACCGACTTTATCTCGATTAAAAATCTTGTTGACCTCGGATTTGTTTATCACGGTGAAAAGCAAGGATATGACAACACCCAATGCAGAGAAAATTATGTGCTTGACATAAAAGATAAATCTTGTGATGAAGTTTTTGCAAATTTTAAATCAAAATGGCGGTACAACATCCGCCTTGCAATGAGGAAAGGTGTTGAGTGTAAATTCTGCGGTGAAGATGAGCTTGACGATTTTATGGAGCTTATGAAAGAAACAGGCAGGCGTGACGGCTTTGAAATTCGTTCGGAAGAATATTTCAGAAATTTTTTACAGGCATTTCACGGCAACGCAAAGCTCTGTATCACAAAACTTGACGGAAAAGTTTTGTCGGGTGCATTGCTTGTAAATTATGCAAATGTTGCAAGCTATGTTTACGGCTGTTCATCAAACGAATACAGAAAATATATGCCGAATTATCTTATGCAATGGACGATGATTAAGTACGCAATTGAGAGCGGTTGCCACACATATGATTTTTGCGGTATTCCCTATTGGTATGACGAAACGCATAAAAACTACGGTGTATATCGCTTTAAACAGGGATTTAACGGCAAAGTTAAAACCTATGCCGGCGAGTTTGACTATGTTTTCAGAAACGGAGTAAATCACATTGCCGACCTTGCACTGAAACTGAAAAAGCTTGTGTGAAATATTCATCTGCGTTGAATTTGCAAACCGTATATGCTAAAATGGAGTGGGTAAAATTATCCCACTCCATTTTGTATCGGAGGAATTTTATGTTCTGCGATTTGCATACACATTCAACATTTTCGGACGGCACATTTTCACCTACGGAAATCGTTTTAAAAGCCAAAGAAATCGGGCTTGACGCCGTTGCACTCTGCGACCACAACACTGTTGCAGGGCTTGACGAATTTGTTTCGGCAGGTAAAAAGTACGGCGTAACCACCGTTGCGGGGATTGAATTTTCAACCGAATACAATTCAAAACAACTGCACATTGTCGGTCTGTTTATCAAGGAAGAAAACTATTCAGACATAACCGAAATTATGGCTGAGTCGCAAAAATTAAAGGAGGAAAGCAACAAACTGCTCGTTAAAAATCTTGCGAAAGACGGCTATGTTCTCGACTATGACGAAATCAAAAGCAGCACGGTTGACGGCTTTGTAAACCGTGCAAACATCGCCGCCGCTCTTATGCAAAAGGGCTATGTTTCTTCTGTCAAAGAGGCATTTCAAACCTTGCTTATGTCGAAGTTTGGCTACTATGTTCCGCCGAAAAGACCGTCATCTCTGTATATAATTGAAAGGCTGAAAGGTTTCGGTTCAATATCCGTTCTTGCACACCCGTTTCTCAACATGAACGAAGATGAATTGAGAGAATTTCTGCCAAAAGCAAAGGCTTGCGGTCTTAACGCAACGGAGGCGTACTATTCGCTTTTTGACAAAGCCGAAACAGAGCTTGCCGAGAAAATCTGTGACGAATACGGTCTTTTGAAAAGCGGCGGAAGTGACTTTCACGGAGCAACAAAACCCGATATTTCGCTTGGAGTCGGAAAAGGAAATCTTGCGATACCGACAGAAATATACAAAAATCTTGCTAATTGTTATCACAACTTCCGATTATAAAATTATCGTCATTATGCAATGCTCCCTGCATTTTACAAGCACAACAATTTAATTTCGACCCAAACAACACAAAACAGCGATGAAGAATAATCACCGCTGCTTTTTTGGTTTTGGATTTAAATTTTTTTCAATTCAGGCTTATTTTATTTTAAGAGAAATATCAAAAGCCTTAACCGAATGAGTGAGCGCACCCATTGATATGATATCGACACCGGTTTCGGCAATTTCACGAAGAGTTTCGTCGGTAATGCCGCCGCTTGCCTCAAGAAGTGCCTTGCCTGCCGTGATGTCAACAGCCTGTTTCATAAGCTCGGGGCTCATATTATCGAGCATAATAACATCAACGCCTGCCTCAAGAGCCTGATTGAGTTCGTCAAGGTTTCTTACTTCAAGCTCAACCTTGGTCATATGACCGAGTTTTGATTTAAGCTTTGAAACAGCGTTTGCAATTCCGCCGCCTGCGTCAATGTGGTTATCCTTGAGCATTGCGGCATCTGAAAGATTGTAACGGTGATTTCTTCCGCCTCCGACCGTAACGGCATACTTCTGGAGCGGACGCATACCCGGGAGTGTCTTTCTTGTGTCGGCAATAGAAGCCTTTGTACCGCTGACAATTTCAACAGCCTTGTTTGTTGCGGTTGCAATACCGCTCATATGCTGAATAAGGTTGAGAGCCGTTCTCTCGCCCTTTAAAATTGTTCTTGTCTTGCCGTGAATTTCAGCGATGATTTCGCCCTTTACAAGCTTGTCGCCGTCATGCTTATAAACCTTTGCCTCAAAACCGTTTGGCTGAAGAATTTCAAACACACGGAGTGCAACCTCGATACCGCAAAGAACACCTGAACTTTTTGCAAGGAAAATTGCCGTATTTTCCTGATTTTCGTCAATAAGGTAATCGGTTGTTGTGTCAAGATAGTTGATATCCTCAAGCAATGCGGTTTTAATAAGATTGTCTACGTAAATGCTGTTAAGTGTCATCAGTCGGTACCCTCCATAATTTCATCAAAAATGATACTTGCAACAATTGCCGCACTTCTTGCCTCAACAAGGTCGGAATTGATCTCGTACTTTTCTGCAAACAGTTCACTCATAATCTCGTGAATCTGTTTACTGCTTTCTTCATATTTTTCAGGCTTTGGAAGAACAAAATATGCGTCCTGCAAAATCTCTCTGATTTTTGAACGACAGCCATGCGGCATGGTCTTGCCCTCAACAGGGCGGTAAACAGGTTCTTCACCAAGAGTTCTTCTGCCGAATTTATTGATTTTATCCGTAATATCAAGAGCGGCTGTTCTTGAATAAACAAGCGCTTCAAGGAGCGAGTTACTTGCAAGACGGTTTGCACCGTGAACACCTGTGTGCGAGCACTCACCTGCGGCATACAAGCCCTCAACGGTTGTGCGTGAATGAAGGTCAACATCAATACCGCCCATAAGGTAATGCTGGCACGGAAATACAGGAATTCTGTCCTTTGTAATGTCAACGCCCTCTTCAAGGCATCTTTCATAAATCATCGGAAAACGATTTCTTACAAAATCAGCCGGCTTGTGGGTTATGTCAAGATAGAAATTCTCGCTGTTTGTCTTAATTGATTCAAGCATAACCGCATTTGAAACAACATCTCTCGGAGCAAGCTCTCCTCTGCTGTCATAATTTGAGGCAAATCTCTCGCCGTTGCAGTTGAGCAGAACCGCACCCTCACCACGAACAGCCTCACTTATAAGAAAACGCTCTCTACCATGATCAGCCGCAAATGCTGTCGGGTGAAACTGTATTCTCGAAAGATTTTTAATTCTTGCACCAAGCATATATGCAAACGCAATGCCGTCACCCGTTGCGATTGCGGAGTTGGTTGTATACTTATAAACTCTGCCGATACCGCCTGTTGCAAGCAGACAGTAGTTACAGCCGTAGTGAAGCTTTTCACCGTTTCTCAAAATGCTTATATAAAAACCGTTCAGCACCTTGTCAATTGAATAAACAAGAGCGTTGTCACACACGGTAACATTTTTTAGCTGAGTAACCTTTGCGATAAGTCCGTCAACAATTGCCTTGCCTGTTGAATCCTTATGATGAACAATTCTGTTTCTGCTGTGACCTGCCTCAAGAGTTTTGCACATTGTGCCGTCCTCGTTAAGGTCAAAATCAACACCGAGGTCTTTTATTTTAAGAACATCCGAAGGACCTTCGGTAACAAGCTTTTCAACAGCGGAAAGAGTATTTTTATACTTTCCCGCAATCAATGTATCCGTAATATGCAGCTTGTAGCTGTCGTGAACCGTATCAAGCACACACGCAACACCGCCCTGCGCAAGAGAGCTGTTTGAAAGCTGAAGTTCACGCTTTGAAACAAGAAGAATATTCACGCTTTCGGGAAAATTAAGTGCCGCATAAAGTCCGGCCGCACCTGTGCCAACGATTACAACATCAAATTTCTTATCCATTTCCAAGTTCCTTTGAAAAAAATTTATCTATTACACACGGCATCACACAAAATACCGTTTACAAATTTGTACCTGTATATTATACTACTAATTGTAAGATTAGTAAATACAGTAAATAATTTTGAAAGGGCGATTATTATGGCTGAAAATACAATTCCGAACGATCCGATGATTCTTTTAAGCTTTGTTAATACAAAGCTGCGTGATTTCTACCCCAGCCTTGATAAAATGTGTGACGATCTCGGTTGCAGTAAAGAAGAAATTGAAAGCAAGCTTTCTGCAATTGACTACAAATACAACGCAGAACTCAATAAATTTGTCTGACATCAAAGAAAAGTCCGTTTTATCGTACAGTTCATTTGATATGATTAACATATAGGATATCCCATATGTTAAGGAGGAAATTTTATGGGCATTTTTGATTTTGAAAGATTGTTTGATTTAAACCATGACGGAACGCTTGATCCGCTTGAAAAAGGTCTTGAGTTCACCGTGATTGAAGATATTATGAATGATGGCGACGATAATGACGACTTGTTTTCGTCTGATTCAGATGATGAATTTGACACGGATTTCGGCGATGATTTCTGATTTTATTCTGCAAACAATTTAATCTTCAAGCAAAAAGCGAGATGAATTTTTCGATTGAATTCATCTCGCTTATATTTTTATTTATCGTGATTCTGTTCAAGCGTTACAGCTTGTAATTGTCCATAACCTTTTCCAAGGTCTTGTAATCATCATCGGAAATTTTATACACGGTTGAATTGTCCTTGTCAACACAGATTTTGTCAGCACCACCGACACGGATATTGTGGGTAACAATTCCGTCTTTGCGTGTTTCAATAAGGATTCCACCGTCAAACTCACCGCTTGTACCGCCTGTTTCGGCTGATTGCAGAATATTCTTGACCGTCTTGAAATCAACCTCGCCAAGCACGGCGGTTGACTCGTCTGACATTACAACAGTTATTTCATCAACATCGAAAAAATTAACCTTGTCTGTAATTTTTGTATCACCGCAACCGCAAAGCATTACCGCAACGGATAACATCATCACAAAAGCCAAGCAAACCGCTCTGAATTTTTTCATATAATCTCCCCCACAACTAACTATTGATTATGAGAAAAGTATAAATAATAATTTTGGTAAAGTCAACGCCTAAATACGCCGACTTACACTTTGTTCAAGCCTATTGCGTCACTTCTTTTGAAAATGAAAAAGGCTTTTATCAACCGGGAATTTTTGCGACGGATAAATTGTTGTATTGCCGGATGCGATAAAACTGATGAGGACTGCAAGCACAAAATACGGGGCGGCAGACGCACCGAAAACTTCGATACCGAGAACGATTGCTGTAATAGGTGTGTTGATTGCTGCGGCAAAAACACATACAAATCCGATTGCCGCAAAAAATGTGGGATCAAATCCGCAGACGCATCCGAACCAACTGCCGAATGACGCACCCATATCAAACATAGGAGTAACCTCTCCTCCCTGAAATCCTGCACCGAGGGTGAGTACGGTTAAAAGATATTTTGCCGGCATATCGTACCATTTTGCATCGCCCTTAAAGGCGGTGTTCTGCATCCATGTGCTTAAGCCCTCAAAATCGTTAAGTCCCAAAGCGAAAATTAAAAGGCTGACGATTGCCGCACCTACTGCTGCGGCAAGAAGGTAGTTCTTGAAAATTTTTGAGTATGCAAGTTTTACATACTTTATTCCAAGTGCAAACAGCTTGCCGATTAAGCCGAGGCAAACTGCCGCAATTAAAAATACAAAAAGAAATCTTGCGTCAAAATCGGGGATTGACGAAATTGCATATCTTTCATGTTTAAAGCCGAGAAGCTGTGTAACAAAATTTGCAAGATATGAACACGCAAAGCACGGAATTACCGCACCTGCCGACAATCTTCCGACACAGCAGACTTCCATTCCGAAAAATGCACCTGCAAACGGTGTGCCGAAAACCGAACCGAATGCAGAGCTGATTCCGCTGAGAACGATTGTACTTCGGTCATTATTTTTAAAGCCGAGATAATCGGCAACATTACTTGTCAGCGAACCGCCAATCTGAACGGCAGTTCCCTCTCTGCCGACAGAACCGCCGAAAAGGTGGGTTATGCAGGTAAATATAAATGTCAGCGATGCAAGTCGCTTTGGCACTTTTTCACCGTCATTTGCACTCTCAATAATAATGTTGTTGCCCATTGACGACTTTCCGCCGATACGCTTATATACAAAAGCGGTCACAATACCTGCTACGGGCAAAAAGATATAGCACAGCGGAAAGAAGCTCCTGAAATCTGCCGCATAATCAAGACATTTCAGAAACGCAAACGATATAAGTCCCATCACAACGGAACAGCACAGAGATGTTGCAAGCACCTTAAAATCAACAAATTTGTTCTTCATAAATTTCCTCCTCAAAATTTCCGCACAAAGAACATCGCATAAAAAAAGCCAATGCCCCTGTTCAAAAACAGAAGTCATCAGCAAAAGCGGTTTCGACAAAAGCCGTGGGAGAACCTCATTCCCATTCATATTGACATATATAGTATATACCGAGCAGGTTAATTTTTCAAGTGATTTCGACAATTTTTGTAATTTTCCAAAAATCACCTTGCAATCATTTTGTTTAAGCAGTATGATATTCTATACCAAGCGGAAGAATATTTATTATTAAAAGAATCGGAGGCTGATGATATGTGTACAGCGGCAACATATAAAACAAAAGACTTTTACTTTGGCAGAACGCTTGATTATGAATTTTCATACGGTGACGAAATTACAATTACCCCACGAAATTTTCCGTTTAAGTTCCGCCATACAAACGAATGCAACAGCCACTTTGCGATGATTGGCATGGCTCACATTGCAGACGGTTATCCGCTATATTACGACGCAATGAATGAAAAGGGCCTGTGTATGGCAGGGCTAAATTTTGTGGGCAATGCCGTATATTTTGAACCGAAGAACGGCAAGGAAAATATTGCACAATTTGAGTTCATTCCGTATATACTTTCACATTGCGACAGCGTTTTGCAGGCAAGGAAAAAGCTTGAAAACCTTAACATAACAAATACGCAGTTCAGCGACAAGCTCCCCTGTGCTCAATTGCATTGGATTATTTCCGACAGAAACGAATCGCTTACAGTTGAATCGACAAATGACGGACTCAAGGTCTATGACAACCCTATCGGTGTTCTGACAAACAATCCTCCGTTTGACATTCAGATGTTCATGCTCAACAACTATATGTCACTCTCACCAAAGCAACCCGAAAACAACTTCGGCAAAAGTGCCGAGCTTACCACATACAGCCGTGGAATGGGTGCAATCGGACTGCCGGGCGACCTTTCATCCGCATCCCGTTTTGCAAAGGTTGCGTTCACAAAGCTGAACTCCGTTTCGGGTGACAGCGAGGGCGAAAGCGTGAGCCAGTTTTTCCACATTCTCGGTTCTGTTGACCAGCAGAGAGGTTGTTGTGAGGTTGCAGACGGAAAGTATGAAATCACACTTTACACCTCCTGTTGCAATGCCGACAAGGGAATCTACTACTACACCACCTACAACAATCACCAAATTTGTGCGGTTGATATGCACAAAATCGACCTTGACATGGCCGAACTTACCGCATACACACCCATTACGGAGGGTAAGGTTTTATTTCAAAATTAAATACAAAAATTTCAGCCGTACACTTTTGAAATGTACGGCTGTTGTTTTATTTATTGTCTTTCTTCTGTTTTTTATGCTTATGCTTTTTGAGATGAACCTCGGGAACAGCGACAGTATCATAAACAACCGTGCTGTCTGTGTTATCCTCGGCAACATCATTCTGCTTTACTTTGCCCGTGTGAATCTCGGGAAAAGCAAGGTTTTCGGAATCAAATGTAAATTTCCTGTCCTTCATAATACCTGCCTCCGATTCTAAATGCAATTTATAAAGAATGTTATCGTCAGACTGTTCAGGAAGTCGGCAAACAAACTGCCGACAATCGGAACAATAAGATAAGCCTTAACGGACGGTGCGTATTTTTCGCAGATTGCCTGCATATTTGCCATTGCATTTGGCGTTGCGCCCATACCAAAACCGCAAGTACCTGCCGCAAGAACAGCTGCATCGTAATCTCTGCCCATAATGTTGAACACAACAAAATATGTGAAAATGAACATAAGAACAACCTGACCTGCAAGAAGTATAATAAGCGGAAGCGCAAGGTCGGCAAGCTGCCAAAGCTTGAGTGTAATCATAGCAATACCGAGGAAAAGTGAGAGACATATACCGCCGAGGTCATTAATCTCGCCCATATGAATGGTGATTTTACCCGTGTATTCACCGATATTTCTCATAATTGCGGCAACAATCATTGCACCGATATAAATCGGGAATGTCATGCCCGTAAGTGAAAGCAAATCTGAAACAACCGTACCGAGTCCGACCGCTATAATCAGCTGAAATACTGCCGGAGCATACATTGAAAAATGTCGTTCGTGCTTTTCTTCTTCTTCAACAAGAAGGCTGTCATCCTCTGTTTTGATTGTGGCAATAAGGTTGTGCTTTTTAATAAGTCTGTTTCCGACAGGTCCGCCCATGAGTGAGCCCGCGATAAGACCGAATGTTGCAGCGGCAGTACAAACAGTTGTCGCACCCTGAACGCCGAAATCCTCAAGTACAGGACCGAAAGCGCCCGCCGTACCGTGACCGCCTACCATAGGAATCGAACCCGTCGTCATACCCGTGAGCGAGTCAAGTCCGATCAAATTTGCAAGTCCGATTGCAGAGAAATTCTGCATTACAATGAGCATAATTACAAGAAACAAAAATACAATAAGGGATTTGCCTCCGCTTTTCAGCACCTTGAGATTCGCCTGAAATCCGACTGAGGTAAAGAAAAACACCATGCAGACTTCCTTTAGAGTATCATCAAAATCAATTACCGCAACACCTGTCATATAGAGAACCAGCGTAAGAATTGCAAAAAGCAAACCGCCGATTACAGGTGCGGGTATACAAAATTTCTGCAAAAACGATATACGCTTTTTCAGAAATGCACCGGCCATCAGAACAATCACGGCAACTGCGATTGTCTGATACATATCAAGAGTTATATTCAATCAGCACCAATCCTTTCGCAGTTATCCTGCTGTTTTTACTGTTATTCCTCTTTCGGAATAATATTCTGCCGCACCCTTGTGAAAAGGAATTTTAACACCTTCAACGGCTTTTTCAAGCGTTATGTCAACATCCGCCGAAACAGTCAGCTGAAGTTCCTGCGCATTGTCAAAAACAAGCTGTGTAAGCTTCTTCACCTGTTCGACTGAAAGTCTGTCGTTCACAATCAGAACAGCCTTTACCGCAACTGTGCCGACTTCATCACTCTGCCCGTTGTAAGTGTTTTTCGGAATTTTGCAGTCAACATAGCTGTAGGTGTTTTTAAGCTTTTTAACAGCTGCATCATCAATTCCTATAAGCTTGATGTCACATTGCTTTGAAAGTTCCTCAACAACTGTTGCATTAAGTCCGAGTGTAAAGAATGCCGCATCAATTTCGCCGTTCTGTAACTGTTTTGCGGCATCGGCATAATTAAGATTTTTTTCCTTAACCATTTTTGAGTTAAGCCCGTATGCCGAAAGAATCTGCTTTGCGTTAAGCTCTGAACCCGATTCTTCTTCACCTATGCTCACGGTTTTGCCGAGCAAATCATCAACACTGTTAATATCAGAATCTTTTCTTACGACGATATGACAAGCCTCTGTAAACATACCTGCAACAGCGCTGTAGCCCTCAAGGCTGCCGGATTTTTCAAAATTATTTTCGCCGTTAAATGCGTCGTGTGCAATGTCGGACTGAACAATTGCAGCGTCAAGATAATTCTGTGAAAGCAAGCGAACATTTGCCGCAGAACCGGCTGTTGTCTTTGTTTCAATTTTCAGAGTGCCGTCAGCATCGGCAATCGACTTTATCGAATTTGCCGCTTCGTTATAAATTCCTCCGGTACCTGCCGCACCGAATCGGATTGTTTCACCGCCTGATGAACAGCTGCACAAAAGAACAGTCATCAAGGCAATCAAAAGTGCAAGTAGTTTTTTCATTTTTCCGCCTTCTTTGCTTTTGGATTTCGCTCAAAAAAAGAGAAATTGTAAAAGCACAAAAGCTCACAATTCCCCTTTATTCCGTTCAAATTATACCATAACGGAATTGCTGTTGTCAAACGAAAAGGCACTCCAGAAAAGGAGTGCCTCATTACATTAGAATGTATTACTTGTTGAAAATTGACATAATATCATAGAAGGTATCGTCGTCATCATCAGTCTTGTCCTTTGTTGCAGGCTTTGGCTCTTCCTTAGCCACAACAGGAGCTGACGCTGATGAAACTGCGTCCGTAAGATTCTTCTTAGCAATCTGACCGTCTGCGTTAAAGCCGGTTGCAATAACCGTTACGCTGATAGCATCTTCCATTTTGTCGTCAATAACAGCACCCCAAATGATGTTTGCATCATCTGAAACCTTATCCTTAATCATTGTTGATGCGGCATCGATATCATCAAGACTAACATCGGCAGATGCTGTGATGTTGATAATAAGACCCTTTGCGCCGTCAATTGAAGTTTCAAGAAGCGGACTTGAAATAGCCATATCTGCGGCAACGGTAGCCTTGTCCTTGCCTGTTGCACTGCCCATACCCATGTGAGCGTAGCCTGCGTCCTTCATTACGGAAGTAACATCGGCAAAGTCGAGGTTTACAAGACCCGGGAGAAGGATAAGATCAGAAATACTCTGAACACCCTGTCTGAGAACATCATCGGCAATAGCAAATGCGTTTTGGAGAGTGATGCTTGTATCCGAAACATACTTGAGTCTTTCGTTAGGAACGATGATAAGTGAGTCAACACAGGCAGAAAGCTCTGCAATACCCTGCTCAGCCTGAGTCATTCTTCTCTTGCCTTCAAAAGCAAACGGCTTTGTAACAACGCCGACTGTAAGAATGCCCATATCCTTTGCGATTTTGGCAACTACGGGAGCAGCGCCTGTACCTGTACCGCCGCCCATGCCGGCAGTAACAAATACCATATCCGTATCCTTGAGAAGTGCTGCGATTTCATCTCTGCTCTCCTCGGCTGCCTCCTGTCCGATCTGTGGCATAGAGCCTGCGCCCTTACCTCTTGTAAGCTTTTCGCCGATCTGAATCTTCTGCGAAGCCTTTGAAAGTCTTAAAACATGTTCATCTGTATTTATTGCGATAAATTCAACATTCTTAACCTCGGTCGCAACCATGCGATTAACAGCGTTTCCGCCGCCTCCGCCGACACCGATCACTTTAATTTTAGGCATATACTCGTTTTCCAATTCCAGTTCAAAAGCCATTTTTTCGTCCTCCTTATATATTGACAACTTTCAGTCAGAAATCATTATTCTTCATAGTACACAATTATACTATCTTATACTATCATACTTTTTTCAAAATAGCAATGCTTTTCAGCCGTTTTTCTGCAAATTTATACGGAAAATTCTGCTGAAAAATTACTCGCCCGTGTAGGCGCCGTCTGCATTGCCGTTGTCATAGGTACCGTTATCATAGTTATTATAGCTGTTATTGTCGTAATAACCCGTGTCACCGCCCGAATATGTTCCGTCATCCCATGTGTAGTTGTTTGTGTAGCCGTCACCCGTATCGGCTGAAGAATCAGCCGCCTGCGTTGTTGCCTGTGTGGTTGCCTGTGTTGCGGCTGTGGGCTGGGTTGCGGCAGGTTTGTAGTGAGAAATTTTTGATGTACTGCAAGCCGAAACATCAAGCGTTCCTGCTACAAGTCCCGTGTTGTTCGGGTCAAGCTTTTCGTTGATGATTGTCATTGCAGTTCTGATTTTATAGTCGATATCATCGGGAAGTCCGATGTTAATGTCAATCCTTCCGTCATAAACGAGCTTTATGTTTGCCGTGTCGGTAACATCAAAGCCTGTGATATTCTTAACCTTGTTGTTGATAAGGCTCTGCGAAACATCTTCGAGAATATCGGGAACATTTGCGTCGCTGAATGACACATACTGTCCAACCTCTGTGGTCTTGATGTCGCCGCAGGTGAGTTCGGGAAGCTTGTACTTATTTTCGGAAATTTCCTCAAGGATTCTGCCCTTTGAGCTTACAAGCAGATAACCGTTACCGTTTGGAATAACATATGACGGTGTTGCGTCAACAACAGTAATTGTTATTGTGTCCGGAATGTTAAAGCTTACGCTTGCGCTTTCGATATACGAAAGATTCTTGACAATCTTGTCCGATGTATTGTACATTGCACCCATGAAGATGTTCTCCTGATATTCAACACCGCTGAATGCAATTATCTGTTTTTCGTCATAATACTTGTCCCCCACAACCTCAATTTTTTCGGTTTTAAAAAGGACTGTAAGGCTTAGTATAACACCGATTATAAGCACTGCCGCAAAAATTGAACTGTACAGTGCGATTCTCCTGTGCTTAATCTGAGTGCTCGTCAGAGATTTTTTTCTTCTGCGAATTACTTCACGCTCCTGAGCACGGATTTCCTTTGCACGCTTTTCCTGTTTTTGCTTTTCTCCGAATTCGTCAACATAATAGCCGTCTTCATAATCCTTTGGTTTAAGGTTCTTGATTTTAGCCTTGCCTTTTCTCCTGAATTTTTCTTCACGGCTCATATTTTCGACTTGTCTTTGTGATTCCTGCTCTTCTTTTTGCTTGAGAAAAGCCTCCTCAATTTTACTTTTTGGAGCTTTTTTCTGCTGTTCCTTTTTCGGATTGGGGGATTTTTTAGCTCTCTTATCCTGCTTTGCTTTTTCCTTATGATACTTTTCTGCCTGCTTTGCGGCATTTTTACGCTGTTTTTCAAGACTCTTTCGCTCTTTTGATGTAAGCGGTCTTCTGCCTTTACCGTCGCTCAAAGCAAATCCTCCCTTCGTTTATGTTATCTGCCGAGGGCGGAAATCCGCCCTGCGACAGTTAAAAATCTGATTACCCTAAATTTTCTTGATATCTGCCCCGATTGATGTAAGAGTAGACTCAATACACTCGTAGCCTCTTTCAATATACTCCACGCCACCGATTTCGGTTTTGCCCTCTGCACAAAGTCCTGCAACAACAAGTGCTGCACCTCCACGCAAATCGGGAGCTTCAACCGATGCACCGTAAAGAATTTCCACACCCTCGACAACGGCTACTTTGCCCTCTGTCTTAACGGCTGCACCCATTCTGACAAGCTCGGGAATGTGTCTGTATCTGTTTTCAAATATATTTTCAACAAAAACCGTTGTTCCGTCTGCAACACACGCTGTTGCAAGCAAGGGCGCCTGTGCGTCCGTGGGAAAGCCCGGAAACGGCATCGTTCTGATTGTTTTCATTGATTTAAGTCTTTCGGGAGCGTTTATCTCAAGATTTCCGTCCGAAATTCTTATCTTGCACCCTGCGTTTTTGAAGATTGGAATAAGTGCCGCAAGGTGGGACGAAATTATTCCGTTAAGTATAATTTTTGAACCCGTTACGGCGGCACAGCTCATCAGCGTTGCGGCAACAATTCTGTCCGGAATGATTGTGTGGACAGAGCCGCAGAGAGAGCTTACACCCTCAATGACGACAACACCCTCGCCTGCTCCGGAAATATCGGCACCGCAGGAATTGAGATAATCCGCAAGGTCGCAGATTTCAGGCTCACGGGCGGCATTGATGATTGTTGTAGTGCCTTTCGCAAGACAGGCGGCAATCATAATATCTTCGGTTGCACCCACACTTGGGAACGAAAGCGTTATCTTTGTTCCGCAAAGTCCGTTTGGAACGCAACATTCAAGATAGCCGTGCTTTTCACGAATATCCGCCCCCATTTCCCGAAGTGAATTGAGATGCAAATCAATCGGTCTTGAACCGATTTCACATCCGCCGGGGAACGAAATTCTCGCCCTTCCCGTTCGTGCAAGGATTGCACCGAGAAAAACAATTGAACTCCTTGTTTTACGCATCAATTCAACGGGAACATCAAAGCGGTTGATATCGTCACATTTTACGAGAAGTGTTTTATCACAGCGTGTGACGGCACAGCCGAGATACCGAAGAATGTTGACAGATGCGTCAACATCGGAAAGCGAAGGACAATTGTGGATTACATTTTCACCTTTTGTAAGAATCGAGGCGGCAATAATCGGCAAAGCGCTGTTTTTTGCCCCCTGAACTTCAACCTCTCCGTCAAGCTTTTTGCGTCCTGTAACAAGCAGTTTTGACACAATAACACCCTCTCAAAAAGAATACCCTTCTATTCTATGAGAAAGCGTTATAAATGTTACCGTTACACAAGTCCGAGAACTTTTTTGACTACCGAATAAATTCTTTCGTTGGCATCGGTAATTGCCATTTTGCGTGAATTTTCGCTGTACTTCTCAAGCTTTTCAGGATTGAGAAGCATTTTGTCAGTTTTACGCATAAGAGCCGCACCCGTGAGATCTTTTTCCTCAATAATGTCAGCCGCACCTGCATTCACAAGTGCCATTGCATTGTGATACTGGTGATTTTCGGCAACATTAGGTGACGGGATAAGGATTGCCGGTTTGCCCATAGCCTGAATTTCGCTGAGAGTAATTGCACCCGCACGGCAGATTACTAGGTCTGCCGCCGCCATGCAAGTTGGCATATTATCAATATACGGTCTTATATCAAGATTTGAACAATCGGCAATATCAGTACCCTTTTCCTCAACGAGCTGCGGAAACCAGTCGCCGTAACTGCCGTATGCGTGAATGTGCTGATATCTGCCGTCAATACCGCTTCTTGCAACAAGGTCTGCAACAGCTTCATTTATTTTTCTTGCTCCGAGGCTTCCGCCGAACGAAAGCACTACGGGACGGTTGTCAAGCCCGAGTTCTTTTCTTGACTCTTCTTTTTTTGCCGTGAGGATTTCCTGTCTTACAGGATTTCCGGTAATGACAAAATCAACATTTTTGTCAAAATACTTTTTTGCATCCGGAACGGCAAGCATTACCTTTTTGACGCTCTTTGCAAGCATTTTATTTGTAATGCCCGGATATGCATTCTGCTCGTGAATAATGCACGGAATACCCATTTTTGCGGCTGTTCTGATAACGGGACCCGAAACATATCCGCCTGTTCCGATACAGATATCAGGCTTGAACTCGGCAATTATTTTCTTTGCCTCTCTTGAAGAAGTGAAGGTTCTTGAAACTGTCTTAACATTTTCAAGCATACTCTTAGGAGAAAAGCTCCTCTTAAATCCGCTGATTGTGATTGACTTAATATCAAAACCGGCTTGCGGAACAAGTCTTTGCTCCATTCCGCCACGGTTGCCGATAAACAAAAATTCGGCGTCATTTCTTTTATTCTTTATATATCCGGCTATTGCAAGTGCAGGATTTATGTGTCCCGCCGTGCCGCCGCCTGCAAGCAATACTTTCATAATTTTCTTACCTTTCTTTTGAAAATTCTGCAAAACTCATGCAGGAGAAAACTATTTTTAAATTATTGTCTTTCGATATTTGCCGTTCTGGAAATTGAAAGCACAAGTCCCATCTGGGCAAGCAGCATAATAAGCGAACTGCCGCCGTAGCTGAAAAACGGAAGGCTGATACCCGTGTTAGGCAGCCAGTCTGTGATAACGAGAATATTCAGCACAACCTGAATGCCAATCTGTGAGGTAAGACCGATTCCGAGAAGTTTGCCAAACTTATCCTTTGCACGAAGTGAAAGTGTGATGCCTCTCCACACAAGAAGTGCAAAAATAAGGAGAATCATAAGTGCGCCCACAAGACCGAGCTCCTCAACAACAACGGCAAAGATAAAGTCGTTCTGCGGCTCAGGAATATAGAGGTATTTCATTCTTGACTGACCGAGACCAAGTCCCCAAAGTCCGCCCGAACCGATTGCATAGAGTGAATTTCGGGTTTGATATGTGGTCCACCACATATCATCTGTTGTATATTCAAGTGCCTGACCCCAACCGTCAAGACGACTCATAGCATAGGACAGGCTGTTTGTGACGGCAAGTATAAGCACTACTCCGACAATAAGTCCAAGACCGATTCCGAGATACTTTGTCTGCATTCCGCCGATATAAAGCATCACAACGGAGAGAATGCCGATGATTACGATACCCGAATAGTGCGGTTCGAGAAAAAGCAGAAGTGCCGTTGAACCGAAAACAATTACACCCGGCAGAACGCTGTAACGGGCAAATTGCATTTTATTATAGTATTTACTGCACCAATGTGAGAAGAAAAGGATAATTGCAAACTTTGCAATCTCAGAAGGCTGAATGTTGATAATTCCAAGAGGAATCCATCTTTTTACGCCTTCGGAACCCGGCAGTACAAGAACCACAAGCAGGCACAAATACGAAATTGCAAGAATAACCGGTGCAACCTTGTGGAGCTTGTTATAGTTGAAGAACGAAAGAACAAACATTATGCCCACGCCGATAGCGGCAAAAATGAGCTGTCTTACAAGGTAATAATAGCTGTCGCCCTGATTGTAATAAGCATAGGCATAGCTTGCAGAAAACATCATAATCATACCGATAGTGAGAAGTACAAGAATGATTATGCAAAACGGAAGGTCAAGTCCCATGCCAACGGAAAACAGCTTTCCTTTTTTCATCTTTCTCTGACGAGTAGGACGGACAAAAAACTTTTCTTCCCTGATCTTCTGCTCCGAGTAAACCTCTTCATCATATATTCTGTTTACATCAGCTTTAAGCATCATTCTTTTTTGTGGAGCCAAAGACCGTTCCTCCCTTAAAATTTATTTTAAACAAATATTTCTGCGTTTATTTATGCACCAAAATATGCAAGTGCAAAAGCGATTGCACCGAAAACTGCGGTTACTGCACTGAACACACCGACAATCTTAACCTCGCTCCAACCGCACATTTCAAAGTGGTGATGGATAGGGCTCATCTTGAAAAGACGCTTGCCGTGTGTGATTTTGAAGTAGCTGACCTGAAGAATAACGGAAAGCTCCTCAGCAATATAGATAATGCCGATCGGAATAAGAAGAATAGGCATATCAATTGCAAAAGCAAGAGCGCATACAAGGCCGCCGAGGAAAAGTGAACCCGTGTCGCCCATAAACACCTTTGCAGGGTGAAAGTTCCAAACGAGGAATCCGAGACAGGCACCCGCAGATGCGGCGCTCATGGCTGTTATGCCGAGATAGCTCTTTACGCAGGCGATAAGCATAAATGCAACACACGCAAAGAATGTTACCGAACCGTCAAGACCGTCAATACCGTCTGTAAGGTTTACCGAGTTTACGATACCCACGATTGCAACGGCGGCAATAATATAATAGAAAAATCCGAGGTCAACCTTGCCGACAAAAGGAATGGTTGTTGTTGTACCGTAGCCTGCAATTGCCAGAACTGCAAGAAAAGCGGCGGCAACAAGGAACTGGAGAATCAGCTTTTGTGACGCTGTAAGACCGAGGTTACGCTTTTTTACAACCTTGATGTAATCATCAATAAAGCCGATAAAACCGTTTGCAACCGCAAGACCGAGTCCGCAGAAAATGAACATGCATTCTCTTGGAATGTCTGCAAAGAATGAATTTACCAAATCAGCACCTGTAAAGGCATATATAACTGTGCTGATCATTGTGACAACCACAATTGCAACGATGAACATTATACCGCCCATTGTGGGAGTTCCCTGCTTACCCTTGTGCCACTTAGGTCCTTCCTCAAGAATTGTTTGACCAAAATGGAGCTTGCGAAGGTATGGAATCAAAAACTTGCCTGTAACGGCTGAGATTATAAAAGCAAGCAAAGCCGCACAAAATGTCCATATTCCGTAAATCATAGTTATCTTTCCTTTCAGACTAATAAATATTTTTGTTATTCGTTGAGTGTTGAAGAGGAATCCGCAAAAGATACCGTTATTACCGTACCGGGGCTGACCGAAGTTCCCGCCTCAATGTTCTGTGATGAGCTTGTTCCGGAGGATGTTGTTGCACCCGAGAAGCTGACATTCAATCCGTAGGCACTTGCAACATTGTTCACCTCATCGGGAGAAAGACCGATAAGACTCGGAACACTTACTGTTTCCGACTGGCTGTCGCTGTCTGTGTAGAGGACAATACTGCCGCCCTTCTGAAGTCCTGACGATACGGTCGGAATCTGTGAAATTACAGTTGAACCGTTACCCTTTACGGTTGCCGTAAAGCCGTCAGCCTCAACAGCTGTTTTAGCCTCGTCAACGCTGACTCCTGTGTAGTCGCCCGCAGATGCGTCAACATAACCGAGTTCCTCATCTGTGTATGATGTCTTAACATCAAGATAAGGAAGAACCTCGCTCATAATATTGATAAATACAGGTGCCGAAACCTGTGAACCGTAGTAAGCGTCACCGTCCGGAGTATCGAAGAATACAAGCATTGCAATCTGCGGATCGTCAGCAGGAGCATATCCGCAGAATGATGAGATATAGTCCTTATCAAAATGACTGTCCTGTTTTTTAACGCCGGTTTTCTCGGAAGTACCTGTTTTACCTGCTACCTTGTAACCTGAAATGTAACCTGCGGCAGCACCCTGTCTTTCTGTGTTATATTCAAGGTATTCATTCATCTTCTTGGATGTATCGTCTGAAATAACCTGTCTTTTGATTTTTTCATCAACAGTCTTGATTACATTGCCCTTTGAGTCTGTGATTTTTGAAACCACATGAGGCTGAACAACATAACCACCGTTTGAAACAGCCGCACAGGCTGTAATCATCTGGATAGGAGTGATTGCGAAGTTCTGACCGAATGATGCAACCGCAAGGTCAACACCGCCCATCTTACCCTCAGCCCAGAATTCGTCATCTGCTTCACCGGGGAGGTCGATTCCTGTTTTGTCGCTGAAACCGAATCCCTGATAATACTGACGGAACTTGCTTGCGCCGAGCATCTGACCAATCTGGACAAATGCAGGGTTACAAGAGTTTGAAATTGCCTCAACAAAAGACTGTGTTCCGTGACCTTCCCTATTTGAGCAGTGGAGTATTTCTCTTTCAACTTCAATTGAACCTGTACAGGTAAATGATGTTTTTTCATTTACAAGGTTTTCCTCAAGAGCCGCTGACGCAACGCACATCTTAAATACAGAACCGGGCATATATGTGTCGGCAACAGCCTTGTTTCTCCACATATTGCTGAGAGCCGCACTTTCTGCCTCCGCCTGTTTCTTTTTTGGAGTTGATTTGATTTTCTTCTTATCCTTTGCCGAAAGCTCATAAGGATTGTTAAGATCGTAGCCGTCTGTTGTTACCATCGCAAGGATTGCGCCTGTGTTTACATCCATTGCAATGCAGACGCCCTTATTAAGAACATTGTTGTCCTCAACACCCTTTTGCATATATTTTTCACAAATTGACTGAATTGTTTCATCAATTGTGAGATACACATTGTTGCCGTCCTCAGATTCAACATTCTGTTCGTATCGGAACGGCATATCCGTACCTCTTGCATTCTGTGCCGTGATAATTCGACCGGGAGTACCCGACAGATAGCTGTCATATTCGTACTCGATACCCTCAAGTCCCTGATCGTCACTGCCCGTAAAACCGATTACGGAAGATGCAAGGCTGTTTTTTGGGTAATATCTCTTGTAATCATCAAGCAGCTGAATAACACCCGAACAGCTGTAATCCTTTTTCAGAGTGTCAATAAGCTGAAGAACCTTTTCACGCTCATCCGACTCGATTCTTCTTTTGACAACAACATAATGGCTCTGCTGTTTTGTATCGTCAAGCACATCGTTGTATTCAAGGTCAAAAATTTCCGAAAGACCTTTTGCGGCAGCCTGACGCTGTTTGTCATTCTTAAAGTTGACAGGCGACATTACCACCTGCCAAACCGATGCGCTTTCGGCAAGAACATTGCCGTTTGCGTCATAAATTGTTCCTCGTTTTGCGGAAACAGTTGTGTCGGCAAGCTGAAGGTCAACAGCCGACTCCTGAAGTTCACTGCTCTGAATGGTGGTGAGGTATGTAAGTCTTAAAACAGCCGCACCGAAGCCAAGCACAAGTATGAGTAAAATCAATATTGCGGTACGCTGTCTCAGTCTTTGTGCAGGTCCCTTTTCGGCACGCTTTTTTGAGTTGTTTTTTGATCCTGGTGATTGCAATGTAAAGCTCCTTTCACCGCAAAATAGTGTCCGTTACGCTCCGTGTCAATCCGCATATATACCGAAAAAAGAGTCAAGACGCAGTCTTAACTCTCCATTCTTTCATAACATATCTATTAAATTAATCTAAATGTTATGACCAAAGATTCTGTACCGAACTCCAGAACTGTGTAAAGAGATTGTCACTTTCCTGACTTGCAGAAACCTCTGCTTTATCTCCGCCTGCAAGGGTAACAAATTCTTTCTGTGTGTTCGTAGCCTTGGTCATACCGAGTTTATCCTCGGCATACTTTTCAATATCCGATGTTGAAAGCTTTGATTCAAGCTTCATCTGTGTCTGTGTATAAACGCTCTGTGCATTTGCAAGAGTTTCTTTAGCCGTAATAACTTCCTGATTAAGCTCGGTAAGTCTTACCTGTCCGACAATTATGATGCCGATTATGATTGTCGCTGCAGCACCGCTCACTGTTCCGAGAGCGATTTTAAACTTGTTATGTCTGCGGCGTCTGTTCTTCTGAAGTTCCTCTTTCGGAAGACTTACAACATTGTTTTTTCTTCTTTTTCTTTCCTGCTTTTTATGTACTTCTTCTTTTCTTTCAGGAGCGGCTGAACCCGGAACATAGTCGCTGCTGTCATCAAAAAGACTCAAATCATAAGCTGCATTTCTGTTTTCATAAGCCATTAAACGCACCCGATGCCTTTCTATATCAATTTCATAAAACACACATTTTTGCTTTATTTTCGATAAAACAAAAAAGTTTCAAACCTTTAATAAATTTATAAAATACACACAACACACAATCAATCCGATTTTATCGGACATATATTTCAAAGCCATACATTTTGTTATTAACAAACACGAAAGCACAATTGCTTGTGTCTGTAATAATCTTTACAACTTTGTTATATTTTACTACAAACAGGCAGTTTTGTCTATAGTCACAGAGAATTTTTTTTAAATTTTTTCGCATATTCTCAACTTTGCACTTCTTGCTCTCGGGTTATTCCTCAATTCTGTTTCATTTGCACAAACCGGCTTTCTTACAACAAGCTTAGCCTTTGGCTTGTTTCCGCAAACACACACGGGAAAATCCTTTGGACAGGTACAGCCCTGACACCAAGATGCCATTTTCTGTTTTACGATTCTGTCCTCAAGCGAATGGAAGGTAATAACTGCAAGCCTTCCGCCGCTTCCGAGAAGTTCAAATGCACCGTCAAGACCTCTTTCAAGAACTCCGAGTTCATCGTTTACCGCAATTCTCAAAGCCTGAAAGCTTTTTCTCGCAGGATGTCCGTCACGGCGGACACGCTGGGGAACATTTTCTTTTATAATTTCCGCAAGCTCAAGGGTAGTTTTAATCGGCTTTTCGGCTCTTGCCTTTACGATTCCGTTTACAATTGCACCGGCAAATTTTTCTTCACCGTAAACGCTGAGGATTCGTCTTAACTCACCTGCGGGGAGAGTGTTGACAAGCTCTGCGGCTGTTGTTCCGCTTTGGCTCATTCTCATATCGAGAGGTGCGTCCTCATGGAAGGAAAAACCCCTTTCGGCTGTATCAAGCTGATGAGATGAAACACCGATGTCAAGCAGAACACCGTCGACTCTGCCCACTCCTCTTGAATGGAGAAGGCTCACCATATCGGCAAAATTACCCTTGATAATTATTGAATTTTCGTTTTTCTTAAAACGCTCTGTCAGCGTCAGTATTGCATCGGGATCCTGATCAATCGAAATGAGCTTGCCCGTAGTAAGTCGACTGAGGATTTCACTGCTGTGACCGCCTCCGCCCGCTGTGCCGTCAACATAAATGCCGTTTTCCTTAACAGCAAGAGCGTCAACAGCCTGCTCAAGAAGGACAGGAATATGAGAAAATTCCATAACAACCTCCTTAAAGCTTTAACTCCTTGAGAGCAAGTGCAAGATTTTCATTCTGAGAAGCAACATAGTCCTCATAATTTTTCTTGCTCCAGATTTCGAGTCTGTTTGTCATACCGATAACTACCGCATCGCCTTCAATCTCGGCAAACTCACGCAGGGACTGCGGAATAATCACCCTGCCCTGTGCGTTGGGAGTAACCTCAACCGCAGTAGCGTTAAAGGTGTATTGAACAGCCATGGAGAGGTTTGCGGGAAGTGCAAGAATCTTCTCGCACATTGCGTTGAACTGTTCGCTTGACATAACCTGAATGCACTTGTTGCCGAAGCCTCGTGCAAGATAGTATGTTTCGCCGAGCTGTTCACGGAACTTTGCGGGCAGTACAATTCTTCCTTTTGCATCAATAGAATGATTTGTCATTCCCGAAAACATCTGCCCACCTCCATACACTTTTCTTCAGAAACCGTCACTCTGTGGTTTTAAAAGTCACCGAATGACACCTTCTGACACCTTTTGTCTTATTATAAACCATAGGTGCAAAAAAATCAATATCAAAGTTACGAAAAAACAAATAATATTTACAAATCATTTCAAATGCTTTCAACTTTGAAACCATATTTTTTCGTAAAAGAATATTATGCCCAAAAAAGCTGATTTTACAAAGGGTTTCACCCATTCCATAGCAAAAACAGCAGTCTTAAAAATTACAAAACGCACCGCACGGGTTACAAAAACCGACAACATTTTTATATTTTTCAACCGCAGATTCCGCAAGCATTCGTTTCAGTGTCATAATGTGACACAACACATACGATAAAAACGGCATAAAAAAAGAACAGGCTCATATTGAGTCTGTCCTTTATAAGCTAAATTTAAATCAGCCCTGCTTTTTCTGTGAGCTGACTATGTTTGCATGAGTCTTTCTGAGAGCCTCAAGCTGTGTTGCAACGCCCTCTTCCGTGCGTTTCATAATGCTGTCAACATACACATTTGCAGCTTTTCTGATTTCTGCCGATTTTTGCTTTGCATCGTCAACAATTTCCTTAGCCTTTGCCTGAGCCTCACGAACGAGCTCATTCTGGTTAAGCATAGCCTTTTTGCGTTCCTCGGCACTTCTGATTATATTCTCTGATTCACGGTTAGCCTCGGCAAGAATCTGCTTTCTGTCAGCGACAATATTCTTTGCCTGTCTTACCTCTGCCGGCATAGCGTCCTGAATCTGATCGAGAATATCATAAATCTCATCACTGCTCACCATTACCTTACCACCCGAAAACGGCATTGACTTAGCGGCACTGATAACATCCTGAAGCTGTAAAATCAAATCCTCAACTTTCATTTCTGTCCACTCCTTATATGTTTGGTTTAATCCACCTTTAATTAAAAAATCAAACGCTTATTTATTTTTCAGTCTTTCCACAATTCTGTCATGGATACACGCAGGAACAAAATTACTGATGTCACCGCCCATTGAGGCAATTTCACGAACCATGCTCGAGCTGAGATACATTGAATCCGCCTCAGCCGTTAAAAACAGGGTTTCAAGGTTCGGATTCAGCTTTTTGTTGGTGAGCGCCATCTGAAATTCATATTCAAAGTCAGTTACCGCTCTGAGTCCCTTAACAATTGCGTCCACACCGTGATCCTCACAATACTGTGCAAGCAAGCCGTTGAAGCCTACTATTTCAACATTATCGAGATGCTCGGTAACTTCCTTCAAAAGTTCAATTCTCTCATCAATCGAAAAAATCGGCTTTTTTGAAGAATTGACAAGCACGCCCACGATTACACGGTCAAAAAGCTTTGACGCTCTCGTGATAACATCAAGGTGTCCGAGCGTTACGGGATCGAAACTTCCCGGACAAATCACTGTTTTGTTCATCTTTGAAAATCCTTATGTCTGAATGTAGTTATTTTTATTTTACCATAGCGATACTGTCTGTCAAGTACAAAATCACCGTAATTCGACAAAATTTCTTCGTCAAGAGGATTTTCCGCAATGATTACACCCGTATCGTTCATAGCCTCGGGAACAAGTTCAAGGGCATCCTGCAGCATTCCCGTTCTGTATGGCGGATCGAGAAATGCAATGTCAAAACGCTGTGAATTCATCGAAAGAAAGCTGTGAAAATCCATTGCAAAAACCTTTGCCGAGTTTTCAAGCTTAGTAGCCTTGAGGTTTCTTTTTACCGTTTCAAGCGATTTTTTTGCATTGTCAACAAAGCTTGCCGACTTTGCGCCTCTGCTCAAAGCCTCAATACCCATTTGTCCCGAGCCTGCAAAAAGGTCAAGAAAGTTTCTGCCCTCGGTTTCAAACTGTATAATCGAAAAAACAGCCTCTTTAATTCTGTCGGTTGTCGGTCTTACATCTTCACCCTCAAGGGTTTCGAGTCGTCTGCCTCTTGCGGAGCCTGTAATAACTCTCATAAAACACACGCAGCCTTTCCGCCTGCAAAATCATAAAACAACACCGCAAGCAGGCATACGGCATTACCGAAAAGTTGAATTTCAAACAATTGTTTAAAACTGCAAATTTTAGTATAACACATTAAAAGATAATTTACAACAATATTTTACTCTGTTTTGCTTTCATCCTGCGGATGATAGTATTTATACACAGCAAGTGCGGCGTCCTTTGTCATTTTAGGAGCGTTTTCAAGCTCTGCAAGGTCTGCGTTTGAGATGTTTTCAATCGTTCTGAAATACTTAAGAAGCGACCTTGCTCTGACTTCGCCTATACCCTCAATGCCTGTAAGCGAGCTTTTGAATGTATTTTTGCTTCGTCTTGAATGGTGATAGCCGATTGCAAAGCGGTGAACCTCGTCCTGCATTTTTGCGAGGAACGCAAACAGCGACCGTCCGGGACTTAGCGCAATTTCTCCGCCCTCGCCCGTTACGGCACGGGTTTTGTGCTTATCGTCCTTTACAAGGCCGAACAGCGGAACATCAATATTCTTACTCTGCAAAACCTCTTTTACAGCCGCAACCTGACCTTTACCGCCGTCAAGCAGGATAAGGTCGGGCAATTTCCCAAATCCCTCGTTCTCATCGGGATTTTTATAATATTCGTCAAATCGTCTTGTCAAAACTTCCGCCATGGATGCGTAGTCATCCTGTCCTTCAAAGCCTTTGATTTTAAACTTTCTGTAAGCCGATTTGAGCGGTTTGCCGTTTTTATAAACAATCATACCCGCAACATTTTCCGTGCCTGCAAGGTTTGAAATATCGTAGGATTCGATATATTCGGGCAGTTTTTTTAGTCCGAGCAAATCACGCAGTTCTTCAAGCACATTGTACTCACGAACGGTTGCGCCCTTTTTCTGTGCAAGGGTTTCTGCGGCATTCGATTTGCACATTGCCACAAGCTGCGCTCTGTCACCCCTCTGCGGAACCGTTATGCCGACCTTACTGCCGTGCTTTTGCGAGAGCCATTCGGCAATTTCTTCCATACCATCAAAATCCCTGTCGATTGCAATGCTCTTTGGCACACTGTCACGCAGAGTGTAATATCGCAGTAAAAATTCTTCGGTTTCGGATTCACTTTCACCGCTGTCAAACACAAAGCTTTCACGGTCAAACAACCTTCCGCCTTCAAAGCGGAACACCTGATAACAGGTTTTGCCGTCATCCGAAAAGCCTGCAATAACATCGCCGTCATCAATTTTTGTTGCAACAACCTTTTGCTTGTCGCTCATTTTACGGACGGATTTTATTATATCTCTGATTGACGCCGCCCTTTCAAATTCAAGATTTTCTGCGGCTGTTTCCATTTCTTCGGTCAGCTTTTTGATTGAATTTGTTGAACCGCCACGCAAGAATTCAAGCGCACGGTTAAGATTTTCGTTGTAATCTTTAAGCCTTACTCTGCCTGTACACGGAGCCATGCATTGCTTTATGTGGTAGTTAAGGCAAGGTCTGCCCTTTCCGCAATCTCTCGGAAACTGCCGGTTGCAGGTTGGGAGCATAAAGATTTTGTTGGCCTCCTCAACGGCATTTTTTACATAGTAACTGCTCTTGTACGGACCGATATATTCCGCTCCGTCATCCTTTTTCTGCAATGTATATGACAGCTTTTTCCAATCACCCGAGCTGATTCTTATATAGCTGTAGCCCTTGTCGTCTTTAAGCAGAATGTTATACTTCGGGGTGTGCTGTTTGATAAGACTGCATTCAAGAATAAGTGCCTCAAACTCGCTGTCCGTGATGATATATTCAAAATCATCGACATTATCAACCATTCTGCGAACCTTTTCGGCATGGTTATTCTGCGAACCGAAGTATTGGCTGACTCTGTTTTTAAGAGCCTTTGCCTTGCCGATATATATAATTTTTCCGCTTTTGTCGTGCATGATGTATACACCCGGCAACTGAGGAAGTGCCATTGCTTTTTTGCGAAGCTGTGACATTTTCGGATTCACAAAATCACCGCCTTTTACGATTTCAGATTAATTTGAGAGAAACAAAAAAGAGGCGGAAAAACCGCCCCTTGGTATTTTGTAAAATTTAAAGCTGATTATTCAGCAAAGCCTGACTCAACGAGAGAAACAAGGCCCTCAACTGCTTCAGTTTCGTCAGAACCGTCAGCAATTACCTTAATAGTAGTGCCGCCGATAATTCCGAGGGACAACACACCGAGAAGACTTTTTGCATTTACACGACGCTCTTCCTTCTCTACCCAAATTGTTGACTTATACTCATTAGCCTTCTGAATAAAGAAAGTTGCCGGACGAGCGTGTAAACCGGCTTTATTCTGTACTAATACTTCCTTAACATACATTTTTAAAACCCTCTTTGCCTTTAAATTTTTAACCACCAATGCCTGCAAATTGCGGCTCAATTTAATATGTATTATAATCTTTTTTCCGAACAAGGTCAATACAATAAATTAATTTCGTGTTAATATGCACCTTGAGAGAATTTATTACCCTGTTTATTGTGCATTTTTACAAAATATTATATTTTCCCCGTAAACACACGGTATTTCATATGTTTTTTCTTGTCTTATTTTATGTAAACACACCGATAATATACTGCAAAAATTACTTTTTGTTATATTCTTCAAGCATTTCGGGACGCTTGAGGGCAGTCACCTCTATGCTCTTTTCTTTTCTCCACTTTTCAATATTTGCATGGTGACCGCTCATAAGCACTTCGGGAACTTCTTTGCCTCTCCAGACTGACGGTTTTGTGTACTGCGGATACTCAAGAAGTCCGTTAAAATGGCTTTCCTCGGTAAAACATTCGTTGTTGGAAAGCACACCCGGAACCATTCTTGAAAGTGCGTCCGCAAATACCATTGCGGGAATTTCTCCGCCCGTGAGAACATAGTCGCCGATTGAGATTTCTTCGTCAATAAACTCGTCAAGAAGTCTTTGGTCAACACCCTCGTAATGACCGCAGAGAATACAGATATTTTCAACATCGGCAAGCTCACGGAGTCTTTGCTGTTTCAATGTTTTGCCCTGCGGTGACATATAGACAAAATGCGGTCTTTTGCCGATTTGTTTGCAGATATCCTCAAAACAGAGGGCAATAGGTTCGGCTTTCATAAGCATTCCCATTCCGCCGCCGTAGGGAGTGTCGTCAACTCTTTTGTGCTTGTCAAAAGCATAATCACGCAGTTGGTGACACACGATTTCAAGCACACCGCTTTTCTGTGCTCTGCCGATTATGCTTCCGTTTAAAACAGGCTCAAACATTTCGGGGAAAAGCGTTATAATATCAATCCTCATCGTCGAAAATTCCTTTCATGGGAACAATAAGAACATAGCCGTCATTAACATTGATTTCTTTTACAACATCGTCAATTACGGGAGCAAGGTATGTCTTGCCGTCGGCGTCTTTGATTTCGTAAACATCGTTTGCGCCTGTACGCAAAACATCGGAAATTTTGCCGTAGACTCTGCCGTTGTCGGCGTCCTTAACCTCAAGACCGATAAGATCCTGAACAAAGTGAACGCCCTCCGCAAGATTGATGTCGTCACGGTTGATATACACAACCTTGCCTCTGTATTTTTCGGCCGCCTCGATTGTGTCAACGCCCTTGATTTTTGCAAGAGCGATATTTTTGTGCGGACGGGATTTCACCTCGATGAACTCTGTTCCGTTTTCGTCAAGCCACAGCTTTTTAAAGGCACAGAGAAATTCGGGGGAATCACACCACGGATCAATTCTGACCTCACCTTTTATGCCGTGTGTACCCACGATTTTTCCCGAATCAAGAAACTGTTTTTTCATAATTACCTCAAATTTCACAAAATAAATTCAGTCGGATTTTACTTTAATTCAATGATTGTAACACCGTCTTCGCCCTCACCGAAAACACCGAGTCGCTGACTTTTGACGGCTTTGTTTGTTTTAAGATACTTGTTTATTTCACGCTTAAGCACACCCGTGCCTTTGCCGTGAATAATCGTCATTTTGCTCACACCCGAAAGCACGGCATTGTCAATTGCCTTGTCAACAATATTGATTGCGTCGAAGGCGGTTTCACCACGGACATCAACCTCTGTTTCGGGACGGACATCCATTCTGCTCGGCACATTTCTTGTGCTTGAAAATCTGTCCTTTGCGGGCTTGTTGTTTGATTTGAGCAAACGAAGATTCTTGATATCAACCCTCGTTTTGATTATGCCCGCCTGAACAAGCACAACACCGTCCTTGTTCGGCGGTGCAAGTACAGTTGCGTTTTTGTCAATATCGTAAATAAGAACCGTGTCGCCGACTTTGAGCGGTCTTGGCAGCTTGTACTCCTCATCGGGAGTATTGCGAGCCTTGACAGGATCGGCATGAGCCTCCATCTTGTCAATATTTTTCTTTAGCTGTGTTCTTGCCTGAACGCTCATATCCTTGGCTTTTCTCGCCTTTTCAAGCTCTTCGGCAACTGCGTCAGCCTGCGCTCTTGTGCGTGAAATAATACGCTGAGCTTCCTGTCTTGCCTTTTCAATCTCACGCTCTGCACGCTGTTTTGCCTTCTGCATTTCGTTTTCTGCTTTCTGCTTTTCGGTATTAGCCTTTGCAGTAAGTCTGTTTGCATTCTCAAGCTGTTTTTCAAGGCTTTGACGGCGCTTTTCAAGCTTTTCAACAACATCTTCAAACTGTCTGTTCTCGTTTGAAACAAGTTCGCTTGCTCGGCTGATTATCTCATCATCTATTCCGAGTCTTTTTGAAATTGCAAACGCGTTGCTCTTGCCGGGAACACCGATGAGAAGTCGGTAAGTAGGCTTGAGAGTTGCAACATCAAATTCGCAACTGCCGTTTTCAACTCCGGGAGTACGCAGAGCAAATTCCTTTAACTCCGCATAGTGGGTTGTTGAAGCGATTTTTGCGTGTTTGTCACGCAGTCTTTCAAGAATTGCAATTGCAAGAGCCGCACCCTCGACAGGGTCTGTTCCTGCGCCGAGCTCGTCAATAAGGCAGAGCGAGCCTGCGTTTGCAAGCTTTATAATCTGAACGATATTTGTCATATGTCCCGAAAAGGTTGACAGCGACTGCTCAATGCTCTGTTCGTCGCCAATATCCACAAGCACCCTTCTGAACACGGAAAGCTCGCTGTTGTCGGCACACGGAACAAGAAGTCCGCACATTGCCATAAGCGTGAGCAGACCGATTGTCTTTAAAGTTACGGTTTTACCGCCCGTGTTAGGACCTGTGATTACAAGCGTGTCAAACTCTTTTCCGAGCATAACATCAACGGGAACAACCTTATTTTTGTCGATGAGTGGATGACGAGCCTGTTTGAGCTCAATCATTCCCCTGTCGTTCATAATCGGCTTTGACGCTTTCATTGAATACGCAAGGTCAGCCTTTGCAAAAATCAAATTAAGCTGTGCAAGGTTCTTGTAGCTGTGGATAATGCTGTCGGCAAACTCGCCTGCATTTGCGGAAAGCTCAAAGAGGATTCTTTCAATCTCCTGCTCTTCCTTTGACTGCAAAAGCTTGATGTCATTGTTTGCCTGAACAACGCCCATAGGCTCAATAAACACGGTTGCACCGCTTGACGAGGTGTCGTGTACAAGACCCGGAACATTGCCTCTGCATTCACTTCTTACGGGAACAACATATCTGCCGTCACGCTGTGTGACGATAGTATCCTGAAGATACTTTATGTATGTTGAGCTGTGAATAATTTTATCGAGTACCTCACGAGCCTTTGAGGAGGCTGTGCGGATTTTTCTTCTTATATCCGACAAAACAGGGCTTGCCTTATCGGAAATTTCCTCCTCGCTTATAATAGCCGAGGTGATTTTGTCTTCAAGAAACTTGTTGGAAACAAGTCCGCTGAAATAGCCGTCAAGAGAGCTTGCTCCTCCGCCTGAGCGTGAGTGCCACTCCTTGACCGTGCGGATTGTTCTGAGCGTTGATGCAACCGACAGGAGTTCGCCTGTGGTAAGGCAACCGCCTGCCTGTGCTCTGCGTAAATGTCCCGAACAATTTACGGCACCGCCGAATGACGGAGCACCGAATCTTCCGCTTAACGCAACTGCGTCATCGGTTTGCTGTAAAAGCTGTTCAACCTTTTTCAGTTCAAACACGGGTTCGAGATTCAATGCCATTTCACGGGCGTCCTCAATCGAAGTCATTCCCGCAAGCCTTTCGAGAATTTTATCAAGTTCAAGTGTTTTGTAATGTCTGTTCATAATTCTACCAAATTCAATAATTGCAATTTTGTGTCCGTAGGGGCGGATATTATCCGCCCGCGGGCGCCCAATGAGCGCCCCTACAGTTTTCAGTCATTCTGTTTCAAATAAATAAGTCATTTTCACACAAAACTGCATTGTCTGATTAACTGCTTATTGTTTTGTAAAAAACAAGCGTTTTAAAGTCTTTTTCAAATCTGTATTTAAGATAACTTTCGCTCGCCGCATTCAGCACAACAAGGTCATCCTTCGGCAATGCAAACGAAAACAGCTTGTCATCATCGGCATAAACCGTGTGCCTAAGCGCCGTGAGCGTTCCCTCATTGAGAGCGATTGCAGGTTCCGACACATCCGTTCTGCAATCGGCACATTCAAGAGCGCCTATGCGTGGCAGAAAGTACATAAGCGGAGTAATGTATTCTCCGCATTCTCTGCACATTCTCAGGTCGGGCATATAGCCAGCCATACTTGCAAGCCTCATTTCAAGACACGGCTTGATGAGGTCTGCACTGCGTTTGTTCTCTGACAAAAGGTAGAGCGAATTAAGCACAAGGCTCAGAAATGAGTCTGCCTTTTGCTCACGGGGACAAATTGTCAGAGCGAGTTCGCAAAAATACTGTGCAAGGCACATTTTTGTAACATCACTGCGGAGCTTTGAGAAAATGCGAATCGGCTGTGCCTCGCCGATTATGTAACTTTCCCGACCTTTATAAATTGTAAGTCGGGAATATGAGAGGAGAGATGCCGCCGCACATTTGCCGTTTTTGATGTTTTTTGCACCCTTTACAAATGCACGGATTACACCGTTTGACTTTGTGAGAGCAAAAACGAGCTTGTCCTGCTCACCGATATTCTGTTCCTTTATAATCAGTCCCTCTGTTCGGAATTTCATCGGTTTCCTCCCTGTTCACGGTGATTGCACCCGTGTCTTTGGCATCCTGAATACTTTTGTAGCGAATGTAATCAAGAACGCTTCCCGTGGTAAAGAATATTTGCCACGCACTCCAGTTATCCATAAAAGCACCTCCGCAGTTAGTGTTTCACGGATGCCGTTTATTATATTATGAAAAATCTGACATTGTGTCAAATCGTGTACCCGAATCGCTTTTAATCGGATTATCAGTCAAAATTCTTTTCGTCATAGCCGAAATTCTGAAGAATCTGGGCACGGTTTCGCCAATCCTCTTTTACCTTTACCCATGTCTGTAGGAATACCCTGCAATCGAAAAACCTTTCGATATCCTGACGGGCAAATGTGCTGATTTTCTTGAGCATTGAGCCGTTTTTGCCGATAATAATACGCTTGTGGGTTTCTTTTTCACAGAAAATAGTAGCGTCAATATCAAGCATACCGTTATCCCTTGTTTTCATTTTTTCGATTACAACAGCCGTGCCGTGCGGAATTTCCCTGTCGCAAAGACGGAGTATTTTTTCACGGATAATTTCGGCAACAATAACTCTTTCGGGCTGGTCTGTAAGAGTATCGTCATCAAAGAAATGACCTCCCTCGCCTGCCTGCTTTTTAAGCTCATCAAGAAGTTCGTTCATACCGTTGCCGTCCTGTGCACTCACGGGAACAACTGCGTCAAAATCGTAGAGCAGACTGTAACGGGCAATCTGTTTCATAAGTTCTTCTTTTTCTTTGAGAGTGTCAATCTTGTTGATTGCAAGGATTGCCGGCATTTCCATTGACTTGAACTTTTCAATAAGGTTAAGTTCTGTGTCACCCGGTTCTTTTCCTGCCTCAACAACGAGCATACAGCAGTCAACACCGCCCACGGATTCATTGACAGAACGCACCATATACTTGCCGAGAGAGGTTTTCGGCTTGTGCATACCCGGTGTATCAAAGAAAACAAGCTGATATTCGCCCTGAGTAAGCACGCCTGTGATTCTGTTGCGGGTAGTCTGCGGTTTGCTTGAAACAATTGCAATTTTCTGTCCCATAAGTCTGTTGAGAATTGAACTTTTGCCCACATTAGGTCTGCCGACAATGGCAATAAATGCGGATTTATCTTTATTATCTGTATTTAACATATTACCTCACTATACAAAAATCGGGGGCAAGCAAAATGCCGCCCCTTTGTTAATGTTTATCTTTTCTTTTAATGCCCAAAATTGCGTTCTTGACTTTTACGGGACCTGCACATACAAAGACGGCAGAAATCACCGCAGATAAAATCAGCAAAACGAGCATAACGGGATTGTTTGCAAAATACGAGAATATTTTTCCGATTACTTCAAAATCAAGGAAGAACAGCACCGCTGTAAACACAGCCGAAAATGACACGGCAAGCACGGCTGCGGCTGCAATATCCTTGATAATCTTAACGGAAAAATCGTATCTGTCACAAAACAAATCACAAAGCTTTTCAACACAGGTGTTGACCATTTCAAGTGCAATTACAAGCGCACACAAAACGGCGAGCAACGCCCATTTTGCGGCAGAAAAATCGTAAAAGCAACCGAAAACGAAAACATAAAATGTCGCAACAAGGTGAAATCTCATATGACTTTCGCTTTTTACGGCAAAGCAGAAACCTCTGAATGCACTTTTAAAACTTTTGATTTGCTTTTTCATACCCCGTAATATAACTACTCTGTCAAGCCATATCGTCATCAACTATGTAGCTTGATGATGCAGGAAGACCGAGCTGTTCCATAACAAGCTCTTCTTTTTCTCTCATTCTTACCCTTTCAAGCTTTTCCATGTGATCATAGCCGAGAAGGTGAAGAACGCTGTGAGCGGTAAGATAGCCAACCTCTCTCTGGAGGCTGTGGCCAAAGAGTTCTGCCTGATCTCTTGCCTTTTCCATAGAAATTACAACATCACCGAGAATCTGTGCGCCTGTTTCGGGATTGGTGTCATAAACACCGTTTTCGCCCATTGGGAAAGAAAGAACATCGGTTTCAATGTCCTTGTCACGATACTGCTTGTTAAGAGCCTTGATGCCCTCGTTATCCGTGAAAGTAACGCTGATTTCAGCAGAACCTTCAAATTTTTCAAGTCGCAGAACTGCGTTACAACAACGACGAACCAACATTCTGATACCTGTCGGAATCTTTACTGCTTTTTGTTTGTTTGTGATAATTACCCTGATTTTATTATGCTCTGCCATTCATGATCATCCTTTCATTATTTTTAACCCAATAGCGTGGGATATGTGAAAATTAAGTAAATTAATTTTTGGAGCCGTTGTTTTTGGAGCCGTTGTTTCGTAAATTATTTATGTCAGTGTTTTCAAATTTTGCATAAGCCTTGATGATATCCTGAACAAGGCGATGACGGACAACATCCTTTTCATCAAAGAAACAGGTGCCGATATCGTCAATGTTCTTGAGGATTTTGATGCAGTCTTTAAGACCGCTCTTTGCACCGTTCGGAAGGTCAATCTGCGTAATATCGCCCGTGATTACCATTTTTGAGTTAAATCCGAGTCGGGTAAGGAACATCTTCATCTGTTCCCTTGTCGTATTCTGAGCCTCGTCAAGAATTATAAAGCTGTCGTCAAGCGTTCTTCCTCGCATATATGCAAGCGGTGCAACCTCAATGTTACCTCTTTCAACATACTTTTGATATGTTTCCGCACCGAGCATATCAAACAATGCGTCATACAGGGGGCGAAGATACGGATCGACCTTGCTCTGCAAATCACCGGGCAGAAAACCGAGCTTTTCACCTGCCTCAACAGCAGGTCTTGTGAGAATTATTCGGTTAATCTGCTTGCTTCTGAAAGCCGTGACCGCCATTGCAACGGCAAGGTAGGTCTTGCCCGTACCGGCAGGACCGACGCCGATTGTGACGGTATTTTTCGCAATCTGCGAGCAGTAGCGCTTCTGACCGATGGTTTTCGGCTTAATAGGCTTTCCTTTTGAAGTAATACAGATGCAGTCGCCTGCAAGCTGCTCTATTTTGTCCTCACTGCCTTCATTGACAAGCGAAATGCAGTAGCGGATATTTTGCTCGGAAAGTGCTTCACCACGGTTGATGAACTGCAACAGGCTTTCAATAACCTTGCAGGCCTTCGATGTATTTTCGGCATCCCCCTCAACCTTAAGCTCACTGTCACGGCAGGTGACACGAACATTAAACTCCTTTTCAATCAGCTTAATATTTCCGTCAAAACTGCCAAAAAGTGCTACGGCATTTTCCATTCTGTCGATATTTATAATTTGTTCCGTAAAGCAAAACTCCCGTTTCTTCAATAATTCAAAACAATTATAACACATTTTACTTGAAAATGTACATTAAAAATAGCTTTTTTCACTAAAAAAATAATTTTTGTGAATTTTGACGAAAACTAAACTTCACATAGCCACTCATTTGTAAAGGATAGAAACACTTTTTTTGCTCTTTCGTAATTATACTCAAAATCGCATTACAATCGACTTATTTTAGTTATTTAAATCTTCCGAAACTACCACAATATTGCCGTTTTTGTAATATAACTGTACAAATTTGATAACTTCCCGAAAATTAAAAATTTATCAAAATTACTCTCAGCCGTAAAATCGGCTTAAAATGCTTGACAAACGGGCAATTGTATATTATAATTCACAGGTGTAAAGAAATTCTCTTTACACGCAGACCAGAATCACGGGAGCTGTCAGGTATGGAAAAAAACATTGAAGTATCTCTCTTGTTTGATTTTTACGGCGAGCTTTTAAAGCCCTCGGGCAAAAAGGCGATTGACCTTTATTATAATGAAGATTTGTCGCTTGCAGAGGTTGCCGATGAAACAGGAATAACAAGACAGGGTGTGCGTGACAGTATCAAGCGCAGTGAGCAACAGCTTTTTGAGTTTGAAGAAAAGCTCGGTCTGTTCAAACAGTTCAGTAAGCTTGAGCAGGGGCTTGACGAAATTTCGGCTCTTGCACTTGAAATAAAAGAACTTTCACAGGATACACAAATCACAGAGCTTGCGGATGTTATCATCGAAAAATCAGGCTCGCTGAAAGATTAAAGGAGTTTTCATGGCATTTGAAGGACTTGCAGATAAGCTTGGCAATGCGTTCAAAAAACTGAAAAACAAAGGCAAGCTTTCTGAAAAAGATGTTAAGGAAGCAATGCGAGAGGTTCGACTCGCACTTCTTGAGGCCGATGTAAACTACAAGGTTGCAAAGGACTTTACAAACAAAGTAACAGAGCGTGCTGTCGGTCAGGATGTTATGCAAAGTCTTACTCCTGCACAGATGGTTGTTAAGATTGTTGACGAGGAGCTTACGAGCCTTATGGGCGGTGAGGACGCACGAATTGAGTTTGCGTCAAAGCCTCCGACAGTCATCATGATGTGCGGTCTTCAGGGTTCGGGTAAAACAACCCATACGGCAAAGCTTGCAAAAATGCTGAAAAAGCAAGGCAGAAATCCTCTGCTTGCCGCCTGTGACGTATATCGTCCCGCCGCTATCGACCAGTTGAAGGTTGTCGGTGAAAAGGCAGGCGTTCCTGTTTTTGAAATGGGAAAAGCAAATCCCGTTAAGATTGCAAAAGAGGCAATCAAGCGTGCAAAGGACTACGGCAACGATGTTGTTATTCTCGATACCGCAGGCCGACTTCATATTGATGAGGCTCTTATGGATGAGCTTAAAAACATCAAAAAAGAAGTTGAACCAAACGAAATTTTGCTTGTTATCGACTCGATGACAGGTCAGGACGCAGTTAATGTTGCGAAGAGCTTTAACGAACTTCTTGACATTACGGGTGTTATTCTCACAAAGCTTGACGGTGACACTCGAGGCGGTGCGGCGCTTTCGGTAAAGGCTGTTACAGGCAGACCTATTAAATTTGCAGGTACAGGCGAAAAGCTTGACGATATTGAAGTTTTCCACCCCGACAGAATGGCAAGCCGTATTCTCGGCATGGGTGATGTGCTTACTCTCATTGAGGACGCACAGAATAAAATGGATGCCGAAAAAGCCGAAGAAATGGCTCAGAAGATGATGAGCAACAAATTCGACTTTAACGATTTGTATGATCAGTTTGAGCAGGTCAAGAAAATGGGACCGCTCAAGGGCATTCTCTCAAAAATTCCCGGTGTCGGAAAACAGCTTGAGGGTGTTGACATTGACGACAGACAGATTGACTGGGTTCAGGCAATTATCCTCTCAATGACACCCGAAGAAAGAAGTCATCCGCACATTATGAACCCGTCAAGAAAGCGCAGAATTGCGGCAGGTTCGGGCAGAAGCATTGAAGAGGTCAACCGACTTATCAAGCAGATTGACCAGATGCAGAAGATGATGCGTCAAATGACAAAGGGCGGAAAAGGCTCTAAGAAAAGAAGAAAAATGAAAGGCCTTCCGGGACTCGGCGGTATGCCGATGAACGGCATGGGACCTGCAGGCGGAATGGGCGGTCCCGACGGAATGCCTCCGTTCAAATAATTAACATTAATCAAACATTAAACAAAGTTTTTCATCCAATTACGGTTGGTGAATATAAATTAACAATTTTTATGAGGTGAACATTATGGCAGTAAAGATCAGACTTAGAAGAATGGGTTCAAAGAAGGCTCCTTTCTACAGAGTAGTAGTAGCAGATTCAAGATATCCGAGAAACGGCCGTTTCATTGAAGAAATCGGCACATATGATATTCTCAAGAAGCCTTCTGAGTTCAATGTTGACGCTGAAGCAGTTAAGAAGTGGATTGCTAACGGTGCTCAGCCAACAGACACAGTAAAGGCTCTTCTCAAGAAGAACGGCGTAATTGAATAATTGCGTTTCGGAAAGGACAAACAATGAAGGATTTACTTGCAGTTATCGCAAAGGGTCTTGTTGACGATCCCGATTCCGTATCAGTTGAAGCAGACGCTCCCAACGAAGAGGGAACAGTTGTTTACCACATTCATGTTGCAGAAAACGACATGGGCAGAATCATCGGTAAGCAGGGCAGAATTGCCAAGGCTATCCGCACAATTGCCCGCAGTGCCGCTATCCGCAGTGAAGAAAAAATCATGGTTGAAATCGACTGATTAACGGTCATAACCGAACAAAAGCCTCCCACCACGGGAGGCTTTTTTACACCCTATTAAATATCAAAAGGTAAAACTTCCTGTTTTGCCCACATCATTTTTGAAAAACATAATATAGTAAATCGGGATATAGTTAATCTTCCCGTCGGAAGTTACTGTTCTCTCGTTTGAAAGAACAAAGGCTTTCTTAATGTGATAATCCTTATTGCTTACAAATGTGTTCAATGCGCTGTGAACCGTGTAATCCTTTCCCGATTTCACCTCAATCGGAACAGCAGAAAGGCTGTCATAATCATCAATAAGATAGTCAACCTCTCCCTTACTTCGATTATCATAATAGTAAAGTTTATAGCCGTGAGCCGCAAGTTCGCTTGCCACAACGCTTTCGTAAGCCGAACCGAGATTCACACTCGTTTCATCATCAAGAACGGCACGGATATTGTTGCCGTACAAAATTCCCGTCAGAATACCGACATCGTTCAGATAAAGCTTGAGCAGATTTTTGCCCGTTGATTCAATAAGCGGAAAAACGGGATTTGAAATTGCCTGAACATTAAGGGCGATCCCTGCACTTATCAAATACTCGAATTCATCCTGATAGTCGCTGAAACGCTTACCGCTTTTATTCTCAATATTTTTTGCAACAATCCTTTTCTTTTTGTTTTCCATATTTGACGGAATGAGGTCATAAACTCTGCGGATTTTAAGTTTGTTTTCATCATCGTATTTTGAAGCGTCTGCAGCATAATATTCGTGAATTTCGCTTTGTATCTCTCTGACGGACTGAATATTTCTCTCAGAAATATAGCTGTTAACCGCATCGGGCAATCCGCCGACAAGCAGATACTTTCTGAATAAATCCATCATCCTATTGTGCATGGATTCATCAAGAGATTCAAGATTTTCAAATTTTTTCTGCATAGCCGAAATAACAATTTCATTCATTCCGTTTGCATAGAGAAATTCCTCAAAATCAAGCGGAAACATACGCACTTTGCGAATACTGCCCATTGGAATTGAGGTAGTCTGTGACAGCGTTACACCCAAAAGCGAACCGCTTGCAATGAATGTAAATTTGCCGTCCTGTGACAAAAATTTGAGCAAAGTCAGCAGATGAGGATATGCCTGAATTTCGTCAATAAAAATCAAGGTATCGCTTTTCTTCCCCATTTTATTTCCTGCGAGCATACTCACCTGCAAGTAAAAATCTTCGACTGTTTTTGTGTTTTCAAAAAGTCGGTTGCCGAGGGAATCTTCAACCATATTTATTTCAATAAAATTTTTAAAAATCTTTTTGCCGACATAACGGATAATGTATGTTTTTCCGACCTGTCTTGCACCGTCTATGAGAAGAATTTTCTTTGAATCCGACTTCAAATGTTCTTCGATTACGGTTTCAATCTTTCTGTAAAGCATACCAATCCCACTTTTCAATAGATTTTCAGTATAGTTTTTTACACTTTTCAATAAGATTATACCATTTAAAGACACACTTTTCAATAGAATTTAGGGGTTAAAAACTACACTTTTCAATGAAAATTGAGGGGCAAAAGCTACACTTTTCAAATTATGAACAGAAATTTGATATAAAAAACACGGTGCAACCTATGTTTTATGGTTACACCGTACTTTATAAAATCTTTTAAATTCAGGCAACTTTACACTGTGATTATTTTATCAGTTCTTCAAGCTGCGATTTATTGAATTTGCTCTTATAGATGTCATAGCCTGCCGTGTCAAGGTTTATATTTGCGTGCCTTTTGTCAGCCTGAACATAGACATCATCACCCTTGACATATATCAAAACCCAAATGTCTCGACTGGTATCTTTCAGGTATGATAAAAGAAGTACATAACTCGGTTCAACATCTATCGAATCCACCTTATTATCAGATGTCATATATATCAAATCGTCAGATGCCTTCAACTTTTCGTTAAGGTTGTTTTTGTTTGATTTTGAAATGAGTTCATTAGTTTTGTAGTCATAAAATTCAACTGAAAATTGGTTTGGATCTGCGGTCGGAGTAGTATCTGATAAAGCAGTTGTATCGGCTTCATCAGAAGTTTGAGCGTTATTTGACGCAACTTCACCACCACAACCTGTAAACAAAATTGAAGTTGAAATAACAACTGCTAATAACATAATCGAGATAATTTTTTTCATAATTAACACCCTCTTGTGTTTTTGTCGGCTTGATTGTACACCTTAAATTCATTTTTGTCAAGATATTCAAAGCAAAAAAATCAACCGCAAAGTTTTTCACTCTGCGGTTGATTTTATTTTTATTAAGGATTACGCTTAATTGGCGTTTGCTGTTGTAAAGGTAAACTGACCGTCTGCAAAATCGCAGGTAACTACTGCGCCGTCCTTGACCTTGCCCTCAAGCATCTGCTCTGAAAGCGGATCTTCAATCTCGTTCTGTATTGCACGGCGGAGAGGTCTTGCACCGTAGTTTTCGTCAAAGCCCTTGTCGGCAATCTCGCTGATTGCGTTGTCTGTAAAGCTGATTTTAATATTCATCTTATCAAGACGGTTTTCAAGAGTTTTGAGCATCTTAACGGCAATCTGCTTAATTTCGTCCTTGTTGAGCTTGTTGAACACGATAATATCGTCAACACGGTTCAAGAATTCAGGACGGAATACCTTGCGGAGTTCGCCTGTTACAAGCTCCTTGATGTCCTTTTTCTCGCTCTCTTCGGCATTCTCATTTTCGGAATTAAAACCGAGTGAGCTCTGCTTTTCGGTGATAAGTCTTGCACCGACATTAGAGGTCATTATGATAATGGTGTTCTTAAAGTCAACCGTTCTGCCCTGTGAGTCGGTAAGTCTGCCGTCCTCAAGAATCTGGAGGAGCATATTGAATACATCTGGGTGAGCCTTTTCAATCTCATCAAAAAGTACAACCGAATACGGTTTTCTTCTTACCTTTTCGGTGAGCTGACCGCCCTCTTCAAAGCCTACATATCCGGGCGGTGAACCGATAAGCTTTGACACGGTGTGTTTCTCCATATATTCACTCATATCAAGACGGAGCATTGCATTTTCATCGCCGAACATTGCCTCTGCAAGAGCCTTGCAAAGTTCTGTTTTACCGACACCCGTCGGACCGAGGAAGATAAACGAACCTACAGGTCTTTTCGGGTCTTTAAGACCTACTCTGCCTCGTCTGATAGCCTTTGCGATTGCAGTTACAGCCTCGCTCTGACCGATAACTCTTTCGTGGAGAACATTCTCCATGTTAAGAAGTCTTTCGCTTTCTTCCTTAGTAAGCTGAACAACAGGGATACCTGTCCATTCGGACACAATCTTTGCGATATCCTCGGCAGTTACCTCGCCGCTGTTACCCTTCTGCTGTTCCTGCCACTTCTTCTTTGCATCGTCAAGCTTTGTCTGAAGTTCCTTCTGCTCATCACGAAGTCTTGCAGCCCTTTCAAAGTCCTGCTCGTTAATTGCGCTTGCCTTTTCTTTTTCATAGTCTGCAATTTCGTCTTCAAGCTCCTTTACATTATCAGGAGAGGTAAGAGATGCAAGTCTTACCTTTGACGCACCCTCATCAATAAGGTCAATTGCCTTATCGGGGAGGTAACGGTCTGCGATATATCTTGATGACAATGTTACTGCGGCATTGATTGCCTCATCGGTAATTTTAACCTTATGGTGTGCCTCGTAGCTGTCACGCAAGCCTTTGAGAATCTGTACAGCCTGTTCGGGAGTAGGCTCGCCAACCTTTACGGGCTGGAAACGACGCTCCAAAGCGGCATCTTTTTCAATATATTTTCTGTACTCGTTAAGAGTTGTTGCACCGATAACCTGAAAATCGCCTCTTGCAAGTGACGGTTTAAGGATATTTGCGGCGTCTGCACTGCCCTCTGCGGCACCTGCACCAACGATAGTATGAAGTTCATCAATGAAGAGAATAGTGTTCTTTGACTTTTTAACCTCGTCAATAGCCGCCTTAATTCTCTCCTCAAAGTCACCTCTGTACTTCGCACCTGCTACCATACCTGTGAGGTCAAGGCTGACAACTCGCTTGTCTTTAAGAATTTCAGGCACATTGCCCTTTGCAATTTCAAGTGCAAGTCCCTCTGCAACCGCAGTTTTACCTACACCTGGTTCACCGATAAGAACAGGATTGTTCTTTGTACGGCGGGAAAGAATCTGGATAACCCTCTGGATTTCCTTTTCTCTGCCGATTACAGGATCAATTTCACCGTTCTTTGCGGCTTGAGTAAGATCTCTGCCGAATTTATCAAGAGCCGAACCGCCTTTCTGTGAACCGTTCGGAGCGGATTCGTTTTCAAAACCGCCGAAGCCTTCCTCTGCACCGCCCTGCATACCTTTTGACACAGCCTGTGCAAGTCTTTCAACAGATACACCGAGTTCTTCAAGAAAAGCAACTGCGTAGCTGTCGCTCTCCGAAAGGATTGCAAGGAGCAAATGCTCTGTGCCTACATAGGTGTAGCCTGTTTTTGAAGAAATGATAACTGCGGCTCTCAAAACTCTCTTTGTACGGGGAGTAAAATCATCGGGAGTAAGCTCAACGAGCGACATTGTACCGTTAATTGATTCAAGCTTTTCACGGAGAGCATCTTCCGTTACTCCGCACTCATTAAGAGCGGTTGCGGCAACACCGCTGCCCTCTTTTACGAGTCCGTAGAGAATATGTTCTGTACCGACATAGTTGTGGCGCATCTCCTCTGCGCTTTCAATCGCAAGATTAAGCGCCTTGTTTGCTTTTTCTGTAAAACCTTTGAACTGATACATAAAATCATCACCCTTCCTTGTGGATAATGTATTAACTACTTATTTTCTATGAAAGAGCCTCTCTTAAAATTTTTGCCCTTTCAATATCTCTTTCCTGTGCGGAAAGATTTTTTCCTGCGTTTACCATAAGCGTTGCAGGCTCAATTTTTTCCATAAGAGAGTCAACAACCTCTGCGGTAACATCTTTTATCTGTCCCGACAAAATGCCGAAACGAACATTTGACAACAGCTTTAAAGCCTCGTCATGAGTCATAACCATTGCCGATTTCAACAAGCCTAAGCTTCTGCTTACGCTGTCCTGAATATCAATACTCTTTGCAAGTCTTTCTCTTGCCTGTTGTTCCTGAGAAACAAGCTGTTTTGTGATGTTCTCAAGATTTTCAATTGCGGCTTTTTCGGAGATACCGAGCGTTACCTGATTTGAAAGCTGATAAAGCGAACCGCTGGGTTCTGAGCCTTCACCGTAAGCACCACGGATTGTAAGTCCGAGCTTTGAAAGGTTGCCTGCAATTCTGCCGATTGTACGGCTCTTTTCAAGTGCCGGCAGATGGAGCATAACAGAGGCTCTCATGCCTGTGCCGAGGTTTGTAGGGCATTGTGTAAGATAACCGAGCTTGTCATCAAAAGCAAATTCAAGGTTTTCATCAAGCAGAGTATCAAGCTTATCGGCTGTATCATATGCCTGTTCAAGCGACAAGCCGTCTGTGATAACCTGAAGTCTTATGTGATCTTCCTCGTTAATCATAATGCTCATGCTTTCATCCTTGCTCAACAGCAATGCTCTGCCCTCTGTTTCGCTGATGAATTCGGGACTTACAAGATGTCTTTCAACAAGTGACACACCCTGTGCCTCTGTCAAATCATCAAGCTTAATCAGATTGAAATCCGAGGCAATTGAGCTGTTGCTGTCCCTGATTGCACTTGTAACCTTTTCAATAACCTTTTTTCTGCCCTGTTCGGACAGTCGGCACGGAAACGGGTAATCTTTCAGGTTTCTTGCAAGTCTTACTCTGGTGGAAATTACTTCGTTACTCATAATTAAGCCTCCATTTCCTTAATCTGGTCTCTTAACTCTGCGGCATGTTCAAAATTCTGTTCCGAAATTGCCTTGTCGAGTTCCTTTTTAAGTGCCTTGATTTTATCTTTCTTTGTCATCTCGGCACTCTTTTCGGCTTTCTTTGTACCGAAACGGCTGTTCTTACCGCAATGGGTTGTGTTGCCGTGGATTCTTCTGATTGAAGGAAGAAGCTGGTCGCCGAAGATTTCGTAACATTTTGCACAGCCTACATGACCCGACTTTGCAATATCGGAATATGAGCTTCCGCAGAAGTCACAGCGTGTTGCCTGAGTTCTTGCGGGAAGGCTGTTGCCGAAGAAACTTCCGAGGAGTCCCGAAAATTCGTCCTCAAAGTTACCGAAGATGTTTGTGTATCCCATTTTCTTTGCACATTCACTGCACAAATCATATTCCTTAATTTCACCGTTGATAACGGTCTTTACATGAGTATTTGCATTGTTAGCACCGCATTTTTGACATTTCATAATAACTGCCTCCGTTCAAAATCAACTTAATGTGAGCAACATATTCTTGAACAAGTCCGCTCGCACGGCATCTCGTTTACTCTGTTCAACATTTGTAAGCGTTCTGTCGGACAACGCCGAGGCTATCAGCTTTGCCGATGTAAGCTCAATCATATCTCTTTGCAACATATTTTTGAGCATTGCCTCTGCACTTGCCTTGTCAAGTGTTGTTCCAATCGAATTTATTATATGCATAAGCGCCGTACCTCTATCCATCTTCACACGGCTTATTCGGATAAATCCGCCGCCGCCCCTACGGCTCTCTACAATGTAGCCTTTTTCGGGAGTGAATCGGGAGGTTATAACATAATTGATTTGGCTCGGTACACATCCGAGGTTGCCGGCGAGTTCGTTTCGCTGAATCTCCGCACTGCCGTTTTCACGGTCAAGCATCTCTATAATGTACTGTGCCACCAAATCGCTCATTCTCATTTTGGTCGCCTCTTTTCATTTGTTTGACTACATTATAATATCAAGGTCAGAGAAAGTCAAAGTCAATTAAAGTCAAAAATTAAAGCATAAGCTTTGAAATTCTCACGAATTCTCGCTTATGCTCTCGTTTCCTAATATTTTAAAATATTTTTGACTTTTTCTGACTTTCAATTTTTATCCGATAAAGTCTGACTTTTCAAGCAATTTGACCTTACATAATTACATTAACCGTGTAATCAACATCGTAAATTTCACCGTCAAACCAATTTATAAAACCTATGTAGATGCAGATTTTGTCATCATGTTTATTCATATCACGAACAACCTTAAAGCACTCCGACCAACCCGAAAAGCGTTCAAGTCTTTTGACTGTATCAACATCGGCATTGCCGTTTACAAACACACACATTGCAAGGTGGCGGGTTGACGATAACATTCTTACAAAATCGAGGAACATCATATTAACCTCATCGCCCGAACATTCAATTTTAAGAGCGTCTTCCTCGATTTTGTTTCCGAAAAAATCAAGCACATTGTCAAACGCTGAATCAAAGTCATCGGTTTCAGCGTTCTTTAGTCCCTGCGAAAACTTGTAAATTGCGGTAGATGCATAAATTCTCTTAATTTTTTCAATCGTCACGGCAATCACCTTCTCGGTATCGTTACTTTTATTATTATACATTATATAAGCAAATTTGACAACAAGTATGTTATTCGGGCGGTTCAATACAATTTTTGTAATAAAAACATTTGAAATTAAACAAAAATTTTGTGTTTTCCGATTGACAATTGTACAGAGATATTGTATTATATAATTGTACTAATGAATTAGTTCAATTGCTTGATAAGGAGCGTGATTTTATGTTGAAATTTATCTTATATATGTTGCTTGCTGTTGTAATTCTCAGCGGAGGTATTTTTAAAACCTTCGCTATAAACTATGGTATTTCAAAATATCTCTCAAAAAAGCCATATAAAGGTGATTTTGAATTCAAAAAAGTTGCGTTACATACTTTGGAAACGAACTATATTTTGTTGGCATTAGTTGTTCTGATCGTTTTAGGTATAACGCTTTGCAGTGCATCGAGTTACATTAATATAGTAGAAAATTTAGTAGAATTGATTTTAGGATTTTTTATTGCACTTACAATGTCTCTTTTAGGTCCATGGTACAATACAATCGGTAATGAGTACGGTGCGTATGTTATACCTTTCTTTATTTTAGTTATTCTAAGCATTCCGGTTCTGTTTTTCGTCAATTACAAATTCGTTTACAAAGATTTTGAAGTTTCTAAAAATAAGAAAATGAAACTTTCATTTTTCACAGCACTTGCAAACGCACCTTATGAATTGTTAATACCCTACGGTCAGTTTGGAACGATGATTTTCAAAAGTATGATTTAATGTTAAGGAGGTTTGGTTATGAAATACACATACATATATGTTATACTCGGCATTTGTGCCGTTGCAGTAAGCATAGGAAAAGCTTTAGCAGTAAATTTCGGTATTTCAAAATACCTTTCTAAAAAATCTTACAACGGTAAATTCAAGGTCATAAAAACAGCTTCTATTTCATTCGGAGTCGGATACATATTATTGGCTTTAGCTTCTTTATTTATTGTGACGATGGTGATGGATGCAATTTACTCACACATAAGATTTGACGAGTTATTGCAGGACTTCTTATCTATATTTTACATGGCTATTATCGGAGCAAATTATGAATTTTTGGATAGTCCATACGGTCTTGGTTTGATATATGTTTTTCCGTTTATTTTCGTTATTATCGTAAGCATAGTGGTATTGATTTTTGTGAACTACACATTTGTTTATCGCAAATTTGGAATACCAAACAATAAAAAATGGAAACTCTCATTTTTCACCGCACTTGCAAACGCACCGTATGAATTGTTGATCCCTTACGGACAGATTGCAAGTATGATTATCGACCGTATGATGTTTTGATTTTGTGTTTAAGGAGGTTTGGTTATGGATTATTTTAAAGTGCCTTACACTGCATATGTAATTCTCATTATATGCGTAGTGATTATCAGCTTTTTAAAACTTCTTCTAAGCAATAAACTCATCTTGCACACACTTCACAAGAAAAACTACGGCGGAAATTTCAGCATTATCAAAGCGTCATTGATTTCACTTCTTACAGAAGTTCTCGTGATTCTAATTCCGCTTGCGTTTTTTACTTTGATTATTATGTCAATAAACCATAGTAGCGTTGACATAGTTGCATTTTTGGACGAATTTTACGAAATGGTTGTAGGCTTTGTTCTCTTACCGGGAGAAGCAGGTGTATTTCCTATTCCCACAATAGTGGTGGTAGTTTTTGTTATTATGTTTTTAACCCTTGTCAACAACTTTACATTTTTAAGAAAGATTGACATACCCGAAAGAAAAAGAAACGACATTGCATTCTTAACCGCCGTTATAAATGCACCGTGGCACCTGTTTATTCCATATGCACTTTTCATAAAGATGATTTTCTTTTAAGGAGAGATGATTTATGCTTAACTCGGCAACTCTAGTTGTTATATTATTATTTATACTTTCAGCCATACTTTTTACATCTACTACCGTTTCGATTGCTATATATTATGCAAGAAAAAAAGCTGATACAGAAGAAAAAGCACTTATAACAAAAAATGATTATCAAAAAACAATTCTGATTTTTTCAATTATAAACTTCATTGCATCATTTGCCGCAATGGCTGTTGCACATATTGCAGACTCAGGTGATTACAACCACCTTTCAATAGGACAATTTTCTTATTTATCTTTAATATTTGTGGCAGGCGTAGTTGAATTTTTTATTGCAAAGTCAACTATATTCCAAAGATTTTCCTGTTCAAAGGCAGACAAAACGGAAAGAGCCGCAGTCTTTGCCGCAATATGCGCACCGTATTACATATTTATTGTAAGCTCACCGATAGTTCCGTATATAATCGCAGTAACTCTTTACCCCTGCTGATTTTAACGAAGTGATATTATGAATGAAAACTCAAATCCCGAAATCTTAATCACTATAATTATTTTATCTGTACTTCTTGCCATACTTTCTGTTACAACAGCATTTTGCCATACGGAAGGAAGTGCGGGTTACAAAAACAAAGTAAACATCGGCAAAAAGAATCACATAATAATTTACCCGATATTTTTTGTTTTGCATATGACAGCAATACTGCTTTTTAATCTTCCGTTTCCTGACTTAACTTGCTATCTTTCATTCAGCATAGGAAGTATTGTTTTTATATTTTTGATTCAAGCTGTTATTGCTTATTTTACAATGTTTAAAAGGTTTGAATGCGATACGGGTACAAAGGTCGGAAAATCAATTGTTTTTTCGCTCATTTCAACACCATTCTACAGTATCCTTTTTGGTGTGGCTTTTGCATTCTTAACCGCCGTTATAAATGCACCGTGGCACCTGTTTATTCCATATGCACTTTTCATAAAGATGATTTTCTTTTAAGGAGAGATGATTTATGCTTAACTCGGCAACTCTTACCGCTATTTTAGTAAACATTCTTGCGGCTTTATTTTTTACTTGTATCACAATCTGCATTGCTACACATTTTGCCAAGAAAAAAGCTAATGAAGCAGATAAAAAACTTATAAACAACAAATGTTACGGAATAATAGCTGTTATTTTTACAATTATAAACTTTATTGCGTCATTCACCGCAATAGCTGTTGCATATGTTGCAGACTCGACTGATTACTACCACATCTCAATCCCAAAATTTTCTTATTTATCTTTAATATTGGTGGCAGGCATAATTGAATTTCTTGTTGTCAAAGCAATAGTATTCAAGAAAATTTCCTGTTCAAAAAAAGAAAGAGCCAAACAGGCTGCAATTTTTGCGGCAATATGTACTCCATACTATATTATTGCCGCCAACTTACCGATAATTATGTATATGGTCGCAGTAGCTCTCGACCCCTGCTGATTTTAACGAAGTGATATTATGAAAAACATAAAAAACGGTGAGCAGATGCCCACCGTTTTTGTGTTTAGCTTTTTAAATTTGAAATTAGTCTGAAGATAATCAAGCTTTTAAAATTAAAATATTTAACCTCAGTTACGAGAAATTAAACTAAAACAATAAAAATTCAATTAATTATTCAGCTGCTTTTCTTTTTGCAAAACATTCGCTGCAATAGTAGCTTTTGCCTTCAACAGGCTTGAAAGGAATCTTTGCAATTCCGCCGCATTCAGCGCAAACGGTTTCAAAGAATTCTCTCTCTGTCTTGGCAGCATTTTTACGAGCCTGTCTGCAAGCCTTGCAACGCTGCGGTTCGTTTGTGAAACCCTTTTCAGCGTAAAATTCCTGCTCTCCTGCAGTAAAAACAAATTCGTTTCCGCATTCTTTGCAGACAAGTGTCTTATCTTCGTACATTGGTATTTACCTCTCTTTTTCTACCTCTCGGAGGTTAGTTTGTTGCCCCGTGCGGAGTTGCACCGCAATACTGTTAAGGACAAATATTAAATTTCGATTCACCGCTCAGCCGACATTCAGACCGCCGTGAACCTTTTTTCTTGCTCTTTGCAAGGCATTGTCAACCGCCTTTTCGGTTACGGAAAGCTTTTCTGCAATTTCCTTATAGCTCAAGCCGTTGCCATAAAGCATAAGAACATCGTATTCGGACTTTGACAGCACACTTTGAAGTCGCAACAGCAACTGGTCAAGCTGTTCTCTGCACATCAAAAGTTCTTCGGGAGTTTTGGCGGAATCTTCAATCGACTCGCCCACATCGTCCATCGGAACAATGCTTGATGAGGGAATGGCTTTTTTCTGTTCTCCCCGTCTGATTATCGAAATAAATCTTCTTTCAACAACAACCGACATATAGCTTTTAAAGCTTGCACCGACGTTTTGGTCAAAGGCTTTGCAGGAACAAAGCAGTCCCACAAGTCCTTCCTGAACAAAGTCATTGTGTTCATAACCCTCTGCCGAAAACTTTCGTGCAATTATGCTGATTGTGTCAAGATATCTTACGACAAGCTCATCAAAAGCACGGTCATCACCAAGACTCACAAAATTTGCAAGCTGTGCGTCGGATAAAGTACCGTAGGATTTTTGCAATTCGGTCATAACCTGCCCCTAATACTTATTCTTATACGCTTAATAGTATAACAAAAACGCACAAATGTCAACAACCCGAATGCAATTTCTGTAATATTGCATTATGATATGGAAATTATTTGTGCAAAATAGCTGAAATAAAGTCGAAATTACATACATTATGAAACTTGTTAAGAGAAGTAGAAAATGTTATACTTTATATTATTAATTTATTACGATTTTTATTTATCGGTTCGGGGGAATTTTTATGGTTGTTACCTGCAACAGTTTTGGCGTGAGCGGTATGGACGGCTACAAGGTTGAGCTTGAGGCGTCAATGTACAACGGCACACGGGAATTTGATATGGTCGGTCTGCCCGACGCCGCCGTGCGTGAGAGCAAGGACAGGGTTCTCAGTGCATTAAAGAACTGCGGATTCAGATACCCTGCCGCACATATGACCGTGAACCTTGCCCCTGCCGATATCAAAAAAGAAGGGCCTATTTACGATTTGCCGATTGCGGTTGCAATTCTTATACTGCTCAATCAGATTAAGAGCAATATCTCCGACTGCGCATTCATCGGTGAGCTTTCGCTTTCGGGAGAAGTCAGAGGAATCAACGGAGTTCTGCCCATGGTAATCAAGGCGAAGGAATGCGGTATAAAGAAAATTTATGTTCCGAAAGCCAACGCAAGCGAGGGTGCTGTTGTTGACGGAATTGAAGTGTATGGTATTGACAACATTCTTCAACTGAAAGATTATCTCAATCACATTCTCGAACCTGCACCCGCAAAGCCGAATACACATTCTCCCACGGAAGAACGGGACTACATTCCGGATTTTTCCCAGGTAAAGGGTCAGCTTGAGGTGAAGCGTGCGCTTGAAATTGCCGCTGCCGGCGGTCACAATATTCTGCTCATAGGCCCTCCGGGTTCGGGCAAAAGTATGCTTGCAAAACGAGTTCCGTCAATTCTGCCCGATATGAGCTTTGACGAAATGATTGAAACCACAAAAATCCACTCAATTGCAGGAACGCTAAAGCATGACGGACTTATCACAACACGGCCGTTCCGTTCGCCTCACCACACGGTAACGCCCGTAGGACTCGGCGGAGGAGGTACGGGAACTATCAGACCGGGTGAGGTTTCACTTGCAAACAACGGTGTGCTGTTCCTTGACGAGCTGCCCGAATTTTCAAGGACGGCGCTTGAGGTACTCCGTCAGCCGATTGAGGACGGCTCTATCACAATTTCAAGAGCAGGTCAGAAATGCACCTATCCGTGTTCGATTATGGTGGTTGCCGCAATGAACCCATGTCCGTGCGGATATTACGGTGATCCGACAAGAAAATGCACCTGTTCGGAACAGAAGATAAAACGCTACCTCAACCGCATTTCCGGTCCGCTTCTCGACCGTTTTGATATTCATGTTGAAGTACCTGCCGTGAAATTTGAAGAACTGCGTGACACTTCATCTGCCGAATGTTCAGCCAACATCAAAAAGAGAGCAGACAGAGCAAGAGAAATTCAGCGTGAAAGATTTAAGGGCAGTAAAACAACCTGCAACGCAAAAATTAACGCAGAGCAGTTTGAAAAGGTCTGCGTAATTGATAAAGAGGCTGAAAAGACGCTCAAAGACGCTTTTGAAAGTCTTGGACTTACCGCAAGAGCGTATGACAGGGTTTTGAAAGTTGCAAGAACCATTGCCGATTTGGACGAGTCGGAAATAATCCGCTCCGAGCATGTTCTTGAGGCGGTTCAATACCGCAGTCTTGACCGCAAATATTGGGCAAAATAAGACTTATACCTTACACAAAAATTAAAAATATCACTTTTAAAAAGTACGGCTTTATGCTATACTATTATAATGCGACACTAAAACCGTGTTGCAGTTTCATGACACAGGAGGTTTTTTATAATGGAAATTACAAAGAATTCAATAATCGGTGATGTTCTTGATCAGTACCCCGACACAGCAGAGCTTTTCTTCAGCATCGGTATGCACTGCCTTGGCTGTCCTGCATCACGAGGCGAAACGATTGAAGAGGCTTGTATGGTACACGGTGCAGACGCAGACGCACTCGTTGCAGACCTTAACAAAGCAATTGCATAATGAACGGCGCATCTGATTTTTCGCTTGATAACCGTCTTGCACTTTGTGCAGACTTTGTGCGTGACGGAGCAAAGGTTGCCGATATCGGCACAGACCATGCCTATCTTCCGGTGTGGCTGTGCCGTATTGGCAGATGCGACACAGCGATTGCCGCAGACATCAACCCCCTGCCCCTTGAACGGGGAATTGAAACAATTAACAACAGCGGTCTTAACAATCGAATTGAAGCAAGGCTTTCAAACGGTCTTGAAAAAATTTCGGGCGATGAGGCTGATGACATAGTAATTGCAGGAATGGGCGGGGAACTCATTTCGCAGATTATCGAAAACTGGGAGTATTCAAAGGACAGGTCAAAGCACTTTATTCTTCAGCCTATGACCAAAAGTGAAGAGCTTATGCGTTGGCTGTTTGCAAACGGTTTCAGCGTTATCAAGCGTGACTGCTGTACTGCCGCAAACAAGTGCTACACTGTAATTCTTGCCGAATACAGCGGTGAGGTTCGCACGGTATCCGAAAGCGACCTTTTCCTTTACGGACTTGATCCGAAAAACAACTCCATGCACCGCAGATTTATTGAAGGCTGTGTGCGCAGACTTTTAAAACAGGCTAAGGGCAACCCTGTCTGTGCCGAAACCGCACGCATGCTTGAGGAGAGCTTTAAGTGAAAACCATAAACGATATACTTAATTATTTTGAAGAATTTGCGCCCTGTGCAACTCAGATGAGTTTTGACAACGCAGGGCTTATTGTGGGCGACAAATACACAGCCGTAAGCCGTGTGCTTGTCGCTCTTGACATTACGGAAGATGTTGTGAATGAGGCGGAAAGTCTGGGATGTGAGCTGATTATCAGTCATCATCCCGTAATTTTTGCCCCTATAAAAAGGCTTTCGCCTTCTTCCGTTCCCTATATGCTTGCACAAAAGGGCATTTCCGCCGTTTGTATGCACACCAACCTTGATCTCGGAGAAAAGTTCGGAGTAAACATCTGCCTTGCAGACGCACTCGGAGTCAAAAACCCCGTGCTGTCGAAACTTGGCGAGTGTATGTTCACGGGCGAGCTTGAAAACGAAACCGATATTCACGATTTTGCAAAGCTTGCAAAGAAAAATCTTAACTGCAAAGGACTTCGCTACACCGACATTAAAGACAGGGTTAAAAAGGTTGCCGTATCGTCGGGTGCAGGCGGTTCAAATGTGTTTGATGCGGCTTTGGCGGGTGTTGATGTGCTTGTCACGGGAGAAATCAAGCATCATGAGATTATCGCCGCAAATTCACTCGGAATTGACATTATTGACGCAGGTCACTTCAAAAGTGAAGATATTGTAATTTTACCGCTTGTAAACAAGCTTTCAAAAGAATTTTCCGAGATTATTTTTACAAAATCGCAATCCTGTGACGATATGATTAAATTTATTTAACCTGTAAGCATCATTATCAAAATATTTGTTGCATAATTTGTTACAATTTGATATAATGATACGGTAAATTACTATATGTGGTAGTGCGCCGTCTGTACGCACCGCAAAATGAGGTATTATGAGAATCAGAAAAAAGAAATGGGCAGAACCGGAGCTTTCCGTTTGCAATTTTTATGTAAAGAATCCAGAAGAAAACGCCGGAAAATGGATGCAGGCTTTCAAAAAGGAACAGCCGTTGTATCTTGAAATCGGCTGCGGCAAGGGCGGTTTTGCGGGACAGCTTGCGCTTAAAAATCCCGACAAAAACATTATCGCACTTGACATCAAGGTTGATATGCTCGGCGTCGGCAGAAGAACAATTGTAAAGCTTTTTGAGGACGCAGGCAAAACGCAGGATGATATTACAAATCTTTTACTTGTAAAGTACAATGTTGAAATGCTTGACAAAATCATTACGGCTGACGATAAGATTGACAGACTTTTCATCAACTTCTGCAATCCGTGGCCGAGAGCAAAGCACAAAAAGCGCAGACTTACATATTACAAAAAGCTTGAAATGTACAAAACATTCTTGAAGCCGGACAGCGAAATCCGTTTCAAAACCGATGATGACGAGCTGTTTGATGAAAGTCTTGAATACTTTGAGCAGAGCGGATATGAAATTTTGTATCTCACCCGTGATTTGCACGCAAGCGAAGTTACCGATAATATTGAAACAGAGCATGAAAAAATGTTCTCCGAAGAGGGCATAAAAATCAAGTATCTTATTGCAAGACAAAAGCCTTGACAGCCCCATAAATAAAGACGGGAGGGATTTTTGTGAAGATTAAAAAGCTGATTTCGGCTTTGGTTCTCGGTTCAATGCTTGTCGGTTTGAGCGGTTGCAACATCACGGATTTCAGCGCAGAAAATCTTCTTCGTCCTCCTAAGGCAGTCGGAGATGAGGCTGAAATTGAACAGCTTATTGCCAAAACGGCTGACAGCGGTTATACGCTGAAATATCCTAAAAACGGAAAATTCCGCAGTGCAATCATCATGACCGACCTTGACGGAAACGACAGCAACGAGGCTGTTGCGTTTTTTCGCAACAGTGCCGAAACTTCTTCGGTTCATATGCTTGTCATGTACTCAAAAGACAATTCGTGGGAAATTGCGTCCGACAATATCTTTGAAACCACCGATATTGACAGCGTTGACTTTGCGGATTTAACCGGCAACGGAAAGGCTGAAATCATCGTTAATTCAACAACCTACACTCCGAATGTCGGCAAGCTTTCCTGCTACTCCTACTCGGAAGGCAAGACAAACGAAGTGGGTTCGGGACAAAGCTGTTCAAGCTTTGTTACGGGGGATTTTGACAATGACGGAACAAGCGAGATTATGTCGCTTGTTCTCTACACAACCGAAAACGAGGCTCTTGCGTCAATGCTTGATTACAACGAGGACAGCAAAAGCCTGTATGCCAAAGCAATGGCAAACATGGATCCGAATGTTGTAAAGTACAAGAACATTGCCGTTACAAAGCTTGATAACGATATTACGGGAATTGTCGTTGACGGAACTTCCGCAAATGAGGTTACGAACACACAGGTTATTTTTTACAGCCGTGACCTTGCAATTCTGCGTAATCCTCTTTTTAAAGAAAAAACAAAAAATATAACCCGGCGTTCATCGCAGGTCATCTGTTCGGACATTGACAAGGACGGAAAGCTTGAAATTCCCGTTACGCTTGACCTTCCGAAACAGAGCGGTGACAGCAAAAATATTTATGCCGACAAAATCATTTGGAACAGCTTTGACACACCCAAGGAGGCGCTTGTTGCAAAACAGGCGGTAATCATAAATTACGATTATATGTTTATGATGAACTATGCCGATAAGTGGAGCGAAAACAAGGTTACGGCAATTACCGACCTTGAAAGCGAAACCACCTCATTCTATGCATGGAACGGCACTAAGCTTGACACGGAGCTTTTTGAAATAAAGGTGTTCCCCATAAGCGAATGGGAATCGGGCAAATCGGATGATTTTACGCTGATTACAAAAGACGATAAATATGCATACACATTTAATAATATAAATCCCGACACACAGATTTCGCTAAGTGATGACGAAATCAAGACAGGTTTTTCCACACTTGATCAGTCGGGAATCTGATCACAGCAACGGAGGTTTTGATATGAAAAAAATTCTTGTTTGTGAGGATGAAGCGGCAATTCGTGACTTTGTCGTTATCAATCTTACAAGAGCAGGCTACGATGTAGTTGAGGCAGACTGCGGCGAGGCGGCTTTGCAGAAATATGAAGAAAACAACGGCGATTTTGATGTTGCAATTCTTGATGTTATGATGCCGGGTATTGACGGCTTTCAGGTTTGTAAGGAGCTGAGAAACCGCAACGGCGGAATCGGAATTATTATGCTTTCGGCAAAAACTCAGGAAATGGACAAGGTAACAGGACTTATGCTCGGTGCAGACGACTATGTTACAAAGCCTTTCTCACCGAGTGAGCTTCTTGCAAGAGTTGATTCACTCTACAGAAGAGTTGCGCTTGCACAGTCACATTCCGAAAACAACTTTAAAGAAGAGCTTAAATCGGGCGAGTTCACACTCAATCTTCGCAACCGTGCGCTTATGAAGAGCGGAAAGATGATTGAACTCACACAGGTTGAATTCCAGATTATGGAGTACTTCTTCTCGAATCCGGGTGTTGCTCTTGACAGAATCGACATTCTCAACCATGTATGGGGAGACGCTTATGTCGGCGAGGATAAAATTGTCGATGTTAATATCCGCAGACTCAGAATGAAGGTTGAGGACGAACCTTCAAATCCTAAACATATCATCACGGTTTGGGGACTCGGCTACAAGTGGGATTCAGGCGAATAACTTCGCAGAACAGCCTGCATAAAATTTATACAATCTAAAGAGGAGGGTGGCAACAATTTTTAAGGGTATTTCAAAAAGATGGATGCTCAACACATTGAGTGTTATACTGACAATCATAATCCTTATTGTTGTCAGCCTTATTTTCATTGTTACATATATTTTTCAAAACAGCGTTGAACAGAACCTGAACACAACAAGCAGCGAACTTTCACTTGTCTTTTCGGGATTTCAGAGCGACAGTTCAACCTCGTTTACGGCGTCTGCCCGTGATTATGTTGAAAACTTTGACAAAAAAGAAGAAATGGAGGTTCTTGTAATCAATTCCTCCGGCAGAGTTGTCATGACTTCAACAGGATTCACCCCCGATGACAACGAGCAGATTCCCGATTTTAATGACGCACTCTCAAACGAAAACGGCTGTGCATATTGGAACGGCAAGCTTTCATCGAACGAAAGTGCAATGAGCCTGACAAGAATCATCACCAACGAAAACGGAACCTGCGTCGGTGCGGTAAGATACATTGTTTCCATGGAACAGGTCAACACGGCAATTGTGCTTGTTTCTGCGGCAGTTATTGCGTGCGGTCTTGTTATCATCGCCCTTGTAATATTGTCGGGACTTATGTTTATCCGTTCAATCGTTACCCCGATAAGAAAACTTTCGGAGATTTCAAGCAAGATTGCCCACGGCGATTTTTCACAGGCAAAGAAGATTGAGTACAAATACGATGATGAAATCGGCGACCTCTGCGATGCAATAAGCGATATGGCTCTTGATTTGCAGACAGCCGATCAGATGAAAAACGATTTTATTTCACGAGTATCACACGAGTTGCGTACTCCGCTTACGGCGATTAAGGGCTGGGCTGAAACAATGCAGCTTTCCGAAAGAGGAAAGCTTGACCGCAAAACCTTTGACCGTGGTATGGGAGTTATTATCAGCGAAAGCTCACGCCTTACAAGCATTGTAGAAGAGCTTCTTGACTTCAGTCGTATTCAGAGCGGAAGAATGAAGCTCATCAAGGAAAAGCTTGACATTCTTGCCGAATTTGACGATGCGGTTTACTTCTTAAAGGAAAGAGCCGTTACAGAGGGCAAGCATCTTCTTTATGATGAACCCGAGGTTGTTTATCCCGCCGTTTACGGCGATAAAAACAGGCTCAAGCAGGTTTTCCTCAATGTGCTTGACAATGCGTTGAAATACACACCAAAGGGCGGTGTTGTTGCCGCTCAGGTAATCTACAGCAAAGATGAACCCGATATTATCAAGATTGTAATAACCGACACGGGTTGCGGAATTTCTGCCGAGGATCTTCCAAAGGTTAAGGAAAAATTCTACAAAGCAAACCAGACTGTCGGCGGTTCGGGAATAGGACTTGCGGTTGCCGATGAGATTATGAACCTCCACAACGGTTCACTTGATATCGAAAGCGGAGAGGGTGTCGGCACAACCGTAACGCTCACCTTCCCTGTATATAAAGAGGGCAGTGAAAACTCACTTCCCGAAAACATTAAGCTTTAATCTTATTTCTCTGTGCAGCCTAATACAGAAAGGAACAGCTAATGGCTAAAAATACTACTAAAAAAATCACCTCAATCGGCGGCAGCGCCCTGATTGAAGGCATTATGATGAGAGGTCCGAAACGCACAACCGTGTGTGTTCGTACCGCACCCGACAAGATTTACAGCGAGGATATAAGCATAAACACAATTCCCTCAAAATGTAAGCTTTTCAAGCTTCCGTTTTTAAGAGGAATCGCAGGTCTTATTGACTCAATGCGACTTTCCTACAAAGCGCTTATGCTCTCTGCCGATAAGGCAATTGAATCAACCGAAATCGAAGAAGAACCGTCAAAGTTTGAAAAATGGCTTGATGATAAATTTGGCGACAAGCTTGTTAAGGTTATGATGGTAATTGCGTCAATTCTCGGTGTTGCGCTTGCCGTGGGACTTTTCTTCTTTGTCCCCTCTTTCCTGTTTGACCTCAGTGCAAATGTTGTGCCGGCTTTCAAGGGTGACGGCGGAAACGCTGTTTTCTGGAAGTCTGTTTTTGAGGGTGTTCTCAAGATTTTTCTTTTCTTACTTTATATTATAGTATGTTCACAAATGACAGAAATGAAAAGGGTGTTTATGTACCACGGTGCCGAGCACAAGACAATTTTCTGTTACGAAAATGAAGAAGAACTCACAGTTGAAAATGTTAAAAAGCAGAGCCGTTTTCACCCGAGATGCGGAACAAGCTTTATGGTTCTTATGCTGATTGTCGGCATTCTTGTCGGTCTTTTCGTTCCTGTTGCACCTTTCGGCATCGGATTTTTAAGACCTGTATTCAAGATTCTTCTTCTCCCCGTTTCATGCGGAGTCGGTTACGAGCTTATCAAAATCTGCGGTAAGCACGACAATGTCGCAACAAGAATCATTGCCGCTCCCGGACTTTGGGCGCAGAGAATCACAACAAAAGAGCCTGATGACACTATGATTGAAGTTGCAATCGAGGCTATCAAGGCTGTTATCCCCGAGGACGGCTCGGACATTGTAAGCAAGTAATGACTGTAAACGAAATTTATCAAAGCGGACTTAAACTGCTTGAAAATAGTAATATTGAAAATTCAAAATTTGAGGCGCAAAGTCTTTTACAAAAGGCTTTTTCGCTTGACAGAGTCGGCTTTATCATACACAAAACTGATAAAGCCGATGAAAACTGTTCGCATAACTTTTTAAATTTTATAGAAAAACGAATTTCAGGCGAGCCGTTGCAGTATATTCTCGGCGAATGGAGCTTTATGGGATTCGATTTTAAGGTGGGCAGAGGCGTGCTCATTCCCCGTGATGACACGGAAGTGGTTGTCAATCTCTGCATTGATTTTCTCGAAAACAGAACCGACAAAAAAACGGTTGACCTCTGTTCGGGAAGCGGTGCAATTGCCGTTGCACTTGATAAAATTTCGGGTGCAAAAGTTACGGCAGTTGAAATTGACGAAACCGCTTTTTCATATCTCGAAACAAATGTAAAAGAAAACAATTCGTCAGTAAAGCCTGTTATGGCTGACGCTCTCGAAATCTGCGAAACATTTGCAGACGGTGAGCTTGACCTCATTGTTTCAAATCCGCCTTATATAAAATCAGCCGACATCGAAACACTTCAAAAAGAAGTTCGGCTTGAACCAAGACTTGCACTTGACGGCGGCGAGGACGGTTACGATTTTTACCGTGAAATAGTGAGCCGTTGGAGCAGAAAACTCAAAAAAGGCGGTGCGCTTGCATTTGAACTCGGAGAAAATCAGGCTGACGCAGTAAAGGCACTTATGACTGACAAAGGCTTTTCGGATTTTAAAATTTCACTTGACTTTGGCGGTGTGCAGAGGGCGATTATTGGGACTTTGCTCTGATTTTAGAAATTTTGTTCGATAAAATTACCGCCAAATTATTGCATTTTCCACTCACATATTTTATAATCTTAGTGTGAACATAACCGCCGTTGAAGTGACGGTTATGTTACAGACCGAAAAACATCAGCTCCCTTTGCGGAGTACGGAGGTATATGAAATGGCAGTAGATAAAAACAAAGCGCTTGAAACTGCGCTCACACAAATCGAAAAACAGTTCGGCAAGGGTGCTGTAATGCGTCTTGGCGAAAATAAGCATATGAACATTGAACACATCTCAACAGGTTCGCTTTCGCTTGATATTGCACTCGGAATCGGCGGACTTCCCCGCGGAAGAATTGTTGAAATTTACGGACCTGAATCTTCGGGTAAAACAACACTTTCTCTCCACTGCATTGCAGAGGGACAGAAAAACGGCGGCAATGTTGCATTTATTGATGTTGAGCATGCACTCGATCCGACATATGCGGCGGCTCTCGGTGTTGATGTTGATTCACTCCTCGTTTCACAGCCCGACACGGGTGAAGACGCTCTTGAAATTGCAGAAGCGCTCATCCGAAGCGGTGCGATTGATGTTATCGTAATCGACTCTGTTGCAGCTCTTGTTCCAAAGGCTGAAATTGAGGGCGAAATGGGTGACAGCCATGTAGGTCTGCACGCAAGACTTATGTCACAGGCACTGCGTAAACTCGCAGGTGCAATTTCAAAGTCAAACTGCGTTGCAATCTTCATCAACCAGTTGCGTGAAAAAGTCGGTGTTGTTTACGGCAACCCCGAAGTAACAACCGGCGGTCGTGCGCTCAAGTTCTACAGCTCCGTTCGTATTGATATAAGAAGAGTTGAAACCCTTAAATCAGGCGGTGAAATGGTCGGTTCACACACAAGAGCAAAGGTTGTAAAAAACAAGATTGCTCCTCCGTTCCGTGAAGCTGAATTTGATATTATGTACGGTGAAGGCATTTCCCGTGAGGGCGAACTTCTTGACCTTGCCGTAAAGGCTGAGGTTGTTCAAAAAGCAGGAGCATGGTTCAGCTATGACGGCAGACGACTCGGACAGGGACGTGACAAGGTCAAGGAACTTCTCAAAACCGACAAGGAGCTTGCTGCTGAAATTGAGAAGAAACTCTGGGAAAATATTGACAAGCTTTATGAACGCAAAAAGCCTGCTCCAAAGGTAAAAATTACCGAAGTTCCGTCTGCAAACCAAGAAATCAAGCCTGATTCTGCGGATAAGACAGAGAAAAAGAGCGGTGCAAAAATTGATGTTCTGGTTGACGACTGATGCTTATAACCGCAGTTGAACCACGAAGAAAGGCGATGTGTGCGCTCTACATTGACGGCGAATATGTTATGAATCTTGACGCACGCACAGTTATTGAAAACCGATTTGATGTCGGCAGAGAGATTGATGACGAGGATCTGCACGAGATTATCAGGCTAAGCAATGAGCGCCGTGCAAAGGAAAAGGCTTTGTGGCTTATTTCCTATCGTGACCACTCAAAAAAAGAACTCACCGACAAAATCAAACGCACCTGTGACGAGGAATCGGCGGAAAAGGCTGTTGAGCGAATGGAAGAACTCGGTCTTGTAAATGACGAAAACTTTGCAAGACGATATGCCGAACAGCTTTTGTTTTCAAAACATAATGCTCCGAGAGGTGCGGTAAGACAGCTTGTTCAAAAGGGAATTGACCGTGAACTTGCAGAAGAGATTATCGAAGAAATCGACTTTGATCCGTGTGACGGAATAAGGGCGGTTATCGACAGAAAATATAAAAACATAAATGATGAAAAAATAAGGCGAAGAGCCGTTGCCGCTCTGCAAAGGCTCGGATACGGATGGGATGACATTAAGACCGTCCTCAGAGAATACACAGAGGAAGACTGATTATGAATTATAAAGTAGGCATTGTATCACTCGGTTGTGCAAAAAATCAGGTTGATGCCGAGATGCTTTTGTACACACTCAAGAACAGAGGATTTATTATTGTTAACGATCCGGCAGATGCGGACGCAGTAATTGTAAATACCTGCGGATTTATCGAAAGTGCAAAGCAGGAAAGCATTAACGAAATTATTGAACTCGGCAAGCTCAAGGACGAGGGCAAAATCAAGGCAATCATCGTAACAGGCTGTCTTGCTCAAAGATATAAGTCGGAAATTTCCGAACAGCTTTACGAGGTTGATTCGGTTATCGGAATCGGTGCTAACGAAACTATCGCAGACATCGTTTTGGAAACACTTGACGGACAGAAGTGCGAAAGCTTTCCCGACAAGGTTTGTCTGCCGCTTGAGGGCGGAAGAATTCTTTCAACGCCCCCCTACACCGCTTATCTCAAGATTGCCGAGGGTTGCGACAACCGTTGTTCCTACTGTGCAATCCCGATGATTCGAGGAAGATTCCGCAGCAGAGATATTGAAGATGTTGTAAAAGAGGCGGAAGGTCTTGCTGAACGTGGAGTCAAGGAACTCAATGTCATTGCTCAGGACACAACCCGTTTCGGTGAGGATAAATACGGCAAACCGATGCTTGCAGAGCTTCTCAGAAGACTTTGTAGGATTGACGGCTTTAAATGGATAAGGGTTCTCTACTGCTATCCCGACAGAATTACAGACGAGCTTATTGACACAATTGCAAGTGAAGATAAGATTGTAAAATATATGGATATTCCGCTCCAGCATTGTGACGGGGATATTCTCCGCAGAATGAATCGTCACGGCGACAGAGAAAGCCTTACTGCACTCATGAACAAGATTAAGGATAAAATTCCGAATGTAATCTTCCGCTCAACCTTTATTACAGGTTTCCCGGGTGAAACCGAGGAGCAGTTCAATGAACTTGCAGAGTTTGCCGCTGAGATGAAGTTTCAGCGACTCGGCTGTTTTGCCTACTCTCCCGAGGAGGATACAAAGGCAGCTGAAATGCCCGACCAGATTGACGAAGAAATTAAGCAGAAGCGTGCCGATATTATTATGGAGCACCAACAGCAGGTTATGGCTGAATACTGCGAAAGCCTTGTTGGCAAAGAGATTGAAGTTCTTGTTGAAGGCTTTGACAAGCTTGCCGAATGTTTCTTCGGCAGAAGCTATGCCGATGCCCCCGAGGTTGACGGCTGTGTATTCTTCACCTGTGACGGTGAAAAGCCAAAGGCAGGAGATTTTGTCAAGGTGCGTGTAACCGATTACACAGGCTGCGATCCTGTAGGCGAATTTGTCGGCAAAATCGACTAAGTGGCTAAAAGACTCAGCAATTTCATAATATTTAACTTTGAAAGGCACATAAAATGAACTTACCAAATAAACTGACAGTAGGACGAATAATTCTTGTTCCGTTCTTTGTGGCGGCATTGCTTGCAAACTTTCCGCTCAACAATGCCGTTGCCCTGATTATTTTTATTGCGGCGTCACTCACAGATATGTTTGACGGAAAAATTGCAAGAAAAAACGGTCTTGTTACAGACTTCGGAAAATTTGCAGATCCGCTTGCAGACAAAATTCTTGTGCTTGCCGCATTTCTGTGCTTTGTACAGCTTGGAATATGTGACTGCGTTGCGGTCATAATCGTGCTTTTCCGTGAATTTTCCGTCACCTCAATACGGCTGATTGCCGCCTCAAAAGGCAAGGTTGTCGCCGCTAATATGTGGGGCAAAGCAAAGACGGTTTCACAGATGATTGCTATAATTGCAGTAATTGCAATGCAAATCGTGCTTGAACTGCCCGAAGTCGGACTTAATTTTATAAACACGGCAACATTTGAACCGATTTTCTTTGTGGTGGGAGAAATTCTCATCTGGATTTCGGTTGTATTCACAATCATTTCGGGCGTTGTATATATAATTCAAAACAGACAGTTTATTTCTCAGACCTGAGAACAGACTCTCACGGTCTTGATAGGAGGGTGATTGCGTGTTTAAAACCCTGAAAGCGGATATTGATGCGGTTATGGAGCGTGATCCTGCCGCAAGGAGCAGAGCAGAGGTGTTTTTTCTCTACTCGGGTTTCAAGGCGGTGCGTTCTCACCGAAAAGCCAACTGGTGTTTGCGACACAACCTAAAGTTTCTTGCAAGGTGGATTTCTCAACGCAGTCGTCACAAGACGGGAATTGAGATTCACCCGGGTGCAACCATCGGCAAGGGACTGTTTATAGATCACGGAATGGGTGTTGTCATAGGCGAAACTACAATAATAGGAGACAACTGCACCATTTATCAGAATGTTACTCTCGGAGGAACAGGCAAAGAAACGGGAAAAAGACACCCCACACTCGGCAACAATGTGCTTGTCGGCTCGGGTGCAAAGGTTCTCGGTCCGTTCAAGGTTGGTGACAACGCAAGAATTGCCGCAGGTGCGGTTGTTTTAAGCGAAGTTCCGCCGAATGCAACGGCTGTCGGCGTTCCGGCAAGAGTAGTAAAAGTCAACGGTGTTCGCAGTGAAACCCTTGACCAGATTCATGTATCGGATCCGGTTGCACTTGCATTGTGCAATCTTGAGCATAAAATTTTTGAACTTCAAAAACAGCTTGATGAGCTGAAAAAGGAAAATGTAAAAAGTGAGGAATAGCAAATGATTTTATATAATTCTCTCGGACAGACAAAGCAGGAATTTGTACCGCACACACCCGGCAAGGTTAATATGTACACCTGCGGTCCTACTGTTTATCACTATGCCCACATCGGCAATCTTCGCACCTATATTATGGAAGATGTTCTTGAAAAGTATCTTCGTTTTTCGGGTTATGATGTAAACCGTGTAATGAACATCACAGATGTAGGTCATCTTTCAAGCGATGCCGACACAGGCGAGGATAAGATGCTTTCAGGCGCAAAGCGTGAGCATAAAACTGTTATGGAGATTGCAAAGTTCTACACAGACGCATTTTTTGCCGACTGCGAAAAGCTCAACATCAAGCGTCCCGATGTTGTAGAACCCGCAACAAACTGCATTGACGATTTTATTAATATGATTTCCGTTCTGCTTGAAAAGGGCTATGCCTACATTGCAGGCGGCAATGTTTACTTTGACACTTCAAAGCTCGACAACTACTATGTGTTCGGCAATATGAATGAGGATGACCTTGCTGTCGGCGTTCGTGACAGCGTTGAAGAGGACGAAAACAAGCGTAACAAGGCTGACTTTGTTCTCTGGTTCACAAAGTCAAAGTTTGATTCACAGGAGCTCAAGTGGGACAGTCCGTGGGGCGTAGGTTATCCGGGCTGGCACATCGAATGCTCATGCATCAGCTATAAGCATTGCGGTGAATATCTTGACATTCACTGCGGCGGCATTGACAATGCTTTCCCCCATCACACAAACGAAATTGCACAGAGCGAGGCTTTTCTCGGTCACAAGTGGTGTCCGTACTGGTTTCATGTACTTCACCTCAATGATGCAAGGGGCAAAATGAGCAAGTCAAAGGGCGGTTTCCTTACAGTTTCACTTCTTGAAGAAAAGGGCTACAATCCGCTTGTTTACAGAATGTTCTGCCTCCAGAGCCACTACCGCAAGCCGCTCACATTCTCATATGACAACCTTGACAACACAGCCACAGCCTACAACAAGCTTGTAAAGAGAATTTCCGCTCTTTCAAGGGACGGTGAGCCTGATATGGCAAAGGCTGAGGAGCTTACAAAGGGATTTTGCGAGGCACTTGACAATGACCTCAACACTTCTCTTGCTCTCACCTGCGTTTATGATGTTCTCAAGGCTGACGCAGACGATGCAACAAAGCTTTATGTAATCGGCGAATTTGACAAGGTGCTTTCACTCGACCTTACAAAAATTCCCGAAAGCAACAAAGCGGACGCTGACGATGACTTTGCCAAGAAAGTTGAGGAGCTTATTGCACAGCGTACAAAAGCCCGTGCCGAAAAGGATTGGGCGACAGCCGACGCTATCCGTGACAAACTTAAAGAGATGAAAGTTGTTGTCAAGGACACAAAAGACGGCATTGAATGGCATGTTGAGGGTTAACTTGACCGCTACCGCCCAATGAACGCACCTAATTAAAACAAAATATGAATAAATAAAAATCCCCTTCATATAAATTTGGTATGGAGGGGATTTTATGCGTTTGTATATCATAACAAAACGAAATCTAATATCAATCGGATTCTGTCTTTTAATCGGAGTGCTTGCAGGGGCAATTGCAGTCACATCAACCGTTCGAGCCGTTCAGAGTGCGGCTGCTCAGCGTGAAATTCCCATTTACTATGTTGACACGGACAAAAAGCAGGTTGCCCTGTCGTTTGATGCGGCATGGGGCAATGAGCAGACCGAGCATCTGCTTGAAATTCTCGACAAATACAAGGTGAAATCAACATTTTTCCTTGTGGGCGACTGGGTTAAGAATTACCCCGACAGCGTAAAAGATATTGCAAAGCACGGTCACGATGTGGGCAATCACAGCAACACCCATCCGCATATGACGCAGATGTCATCGTCCGATATGGTCGGTCAGATTCAGTCCTGCAATGAAAAAATCAAGGAGCTTACGGGCAAAACTCCCACCCTGTTCCGTGCCCCCTACGGCGATTACAACAATGATGTTGTAAAGTCGGTCAACGGCTGTAATATGTATTGCGTGCAATGGGATGTCGATTCGCTCGACTGGAAAGATCCGACTCCCGAGCAGATAAAGCAGAATATTATGAAAAAAATCAGGAACGGCAGTATTATATTGATGCATAACGGTGCAAAAAATACCCCCGAAGCATTGCCGACGGTAATCGAGGCAATCAAGTCCGAGGGCTACGAAATCGTTCCGATTTCGCAAATTCTGCTCAAAGGTGAATACTACACAGATGTTGACGGCAAAATGTGCAGTAAAACCGCCACACAACCGAGTTCGTGAGGGAACATTTTTATTAATGCCGCAAAACTACCGTCACACTGTAGGGGCGTTCATCGGACGCCCGCCAAGTAAAGGCATAAATTATATGTTAAAACAAATTTTATAAATGAAATGCAGTTACCGAAATAATGTAGCGGCGATCAGTGATCGCCAATCGTTTTGGTTTTGCAACCAAAACGAAGATAAGCATAATCTTTGCCATCTTAAAATTATATATTAATAAACAAAATATTTTCTGCGATTACTTATTCATTTCGTGTTGATTGGTAGCCTTGCGGCCGCCGCCGGTGGCGGAAAAAGGGAGCAATGCGCTGTCTGAAATAACGAGCAATAGGAAGCACATTTATGTGCAACGCATTGCGACTATATTTCAGACGGGAGAACGAGGTTCGCCGCTACATTGCATTGTAGAAAAGGTAACAATTTTACGCTCGGGCATAATTTGTGTTAAGTCGCACCGATTTTACAATCGGTACGATTGGCGGTCGCTGACCGCCGCTACAGATTATACACAATTTTCATTACATCAAAACATTTTAGTAAAACAAATCATTTCATCAAAGCGGGCGTCCGATGAACGCCCCTACTGATTAACAATAACTTTCATATAAAAATCAGGCTGACAGGTTATTAAAAATCTGTCAGCCTTAAATTATTTTATCAAGTTTTCGCTACGGATAAAAATCAATAAACAACAACACGGGTTCCTGAGGAAATGTTGTTATAGATTTTCTTAGCTGCGTTGTACGGTGTGTTTACACAGCCGTGTGAGCCGTGACCCTTGTACCTTGTTCCGCCGTATTCCCAGCTTGCTCGCCATGATGCGTCATGGATTCCGCAACCGTCGGATGTGAACGGAAGCCAGAATGTTACATGGGAATTCAGCATAAGTGTTGCAGGAGATGCCTTGTAAATAATTGAATATGCACCCTTTGGCGTATCGTTTGTACCATAGTTGCCGGTTACAACATCTGTTTCAACAACAAGCTTACCGTTCTTGTAGTACCACATATGCTGCTGATTGATACTGATTTCAACATATGTGCCGCCGACTGAAACACCGTAGGCATTCTTGCTGATCTTTACACTCTTTGTCTGGAATGTGCCGAGACACTTGTACTTTTTCGGGTTACTGCTCGGTCCCGAATACTTGTAAGCACGAATACGGAAGTAATAGGTCTTGCCGACTGTAAGCTTTTTGGTGTTGTAGAAAGTATTCTTTGTTTCACCAAGCTTTGTATATTTTCCGTTCTTTGAGGTTGAATAGAAAATCTCATATGCTGTCGGAGTGGTCATTGCCTTGCCCCATGTGAGATTTACTCTTGAAAGTCTTGTATCTGTCTTGAAATTAACGGCATTAAGACCTGCCACACATCTTATTGTTGACGGTGACGAATAGTAAGTGTTCTTTTTGATTGCACGGTAAGCCCTAATCTGATAGTAATACGCTCTGCCGTTCTTAACTCCCTTATCTCTGAAAGAAGTTGTGGAATTTGAAGTGATTGTCTTGTAAAGAACATACCTGCCCTTTGTGTCACCGCTCATACGGTAGATTTTGTAGCCTGTTGCCTGTGAGTTCTTTGACCACGAAAGTGTAATTGCAGCACCCGACTCCTTGAGTGAAACGCTTACGGCATTCGGGAGAGTAGCTGTTCTGTAGGTCTGACTCTTACCCTCATACTTTACACCGTCATGCTCAACATAGGCGGCAACCTTTACATCATACCAGGTTGCTGTTCTAATCTTTTTGAGTGTACAGGCATTTGACTTTACATATGTAAATCTTGAAAAATTCTTGTGTGCGTCATTGTTGCGATAGTAGATTACATAGCCTGTTGCACCGCTTACTTTATCCCACTTGAACGAAAGCGAATTTGTTGTATATTGCGTTCTTTTGAGATTCTTGATTGCGCCCACATTCGGCTTAAACGGCTGAGTCGGAGGAACCGTAGGAGTTACGGGCGGCTCCGTTACCGGCTGTGAAGGCTCGGTTGCCTGAGTTGGTTCAACGCTCGTATCTGTTACATCAGATGCAACAGTTGCCTCTGTTGCAGGCTGAGAGTCTGTTTCTGCCGCAGAAACAGCTAATGTTCCGACAACAGAACAAGCCACGGTAACTACTGCGAGAATTACAGCCAAGGTGTGTTTGAATTTGAATGTCATATATTCCATCCCCAATCGTATTTGATAATTAGATTATATATGTTTTTTTGAAAAAAATAAAGAGTATTTAGTAAAAAATTTCAAAAATCTTCCACTAATTACTCTTACTTTATCTTGTCATTTTTATTAAGTCTTGAAAGGCGTTCGCATTCGGCAATCAGCTTGCTCTGTTTAAGCCTTCTTTCGTCCTCAAGCACAGATTCACGAACCTGTTTTCGCAGTCTTTCAAATGGTGTGTCACGGTTGCCTGTTATCTCTTTCGGGCTTAAAATTTTTGGTGCAAGATTTGATGCACCCGGTCTTGTGAGCATCTGAATGGTGATATGCTCATGCTGAATGAGAGCGAAAAGCTGACTGAGAGAGGTACATTCGTCAATTGCCTTGACGAGTTCTTCCGTTGTTTTGTGACGGTATCCGTGCACCTTTGTTTCATTCAATTTCACTCACCGCCCTTTATTGCCTTTTGCGGAACATTGTTATCATTATATTTCCGAATAAATGCCTCCGCTGTTTGATGAAGGACACTTGTACCTTAGATTATACTTAATTTTCACAAGATTTTCAATATTTATTTTCGGTTTCTTTGTTTACATCAACACTTTTTTATGATATGCTGACTAACAGATACGCAAAATGTCCGTATAATCGACATTTTTCAGCGTTAAAAAATTTTTGTCAGGAGTAGAATAATGAAAAAAACTATTTGTGCCGTAACGGCTGCCATGCTTGCGCTTACCTCGGTTTTGTGCGGTTGTTCAAGCAACGGTGAAAGCAGTTCGCAGTCGGGCAGTACAACCCCGGCAACTGTTGCCACAGACACAACCGTCAAGACAACAGGCGAAAAAATACATATAAACGACAGCACTCTCGGTGAAATCTGGATTACCGAGCTTGACGGTGTACCGAAAAACACACTCAACAACGATAACTTCACCTCTGACGACACTTTCAAATACTACAGTGAAAACGGCAAGGCCGCTTCAATGGAGGGAATCGACATTTCCTCCTACAGCGGAACGATTGACTGGGACAAGGTTAAAAAATCGGGTGTTGATTTTGTTATGGTTCGCATCGGCGGCAGAGGCTACGGTTCTGACGGAAAAATGTACTCGGACGATTCCGCCCTTTCATATATAAAGGGTGCTAAGGCGGCAGGACTTAAAGTCGGCGTGTATTTCTTCTCTCAGGCTGTCAATAACGATGAGGCAATTGAAGAGGCTGACTATATAAAGACACTTCTCGGCGATGAAACAATCGATTTTCCCGTTGCATATGACTGGGAAATCATCAAGGATGATGACGCAAGAACCGACAGCGTTTCCGCCGCTCAGGCAACAGCCTGTGCAAAGGCATTCTGCAACCGTGTAAAGGAGCTTGGCTACACACCGATTATCTATTCTCCGAGCAAGGAGCTTTACTTCAAATATGACCTCACCCAGCTTTCAGATTTTGACATCTGGTACTGCGAATACGCAAATGTTCCGACATTCTATTATCAGTTTTCTATGTGGCAATACTCTTCATCAGGCAAGGTTGACGGAATTGAGGGCGATGTTGATATGAACATCTGCTTTACAAATATAGCCGATTACGATTAAGAAAGGATAATATATATGAAAAAGATAGCAAGCTTTACAATCAACCACAACACACTTATGCCGGGTGTTTACATTTCAAGAATCGACGGAGATATTACAACATACGATATGCGTTTTGTAAAGCCAAACACACCGCCGTATCTTCCAAATCCCGTTATGCACACAATTGAACACCTTTTTGCAACATATGCCCGCAACAGCAAATTTGCCGACAATGTAATCTACTTTGGACCTATGGGATGCAGAACGGGTTTTTATTTTCTCGTTCGTGATATGTCAAATGAGGACGCATTACAGCTTATAAAAGATACAATAAAGCAGTGTGCGGAGCACAAGGGAGAAATCCCCGGAACAACTGCAATTGAGTGCGGAAACTACCTTGAACACGACCTTGACGGTGCTTTAAAAGAGTTAAATGAATATTACTCTTTGTTAAAAGATTACACAGTTGATAACTTACAGTATAATTAATATAGGGAATTATTGTTTGATTTACCCTGTTTTTGTAACCTTATCCCCTGTCTTATTATTAATTATGACATTTTTTAATTCTCATATTGCAATTTCGTAACTATTTGGTATAATAAAGGTATCGTGTTTGTTACAAAAATGTAACGGTTAATGAGATAGGAGAAATTATTTTGGAGACAAAGTTCATTGGTTTGGAAGGTTTCAATGAAATCGAGAGTCTTCCGACAAAGAAACGCAAAGTTTGCAGGCGTGAGCTTACAACAGCACAGAAAACTGTTCGCTTTGTAAAGAGAGCAACAACATTTTGTGCAAAATCAGTTGTAAGAATGTCAAAAAACACAGCTGCAAAACTCGCACAGGCAATTGAGAACAGGAAGGGTTCTTTAGAGTCTGTTACAATCAAGTCTGTTAATTCGTCAAAGAAAGCAAAAACACAGATATCAGCTATTGACAAAGCATTCAACGAATCAAGAAACGGCACAACAAAGAGTGCCGGAGAGATTGTATCGGAACTTTCGTTCAAAAGCGGAAAGCAGTATGCTCACCTTGCACCGTCGGCAATCCGTTCGCAGAAGTTGCTCAGAAAAAAGGCTGTGCTTGCAGTAGTAGCCTGTTTCAGCGCAATCACACTTTCATGTGTAACGGTTGCAAGCGCACTTGATATGAAAGATAACAACAGCGCACAGACCCATGCACTTGTTGCAACAAGTGACGAGGCTGTTCCTAATACTGAAATTGACGGCGAATCGGCATCGGCAAACCTCAAGGCAATTTCACCGTCATGTGCAAGTCTTTATATTGACGGCAAGTTCATCGGTGCGACAGAAGAAATTGATCAGCTCAATGCAGACCTTGATCAGGTTCTTGTTGATTACCGCAGAGATTACGATGACGAAACAACAACCGAGTTTGCAAATTCGGTGGAGGTTGTAACAGGTAACGCAAGCGGTACAGACCTTATTACCGCAGACGAGGTTATGGCACTTGCAGACGGCAAGTTTTCAATCTCACTTTCAACAGACATTGTTTACACAAGAGATGTGGCTTATGACACAAAGGTAAAGTATGACGAGGACAAGTCTTCTTCATACAAAAAAGTTACCACAAAGGGCGTTAATGGTGAAGAAGAAGTAACGTTAAGAACTACATTTGTTGACGGTGTTCAGACCGATGCAGTTCAGACTGACGCAAAAACTATTAAAGAGGCAGTTGACGAAGTTGTTGTAAAAGGCAAGGCTGAGGATACTTCATCAAGCACAGGTTCATCACCAACCTCATCAAACAGCAGTTCTTCATCAAGTTCAAATTCATCTTCAAGCTACACAACAGGTTCATCGGGTATGTTTGCATGGCCACTCCCCTACACACATACATTGACAAGTACCTTCGGCACACGCTGGGGCAGACTTCACGGCGGACTTGACATTTCAGCCGGTGGTGTTTACGGACAGCCTATTTATGCATCCGCAAGCGGTACCGTAACATTCTCGGGCGGTGACAACAGCGGCTACGGCAACTATGTTATCATTGACCACGGCAGTGGCTACACAACACTTTACGGTCATTGCAGTTCACTTGTTGCAGTAACAGGTCAGTATGTAAATCAGGGCGACCTCATCGGTTATGTCGGTTCAACAGGCAACTCAACAGGTCCTCACCTCCATTTTGAAATCCGCCTCAACGGTGAAAAAATGGACCCCCTCGGCTACACAAGCTGATTGAATTAAATATTGATTATTTAACCCCCCGATTCGTTTGAGTCGGGGGGTTGTTTATGATGAATATGATTTTATCTGAACATATACTGTGCGGTGTCGAGGACTGACTCCATTGTTTTAAAGGCTTTGTTTGCCTTTTTCTTGAGTTTTGGGTTGCTGTCTACCATATTTTTGCCGACAATACCCATGCAGACGCCTGCCGTCATTCCTATTGCAACGCCTTTCATCACATTCATCATTGGACTTGTATTCATAATCACACCTCCCCATCTTGCAAATTCATTGACAAAATGTGTGTTTTTTCATTTTTGTCACACAGCTTTGTCAAAAAAACTTGCATTATTATTGTTTACGATTTAAAATGTATTTAAACAGAAAAAGAATGGAATAATAAAAATTGGAGTGATAACTTTTGGCAACTCTCAACCTTGTGCTTGTTGAACCCGAAATTCCGCAGAACACGGGCAATGTGGCACGAACCTGTGCCGCAACGGGAACAAGACTTCATCTTGTCAAGCCTATGGGCTTTGAACCCGACGATAAAAAACTAAAAAGAGCGGGACTTGACTACTGGCACTTGCTTGACATCACATATTATGAAAGCATTGACGATTTTTTTGAAAAAACAAAAGGCGGAAAATACTTTTTCTTTTCAACAAAAGGAACTCACCGCCACAGCGATGTTGAATATCCCGACAACTGCTATCTTCTTTTTGGCAAAGAAACAAAAGGCTTGCCCGAGGAGCTTTTAATGCAGCATCCCGATGATACTTTAAGACTGCCTATGATTGACGAGGCAAGAAGTCTTAATCTTTCAAACTCGGTTGCAATTGCGGCTTATGAAGTTTTAAGGCAATGGGATTATCCTGCTTTGCAGAACAAGGGCGAGCTTCACAACCACAAGTGGAGCGACCTCAACAATATGACATAAGAACAAAAATAATATTCATAAGCTTCCTTAAAATCAGTATTTGTAAAGGCAGTGCAAAAAATACCTTTGCAGGCGAATTTTTTAAAGTTTTCTATTGATAAAAAGGGGTTTTTGATATATAATAATGGTGACTGTAAAAATACTAAATTTTTACAAATTTCTTCTTACACGAAAGGAATGTATATTATGCAGCTCAACAAAGTATCTGTTGATGACATCAATGTAAAAGGTAAAAAAGTACTTGTTCGTTGTGACTTCAATGTACCGCTCAAGGACGGCGTAATCACAAACGACAACAGAATTACAGCAGCTCTTCCTACAATCAAGAAGCTTATCGCTGACGGCGGCAAGGTTATCCTTTGCTCACATCTCGGCAAGCCGAAGAACGGTCCCGAAGAGAAGTTCTCACTCGCTCCTGTAGCAGTAAGACTTTCAGAACTCCTCGGTCAGGATGTTGTTTTCGCTAACGATGACGAGGTTGTAGGCGAAAATGCTAAAAAGGCTGTTGCAGAAATGAAAGACGGCGATGTTGTTCTTCTCCAGAACACTCGTTTCAGAAAAGAAGAAACAAAGAATCTTGAGCCGTTCTCATCAGAACTTGCTTCACTCGCTGATGTATTCGTAATGGATGCATTCGGTTCGGCTCACCGTGCACACTGCTCAACAGTAGGTGTTACAGACCACATCAAGGACACAGCAGTAGGTTACCTCATGCAGAAGGAAATTGACTACCTCGGCAATGCCGTTGAAACTCCTGTTCGTCCGTTCGTTGCAATCCTCGGCGGTGCTAAGGTTGCTGACAAGCTCAATGTTATTTCAAACCTCCTCGAAAAGTGCGACACACTCATCATCGGCGGCGGTATGGCTTACACATTCCTCAAGGCTCAGGGCAAGGAAGTCGGTCTTTCACTCGTTGACGATACAAAGATTGACTACTGTAAGGAAATGATGGCTAAGGCTGAAAAGCTCGGCAAGAAGCTCCTTCTCCCAATCGACACAACAATCGCTGCAGGCTTCCCTGATCCTATCGACGCTGAAATCGAAGTTAAGGTTGTTGATTCAGACAAGATTCCTGCTGACATGGAAGGTCTTGACATCGGCACAAAGACACAGGAACTCTTTGCCGACGCTGTAAAGAGCGCAAAGACTGTTGTTTGGAACGGTCCTATGGGCGTATTTGAGAACCCGACTCTTGCAAAGGGTACAATTGCTGTTGCTAAGGCTCTTGCCGACACAGACGCAACAACAATCATCGGCGGCGGCGACAGCGCAGCTGCTGTTATTCAGCTTGGTTTTGCTGATAAGATGAGCCACATCTCAACAGGCGGCGGTGCATCTCTTGAATACCTTGAGGGAAAGGTTCTTCCGGGTATCGCAGCAATCGCTGACAAATAATTTAATCAAATAAAAGGGCGGATTTTTCCGCCCTTACTGATTTAACCCTGTTACTTTATTATAATAAAAACATGTTCTGAAAGGAAAATTATCATGGATAAGTCAAAGAGAAAGGCAATTATCGCCGGCAACTGGAAAATGAACAAAACTCCAAAGGAAGCTAAAGAGCTTCTCAACGCTATTACTCCCCTCGTAAAAGATGCAGGTTGTGAAGTAATCGCTTGTGTTCCTTATGTTGACCTTGCAACAGCACTTGAGGCTACAGAAGGCACAAATGTTAAAATCGGTGCAGAAAACTGTCACTGGGCTGAAAGCGGTGCTTTCACTGGCGAAATCTCAACAGGTATGCTCAAGGAAATGGGCGTTGAATATGTAGTTCTCGGTCACAGCGAGAGAAGACAGTATTTCGGCGAAACAGACGAAACTGTAAACAAGAGAACAAAGGCTGCTCTTGCCGCAGGTCTTAAGCCAATCGTTTGTGTCGGCGAACTCCTCTGGGAGCGTGAGTGCGACATCACAGAAGAAGTTATCGCAAGACAGATTAAGCTTGACCTCTTCAATGTAACAGAAGAAGAACTCAAGAATGTTGTTATCGCTTACGAGCCTGTATGGGCTATCGGCACAGGCAAAACTGCTACAGCTGATCAGGCTGAAGAGGTTTGTGCATTCATCCGTGCTACAATCGCTAAGCTTTACAATCAGGCTGCTGCTGACGCTGTTACAATTCAGTACGGCGGTTCAATGAATGACGGCAATGCTGACGAGCTTCTCTCAAAGACAAATGTTGACGGTGGCCTTATCGGCGGTGCATCACTCGTTGCCGAGAAGTTTGCCGCAATCGTAAAGGCTGCAAGCAAGTAATTTAAACAGTATATTCAAACACAATGCCGTGTCCTTTTGGGCACGGCACAAAAGTCTGTAATCGGCTTTTGGATTTTGTTTTTTGCATAACAAGATTGTGTATGCTTTATGGAAAGGACACGCAAAATGAAAAAACCGGTAATTTTAATGATTCTTGACGGCTTTGGTATTGCTCCCGAAAAAGGCAACGCTATCAAGGCTGCTAAAAAGCCAAACATTGACAAGCTTTTTGCATCTAATCCGCTCACACAGATTGGTGCGTCGGGTATGGATGTAGGTCTTCCTGACGGTCAGATGGGTAACTCTGAGGTCGGTCACACAAATATGGGTGCCGGCAGAATCGTTTATCAGGAACTCACAAGAATTACAAAGACTATCAATGAGGACAAGCTCAAAGATAACGAGGCTATTGTTGATGCAATGGACAAGGCTCTCAAGAACGGCACGGCACTTCACCTTATGGGACTTCTCTCAGACGGCGGTGTTCACAGCCACATTGAGCATCTCTACGGTATTCTTGAACTTGCTAAGAAAAAGGGTCTTAAAGATGTTTACATTCACGCATTCCTTGACGGTCGTGATGTTCCGCCTTCAAGTGCCGCTGAATATGCTGACAAGCTTCTTGACAAGCTCAAAGAAATCGGCATAGGCAAGGTTGCCACAGTTGAGGGCAGATACTACGCAATGGACAGAGATAACAACTGGGACAGAGTTGAAAAGGCATATGCCGCTATGGTATATGGCGAGGGCAACAAGGCAGAATGCCCTGTTTGCGCAATTAAGAACTCTTACAATGACGGTGTAACAGACGAATTTGTTGTTCCTTGTGTTATTGAGGGCGGTGCTCAGGTTAAGCCTAACGACAGCATCATCTTCTTCAACTTCCGTCCTGACAGAGCAAGAGAGATTACAAGAACATTTGTTGACCCTGATTTTAAGGGCTTTGAGAGAAAGAACGGTTTCTTCCCCGTAAACTTTGTTTGCATGACTCAGTATGATGCAACAATGCCTAATGTTGAAGTTGCATTCAAGCCAGAGGTTCTCAAGAACACACTCGGCGAGTATGTATCCGACAAGGGTATGACACAGCTCAGAATTGCAGAAACAGAAAAGTATGCTCATGTAACATTCTTCTTCAACGGCGGTGTTGAAAAGCAGTATCCGGGTGAGGACAGAATCCTTGTTAAGTCACCTGCTGTTGCAACATATGACCTTCAGCCTGAAATGAGTGCTTACGAGGTTACAGACAAGCTCGTTCCCGCAATTAAGAGCGGTAAGTACGATATGATTATCCTCAACTACGCTAACTGCGATATGGTTGGTCACACAGGCGTATTCGAGGCAGCCGTAAAGGCTGTTGAGGCTGTTGACACCTGCGTTGGCAAGGTTGTTGACGCAATCAAAGAAATGGGCGGTGTTGCTCTTATCACAGCCGACCACGGCAATGCAGATAAGATGGTTGCAGAGGACGGTTCACCGTTTACTGCTCACACAACAAACCCTGTTCCTTTCTGCGTAGTAAACTACGACTGCGAGCTTCGTGAGGGCGGCAGACTTGCCGATATCGCTCCGACAATGCTCCAAATTATGGGACTTGAGCAGCCCGAAGAAATGGACGGCACAAGCCTTATTAAGTAATTTATTTTACTGATTATATACAGAGCCACCGATGTTTTATCGGTGGCTTTTTTGTGTTAGCACAAAACTGTAGGGGTAGCCTTGCGACCGCCGCAAATTCCCGCAACGCAAAATTTAAGTTGTAAAATATCGTTAATCGGTGTAAAATAATATTACTTATGTATTGTTAATTATATGGCAGAGAAGGGGAAAATTTGATTAAGCTACGAAGATATCTTGCATACTACAAAAAGGAATGTATCATCGGTCCGCTTTGCAAGCTGTTTGAGGCAATTTTGGAGTTGCTCGTTCCGCTTGTTATGGCAGGAATCATCGACAACGGTGTGCGAAACGGTGACACGGCATACATTTGGAGAATGGGCGGTCTGCTCGTTATTCTTGCAACTGTAGGACTTTGCAGTGCGCTCGTGTGTCAGTATCTTGCATCAAAGGCATCTCAGGGTGTGGGAACAAGACTTCGCCGAGATTTGTTTTTGCACATCAACAAACTCTCACACGCAGAGTTGGACAAGCTCGGTACTCCGTCACTTATAACACGAATCACATATGACACCAATCAGGTTCAGCAATCTGTTGCAATGGCTATCCGCCTGCTCACCAGAGCACCGTTTATTGTTATCGGTTCAATGGTTATGGCAATGACAATCAACCTTGAAATGTCAATTATTTTCTTCATTGCGGCCATATTGATTGCCGTTACTCTTTACCTCATTATGACAAAGAGTATTCCTATTTTTGAAAAAATGCAGAAAAAGCTCGACAAAATCAGCCTTATCTGCCGTGAAAATCTTTCGGGCAACAGGGTTATCAGAGCCTTTTCAAAGCAGAAAAATGAGAAAAAGCGTATTGACGATTCAACCGAGGATTTGGCTAAAACTTCGATCAGAGTAAGCATTCTTTCGGCACTTTTAAGCCCTGTCACCTACATCATCACCAATGCTGCAATTATTCTCATCATTTGGTTTGGCGCTCAGAATGTAAACGCAGGCAACGGAATGCTTTCGGGTGACATCATTGCCCTTGTAAACTATATGACGCAGATTTTGCTTGCAATGATTGTTGTTGCAAACCTTGTTGTACTTCTCACGAAGGCAAGTGCAAGTGCGGCAAGACTTAACGAAGTGTTTGAAACTCAGCCGAGTGTGTGTGAAAGCACTACCGAGAACATTGAAATTTCAGAGAGTGAAAGCACTCCGAAAATCGAATTTGACAATGTAAACTTCACATACGGCACGGGTGATGACGAGCTTGAGGACATCAGCTTTAAAATCAAGCGTGGTCAGACGGTCGGTCTTATCGGCGGTACGGGTTGCGGTAAAAGTACGCTTGTCAACCTTATCCCCCGTTTTTACGATGCAACACAGGGTACTGTAAGCGTTGACGGCAGAAATGTCAAGGACTATCCGTTCTTACAGCTCCGTTCACAGATTGGTATTGTTCCTCAGCAGTCAATTCTTTTCAAGGGAACAATCCGTGACAATATGAAATGGCAAAACGAAAATGCAACTGACGAGGATATTATAAAGGCTCTAAAAATTGCACAGGCATACGAGTTTGTAAGCAAGCTGAACAAAGGGCTTGACAGCTTTGTTGAACAGGGCGGAAAGAACTTCAGCGGAGGTCAGCGTCAGCGACTTTGCATTGCCAGAGCACTCACAGGCTCACCGAAGCTTCTCATTCTTGACGACAGCTTTTCGGCTCTTGACTTTGCAACAGATGCGGCACTCAGAAAGGCTTTGCGTGAAAACACAAAGGATATGACCGTGATAATCGTTACACAGCGTTGCTCAACAATCAAGAACGCAGACCTTATTCTTGTGCTTGATGACGGCAGACTTGTAGGCAAAGGTCCGCACGATGAACTGTTTGAAAGCTGCGAAACCTACCGTGAAATCTGTCTTTCACAGCTTAATGAAGAGGAGGCCAAAAGATGAAAAATTCAGCAAAACAATCCTCCTCTGTAAAAAAGGTACTCAAAAAAATAAAGCCGTATTCGTTTTATCTGATTTTAGCTCTTGTGAGCGCAATCATCAGCGTTTCGCTCACGCTCTATATTCCGGTTCTCACAGGTAACGCAATCGACAACATCATTGACAAGGGTAATGTTGACTTTGCAAGCGTTATTCAGATTCTTGTGTACATCGGTGTAGGCATCGGCGGTGTGGCACTTTTCCAGTGGATTATGACCTACTTTACCAACATTGTCAGCTACCGCACTGTTCGTGACCTCAGAAGAGAGGTTTTTGAAAAATTCAACACAGTTCCCCTCTCCTACATTGACACAACACCTCACGGCGACCTTATCAGCCGAGTAATCAACGATGTTGACGCAGTTGGTGACGGTCTTACACAGATGTTTCTACAGCTTTTTTCGGGCATTGTTACCATTGTCGGCACCCTTGTATTTATGCTGACAATCAACTGGAAAATCGCCCTTGTGGTTGTTGTTCTCACACCGCTTTCGCTCTTTGTTGCGGCATTCATCGGCAAGATGACACACAACCGCTTTACCCGTCAACAGGCACTCAACGGTGACATCTCGTCATATGTCGAAGAGCATATCGGCAATCAGAGAATTGTAAAGGCTTTTTCATATGAGGACAGAGCCTTTGAAGAATTTGAAAAGTACAACGATGAACTTCTTGAAGTGGGATTCAAGGCGCAGTTTGCAGGCGCACTTGCCAACCCGTCAACAAGATTCGTAAACGCATTGGTTTATGCCGCAGTAGGCATTATGGGTGCTCTGTTTGCCGTTGCAGGCACACTTTCAGTCGGACAGTTATCATGCTTCCTTACCTACGCAAATCAGTACACAAAGCCGTTTAACGAGGTTACAGGCGTACTCACGCAGTTGCAGACAGGCATTGCGGCGGCAGGACGGGTTTTTGAGGTTCTTGAGGCAGATAACGAAATTCCCGACAACAGTACAAAAGAGCTTGAGCATTGCGAAGGCAATGTCAAGATTGAGAATGTAAACTTCTCCTACACAAAAGAAAAACCGCTCATCACAAACTTTTCGCTTAATGTCAAGAGCGGCAGTCACATTGCCATTGTCGGTCCGACAGGTTGCGGCAAGACAACATTCATCAATCTTCTTATGAGATTTTATGACACGGACAGTGGCAAAATCAGCATTGACGGAGTTGACATTACGGACATCACCCGTGACAACCTCAGAAAATGCTACGGAATGGTTCTTCAGGACAGCTGGCTGTTCAACGGAACGATTATGGAAAATCTGCGTTACGGCAACGAAAACGCAACCGAAGAAGAAGTTATTACCGCTGCAAAGGCAGCATATGCGCACTCATTCATCCGCCGTATGTCTGACGGCTACAACACCGTAATCAGCGAGGACGGCGGTAATCTCAGTCAGGGACAGAAACAGCTTTTGTGTATTGCAAGGGCGATGCTTACAAACCCGTCAATTCTTATTCTTGACGAGGCGACTTCATCAATTGATACCCTTACCGAAATCCGTGTTCAAAAGGCTTTTGCCAAGATGATGAAGGGCAAGACGAGCTTTGTTGTTGCCCACAGACTTTCAACAATCAAGGAAAGCGATGTTATCCTTGTTATGAAGGACGGCAACATCATTGAACAAGGCACACACGAGGAGTTGCTTGCCAAAGGCGGATTCTATAACAAACTTTACAACAGTCAGTTTGCAAAACAGTAATACGGCAACGGTCAGTAACCGCCAATTGAAACAATTGTAAAATCGTTTTGACAATAAACAGTATAACTGACTACTACACACGAACACACAATTTTCAACAAATCCGAAAATATATACAAAACGAGGTCATCAGCTAAAAACCGATGACCTCGTTTTGTATTATGAACTTTTAATCAGAAAGGGATTTTTCAACATTTATTATCGGATAAAGCTTTTCGTCAATTGACTTGATTTTCTCGATTGCACTCTGTTTAATCTGTCTTTCTGTAAGGTCAAGTCCATACGGAATAACCATATCAAAGACAACATTTGTATGCGTACTGCCCTTTACAATTCTGAAATCGTGGATTGAATACTCCGGATTAAGCTCACACAAGCCCTCCTCCACCTTCATTTTAAGTTCATTTGTGAACGCATCGTTTGAGGCAATCGGATCCATATGTATGGTTGCAAAACAGTTGTACCTGTTTTCAAGCTGTTTTTCCGTCAGGTCAATTGCGTCGTGAGCTTCAAGGATATCCTCGTCACACGGTACCTCTGCGTGGAGTGAAATAAAGCATCTGCCCGGACCGTAATCGTGAATAATCAAATCGTGGATACCCACAATCATATCATTTTTCAACACTGTTTCCTTGATTTCATCAACAAATTCGGCATCCGGAGCTTTGCCGAGAAGCGGAGAGAGGCTCTCTCTGAATGTGCTGACACCCGTAAAAAGTATGAACAGCGAAACACACACGCCGAGCCAACCGTCAATCTGAACTCCTGTTGAGGCAGAAATAAGCAATCCGATTATTACAACCGAGGTTGCAATGCAGTCGGTCAAAGAATCGAGTGCCGCCGCCTTGAGTGCGGTTGAATTTATCTTTCTCGACAATCCCGAATTAAAAAAGTACATCCATAATTTTACGAAAATTGACGCAATCATTATTGCGAGTGAAAGCGTTGAAAATGCCGTTTTATCCTCGGGAGTAATTATCTTTTCTATCGAACTTTTTATAAGTTCAACACCCATTAAAAGGATTACAACGGAAATTCCCAAGCCTGCCACATACTCATAACGACCGTGACCGAACGGATGCTCTCTGTCGGCAGGACGGCTTGCAAGCTTAAATCCGAGGAATGTAACAACCGAACTGCCTGCGTCCGAAAGGTTGTTGAGGGCGTCGGCAATGACGGAAACCGATGCCGAAACAATTCCGGCAAACAATTTTCCTCCGAACAGTAACAGGTTAAGAATTATTCCGCAAACACCCGAAAGGTTGCCATAGGCAGTTCTAACCTTTGGATTATCGCAATTGTCGCTGTCTTTAACGAACAGCTTTACAAGTAATTTTGTCAAATAAAACACCAACTAAAATTTATTTACAGCGAATCGTTTCGGCTGAAAACATCGGCAACCTCAGTAATTGAAATGTACGCTTTCTTGTCGATTTCACGCACAATTTCCTTCAGCTTGCCAATCTGGAAACGGTTGACAACAAAGTAAATCATCACCTTGTCCTTGCCTGAATATCCGCCCTGAGCCTGCATTACGGTAACACCGCTTTGAAATTCCTCCGAAAGTGCGTTACAAATTTCATCGCAACGGCTTACAGACGCAATAATCGTTGCCGCCTTTGCCCTGTCAAAACCTTCAACAATAAAGTCAATCGTTTTAAGTGCGGCAAAATATGTAACAATCGAATAAAGCGGAAGAATCCAGCTTTGAAGAATGAAGCCGCATACAACATAAAGTACGATATTGTATGCCATAACGAATGAACCAACCGATACACCGATTTTCTTCGCAAAGATTACTGCCATAACCTCGATGCCGTCCATTGCACCGCCAAATTTGATTGCAAGACCGCTGCCTATACCCGAAATCACACCGCCGAACACGGCACAAAGGAGCAAATCGGTTCCCGCAAGCGGAGACGCCATACTGACATCAACGGGCAGAACATCGGTTATCAGCCATGAAACGAACGAATAAACTGCAACCGTATAAATTGCGTAAAATGTAAACTTCTTTCCCTGCTTTTTAAGTCCGAACAAAAACAGCGGCAGGTTAAAAATTATAAGAAAAAGTGAAAGCGACAGGCTTTCGGGTGTAAGTTGTGCGGCAAGCATAGCCGTACCTGAAATTCCGCTGTCGTAAAGGTTCACGGGATTAAGAAATATTGTAATTCCAAACGCATTGATAATTCCGGCAATTGTGAGAAAAAGCATATTTTTGATTTTGATTGTCTTTCTCGCTCTTTGTAAAAGATTTTTCATTGTCATCATCCTTTGCGATAAATTTCCATCCCCATCATTCACATAAGTATAGCCTAATTGTATCACAATAATGATATTTACGCAAGAAAAGCAAAAGGCACCGAAAAATCGGTGCCTTAATCAGCTTATTAATTATTCCTGAGAGTCGGCCTTGGCTTTCTCAATAATTTTTTGAGCAACATTTGCAGGAGTGTCCTCATAGCGGACAAACGCAAATTCAAATGATCCTCTGCCCTGTGTTACCTGACGAATATAGGTTGCAAAGTCATCCATTTCTGCCATAGGAACTTCCGCCTCAACAATCTGCGTTCCGTTCTCACCCGGCTGCATACCGAGTACACGACCTCTGCGCTTGTTGACCTCGCCCATTACATCGCCCATATTTGCATCCGGAACATTGGCTTTAAGGCTTCCGATTGGCTCAAGAAGCGTCGGAGAGGCATTCGGAATACCGTTCTTATAAGCAAGAGATGCCGCTGTCTTGAATGACATCTCGGAGGAATCAACAGGATGATATGAACCGTCATAAAGAGTAGCCTTGATGCCTACCATCGGATAGCCTGCAAGAACACCCTTCTTGATTGAATCCTGAAGTCCCTTTTCAACGGCAGGGAAGAAATTTTTCGGAACTGCACCGCCGACAACTCTTTCGGCAAATACAAGACCGTCCGAATCACACGGCTCAAATTCAATCCACACATCACCGAACTGACCGTGGCCGCCTGACTGCTTTTTATATCTGCCCTGTGCGGAAACCTTTTTGCGGATAGTTTCTCTGTATGCAATCTTTGGCTTTTTGAGGACTGCGTCAACATTATACTTTGTTTTAAGTCTTGAAATTACAACATCAAGATGCTGTTCACCGAGTCCCGAAATTAACATTTCATGGGTTTCGTGGTTTGAAACGAGCTTGATTGTCGGATCTTCGTCTGCAAGCTTTGCAATGCCCTGAGCAACCTTATCCTCGTCACCCTTCTTTGCGGGATACACAGCCATTGTATATGATGATGACGGATAGTCGATTCCGTCAAGAACAACCTTTCTGAGAGGCGAACAGAGTGTGTCGCCTGTCTTTGTTGATGCAAGCTTCGGGATTGCGCCGATGTCGCCTGCACCGATGTACGGAACATCCGACTGCTTTTTACCGCTTACGGAAAGCACCTTTGTAATTCTCTCCTGTGCGCCTGTACGCATATTGATGAGAGGAGCGTCCGAGCTTACCTTGCCCGAAACAACCTTTACATATGAAAGTCTGCCGATGAACGGGTCTGCAACCGTCTTGAATACGATTGCGGCAGCCGCACCGCCGTCATTAACCGAAACATCAACGGGTTCACCGTCAAGGTCAACACCGATTTCACCGCTCTTGTCAGCCGCTGACGGAGCAAGCCATGTAAGACTGTTCAAAAGCTGATCAATTGCGAATGTATTATGAGCGTCACCGCAGAATACGGGGCAGATTGTGCCGTCCTTAACGCCCTGACTTACACCGAGAATGATTTCTTCGGGAGTAAACTCCTCACCCATAATAAACTTGTCAAGAAGTTCCTCGCTTGTTTCGGCAACAGCCTCCTTGATAGCCTCACGCAAGCCCTCAAGCCTGTCGCCCATATCGGGAAGCGCAGTCTGTTTTACACTGCCGTCTGTGCCGTACTCATAAGCCTTGTAATCAAACAAATTAACATAAGTGTTTGCCTGACCGTCAACAATGTACGGAACAACAACAGGACAAACAGACGGACCGAATGTAGCCTTCAAGCTCTCGAATACACGATAGAAACGGGCACTTTCGTCGCAAAGACCGTTTACAAAGAACACCTTTGTAAGCCCTGCCTTTGTTGCCGCCTCAACTGCTTTTTCGGTACCTACACAGACACCGTCCTTGCCCGAAACAACGACGAGCGCTGTGTCAGCCGCTCTCATGCCCTCTGCAACACCGCCTGCAAAATCAAAAAGGCCGGGGGTGTCGATTAGGTTGATTTTTGTATTTTTCCATTCAATCGGTGCAACCGCCGTCATAATTGAAGTCTGTCTTTTGATTTCCTCGCTGTCAAAATCAAGGACTGTGTTGCCGTCTGCAACCTTACCGAGTCTTTCGCTCATCTTCGAGAGATAGAGTATTGACTCCGCAACCGAGGTTTTGCCACTGCCGCTGTGTCCTGCGAGGGCAATATTAAGAATTTTTTTAGCGTCGTATTGTTTCAAAAGTGAAATCCCCTTTCGTAAAATTTCTATTCTAATCAAGCTTATTTCGACAAAATTAAACAATAGTGTCAATTAATATGGAATTATTATAGCATATTTGTATAAAATAAACAACCGAATTATGGCAAAATAAAAAAATTCACCCTTTGCCCAAATGGACAAGGGATGAATTGTGCAACTTGCTTTTTTATTTTATGTTAAGCTGAAAAATATACAGATTTTTGCAAGGTCAATTGTGCATTTTAACGATTGGGTTTCCTGAAAAAACAATTTTCGACAAAAGGAAAGGCTCTCAAAACGAGAGCCTTGAAAACTTGATTATTCGAGAACCGCACCCTGTGCGCCTGATGTAACAAGCTTTGCATAACGAGCAAGGTAGCCTGTTGTAATCTTGGGCTGACGGGGCTTCCATTCTGCCTTACGCTTTGCAAGCTCTTCGTCAGAAACGAGGAGATTGATTGTGTTTGCAGGAATGTCGATTTCAATCATATCGCCCTCTTTAACAAGTGCAATCGGACCGCCGACTGCTGCCTCGGGAGATACATGACCGATAGCCGCACCTCTTGTTGCACCTGAGAAACGACCGTCTGTGATAAGAGCAACACAGTTGCCGAGACCGCTGCCCATAATAGCGGAAGTCGGGTTGAGCATTTCTCTCATGCCGGGGCCGCCCTTAGGACCTTCGTATCTGATAACAACAACCTCACCGGGATTGATTTTGCCGTCATAAATTGCACTGAGAGCGTCCTCTTCGCAGTCAAACACTCTTGCCGCACCCTTGTGGTGCATCATTTCCTCTGCAACGGCACTTCTCTTAACAACAGAACCGTCAGGAGCAAGGTTACCCTTGAGAACAGCAATACCGCCTGTCTTGCTGTATGGATTTGTAACAGGGCGAATGATGTCTGTGTCCTTGATTTCACAACCCTTAATGTTCTCGCCTACAGTCTTGCCTGTTGCCGTGATAAGGTCTGTGTCAAGAAGTCCAACCTTTGTAAGCTCGTTCATTACGGCATAAACACCGCCTGCCTCGTTGAGATCCTCCATATATGTGTGACCTGCAGGAGCAAGGTGACAAAGGTTAGGAGTCTTTTTGCTGATTTCATTGGCAATGTCAAGGTTAAGCTTAACACCTGCCTCTTTTGCGATTGCAGGAAGGTGGAGCATTGTATTTGTTGAACAGCCGAGAGCCATATCAACAGTAAGAGCATTCATAAATGCTTTTTCCGTGAGAATGTCACGAGGACGGATATCCTTTTCAAGAAGTTCCATAACCTTCATGCCGGCGTGCTTTGCAAGCTTGATTCTGTCTGAGTAAACAGCAGGAATTGTGCCGTTACCCTGAAGTCCCATACCGATTGCCTCGGTAAGACAGTTCATACTGTTGGCGGTGTACATACCCGAACATGAACCGCATGACGGACAAGCCTTGTTTTCAAACTCGGCAAGCTCTTCGGCAGTAATCTTGTTTGCCGTATAAGCGCCGACTGCCTCAAACATACTCGAAAGACTTGTCTTTTTGCCCTTAACATGACCTGCAAGCATAGGACCGCCGCTTACGAAAACTGTCGGGACATTAATTCTTGCGGCAGCCATAAGCATACCCGGAACATTCTTGTCGCAGTTAGGAACCATTACAAGTGCGTCAAACGCATGAGCCTTTGCCATAGCCTCTGTTGAGTCTGCAATAAGTTCACGGGTTACGAGAGAATACTTCATTCCCTCATGTCCCATAGCAATACCGTCACAAACAGCGATTGCAGGGAATACAATCGGAACACCGCCTGCAAGAGCAACGCCCTGCTTAACGGCGTCAACAATCTTATCTATATTCATATGTCCCGGAACGATATCGTTCTTGGAACTTACAATACCGATAAAAGGTTTCTTAATTTCTTCTTCGGTAAGACCGAGAGCATTCAAAAGCGAACGCTGAGGTGCGGTACTTACGCCGTCCTTTATAACTGAACTTTTCATTGTAAACACCCTTTCCATAATTATCAAATCGGAACAAAATTCACATAAAAGCCCTTCAATTGTTCCATAATAAAACACAGTGAAAATTTCTGTATCGTTAATCTTAATTTTAGCACATCGACTGTTCAAAATCAAGTAGAGAACCTATATTGCCAAAATCATTTATTGCGGCTCAATCGTTGATTATTCTGCCCTTTTCAACATTGGGCATAATAAAGTTATCCCTTGAATATTCCCACAGCTTTTTTGAGCCGTCAGCAGTGTTTTTGTTGCGGTTAAGAATACTGTGCAGGTGAACAATATGCTCTACCCACGCCTTGCCGTCGGTTGCATCATTGAGCATGGCGGGCTGAATGTTGTCCATTGTGTGTGCAAACTTTGCTTCGGCTGTTTCACCGCTTTCAAATTCAAGCCACAGATTCATCATCTTTTCGCCCTGATCTTCCGGAAGAAGTCCGAAAATTCTTTTTGCGGCTTTCATTTCACGCTCTGCCTGAGTTTTCTTAGCTTCCTCATCATAGGCATATGTATCGCCTGCGTCAATCTCGACAATATCGTGAATCAGGAGCATTGTCATTGTTTTAAGCACATCAATTTTCGAATTTGCATATTCGGAAAGCATAACGGTCATTATCGCCATATGCCATGCGTGCTCGGCATCGTTTTCCTTTTTTCGAGCGTCGGAAAGGTAGGTTTGACGGATGATGAATTTTTCCTTATCAATTTCCTTTATAAAATCAAATTGCTTTTCAATTCTTGATTTCTCCATAATGTTCCCTCTTAAAATTTAGGCCTGCACATGGGCATAGTGCAGGCTTTATGTGATTATTTATTTACTACAGGAAGTTTGGTTTTATCGTATTCATCCAGTCTGTTGCCATAAAGGTAATAGTTCGTTTCTTTTACAACAACAGGCGAAAGCACAACTACGGCAATAAGGTTGGGAATTGACATAAGTGCATTGAAGATGTCAGCCATTGTCCAAACAAGGTCGAGCTTGATAACAGGTCCGATGAGAAGAATAAATACAAAAATCAGCTTGTAAGGAATCATACCGCCTCTGCCGAAAAGATATTCAACACAGCGTTCACCGTAGTATGACCAGCCGAGGATTGTTGAATATGCAAAAGCGGCGATACCGATAACAAGAATCGGTGTACCGATTACGGGAATCTGCTGGAAGGCTTTGTATGTAAGGTCGCCGCCGTCGGAAACATCAATTGCAGGATTTTTGATAATTGAGCTTACAAGCACAAGACCTGTCATAAGACAAACAACGACAGTGTCCCAAAAAGTACCCGTTGAAGAAATCATAGCCTGACGAACAGGGTTTCTTGTTTGAGCGGCAGAGGCAACTATCGGAGCAGAACCCATACCGGATTCGTTACTGAAAAGGCCTCTTGCAATACCGTAACGAGCGGCAAGCATAAGGCTTGAACCGAGGAAACCGCCTGCAACGGACTTGAGAGAAAATGCGTCCTGAAAAATCATTTCAAATGTCTTACCGAGAACATCAAAGTTCATGCCGAGGATAATAAGACAGCCGAGAACATAGAAAACAGCCATAAACGGTACAAGGAGTTCGCAAACTCTTGAGATTGACTTGATACCTCCGAAAATTACAACGGCTGTAATTGCAGCAACAAGAACACCTACAATAATCGAAATAACCGAAGCGTCCTGACCGAAAAGATTCACAGTACCAAGGTCAAAGGTGTTGTTCATAATGTTTGAAATTGCATTAACCTGAACACCCGAACCGATGCCGAAGGATGCAAGCAATGCAAAAAGTGCAAAAAGAACGGCTAAAATTTTGCCGAGAGTTTTAAACTTAAATCCTCTTTCAAGGGCATACATAGCGCCGCCGAGCATTCTGCCGTCAGAGGTCTTTACACGATACTTTACACCGATGAGTGACTCGGAATACTTCGTTGCGATGCCGAAAACACCGGTGAGCCAGCACCAGAGAACCGCACCGGGTCCGCCGAGTGCAATTGCAGTACCTACGCCTATGATATTACCAGTGCCGATTGTTGAGGCAAGTGCTGTTGCAAGAGCCTGAAACGGACTGATATCACCGTCTGAATCGGGATCCTTTGTCACCGAAAGTTTGATTGCCTTAAAAGTTTTTCTCTGTACAAATTTTGTGCGAATTGTGAGGAAAATGTGAGTTCCGAGAAGAAGGATAATCATAAACCAACCCCACAGGAAGTCATTGAAGCTATTCATCACAGCTGAAATCGCATCCCACATATTGTACGCCTCCTTGTTTTAGTATAATCCTACCCTGTTTAATATACAAAAGCAAAACCTGCTTTATGTCCGTTAATGTTTTTTACAAAAATCGTTTTACATCAATAAGGTTGTCTGCAACTCCGTAAAGAAGGGGAATTGCCTCTGCACTCGGACGGTCAAGGTCGGGAACCATAACCGTTTTACACCCTGCCGAGCTTGCCGACTTTATGCCGTTGAGCGAGTCCTCAAGTGCAATGCAGTTTTCGGGAGCAAGTCCGAGTTTTTCTGCGGCATAAAGATAAATGTCGGGTTCGGGCTTTCCTTTTGCAACCATTGACGCACAAACTATTTCGTCAAAATAATCGTAAAGACCGAGAGCCGAAAGATATTTTTTCGTTCTTTCCGGAGCGGTTGCGGTTGCAAGGGCAACCCTGTAGCCGTTCTGCTTTAAAAAGCCGAGAAATTCAGCGGCACCGGGCTTTGATTCAATGCCGTTTTCCGAGATGAACTTATCCATAAGCTCAATTCTTTTATCGTGAACCTTGCAGTAGTCAAAATCCTCTCCAAAAAAGCCCTTTAATTTTGCAATTGCAAACGGGCGAGCCATTGAGCGAATACTGAGTGCGTGGTGCGTTTCCATAGGATAACCGTAAAAAAGAGCCGCCTCACACCAAAAACGGACATACAGCTTTTCTGTGTCAAGAATGACACCGTCCATGTCGGAAATAATACCTTTTATATCAGGATTCATATTTTACCTCCCGATTTTTTTAGATTCATATTTACAAACGCAATTCCGAGTGAAATCAGAATAAGCGAGATGAGCGTTTCGATTCTGAAAACATTTTCACCGAGCATAAGCCCCGACAAAACTGTTCCGAACACGGGTACAAGCAGATTGAAAACGGAAATTCTGCTTGCATCATGAAACTTGAGAAGTGCTGTCCACAGCGAAAATGCCGCCGCTGATACGAACGCAAGCCAGAGCAACACGGAAACACTTTCAACATTTATCAAACCAATACTGCCACCGCAGCATATGCCCGACACAAGCAATATAAAACCGCCTGTTAAAAGCTGAAAAGCGGTTACAGGGAACGGATCTCGTCCTGTTGTGACTTTTTTCGCAACAATGTTGCCTGCCGCCGCAGATATTGTTGAAAAGAGAATCATCATATCGCCGAACCAAGTGTCCGTGCTGACAGTTCCGCCGAAATTGATTGCGATAATTCCGCCGAATCCGAGAATACAACCGATAATTTTCATCGGCGTGAGCTTGTCGTTTTTGAAAAACAACGGCACGAAAAGTACGGTAAAGAACGACGCACAAGCCGTTATTATAGAGGTGTTCGTTCCGCTTGTAAAACCGATTCCGATGTATGTAAAAATATACTGCAATCCTGTCTGCACCACTCCGAGTGAACAGACGGGCAGTATATCTTTTTTTGAAAGCGTCGGCGGTTTTCTTTTTGATATCCACAAGAAGAGAAACACCATAAATCCCGCCAACATAAAGCGCATTCCTGCAAAAATCAGCTTTGAGCCGATATCCGACTCCTCAATCTTAAAAGCAGAGTAGCCGACCTTTATAAACGGAAAAGCCGTTCCCCACAAAAGTGTGCAGAAAATTGCTGTTAAATATGCTATTTTTTTATTTTGTAACAGTTTCATTTTATTCATCCGGAAAAATTAACAATATCAGGTATAGTATACCATAAAAATCAGAAAAAGAAAACCTTACAATTTCAAAAATTTGTTTATTCCGTAAACAGAATTTGCACCGTCACAACAGGCGGTTATAATTTGTCGCAGATTTTTTGTGCGGATATCCCCTGCAACAAAAATTCCCGACACGGATGTCTGACAGGTTTCATCGGCAATCACATATCCGTTGTCATCAGTTTTTACAAAACCCTTGACACATTCGGTTCTCGGCTCAAGACCTACCGCAACAAAAACTCCGTCAGTTTTCAGAATTTTCTCATTATCAAGCGTAACCGATTTAACCTTTTCGTCACCGTCAATTTTCACAACATTGGTGTTGTAAAGAATTTTGACATTGCCCGATTTTTCAAGCTTTTGCACAAGCACTCTGTCGGCTTTCAATACATCGCCCCTGTGAATAAGAAAAACCCGTTTGCATATATGAGAAAGATAGGTCGCCTCGGTAACGGCGGTGTTTCCTCCGCCGATTACCGCCACTGTTTTGTCTTTGAAAAAATAGCCGTCACACACGGCACAATAGCTTACTCCTCTGCCTTCAAATTTATTTTCACCGTCAATTCCCAATTTTTTGTGGGTTGCGCCCATGCAGAGAATAACAGATTTTGTCTTGACCTCGCTGTCGGAACATTCAAGGATAAAACCATCATAATTTTTTCTTATGCCGACAAGGGATTGTCTGACAAAATTTGCACCGAATGACTTTGCGTGTGAATAAAAGTGCTGAATGAGGTCAAAGCCTGCAATATCGCTGAAGCCCGTGTAGTTTTCAACCGCATCCGTGAGGGCAATTGAACTGCCCTCGGGTGATGACGGATCAAGCACAATGCAGTCAAGTCCGCTTCGAGAGGCATAGAGTGCCGCCGTAAGTCCTGCCGCACCTCCGCCGACAATTACAAGGTCATACAAAACTCTCACCCGTTTTTTCGGAGATTTCGGAGATTATCCGTTCTTCGGTCTGAACACCCGACATACGCAAAATTTCGTTGCCGTTTTTAAAGAGCAAAAGCGCAGGAATTCCCGATACACCGTAGCGTTCTGTCAATTCGGGATTTTCGTCAACATTGACCTTGACGGTTTCAAAATATGCTTTGTACTTGTCACCGATTTCTTCTATTACAGGCGAAAGCATTCTGCACGGTGAACACCATTCGGCATAAAAATCGGCAAGCACCGGCTTTGATGATTTTATTAAACTTTCAAATTCATTTTTCCGTATGTTTTGAATCACAATATCACTCCGTAAATCGTTTTTACTATTGTTCCCGATTCAAGGGTAATTATTATATCTTTGTCTCCACATTCAAATTATGTGTAACGGCAAACCGATTTTATTGTAAAAAGGCGAAAAAAGCCCCCTCGAAAAATCGAGAGGACTTTAATTTTTTTTAATTTTGCAAATTGCAATAGCAACAAATATTTTTGACAATTTTTGTATTGATTTATTTTAAGGCAAATGTCATTCAAAATACAAATTTCTCAAAGCCGAAATTTCTTTGGCATAACCGTCAAGCTCGTTCGGGGTTTCAAGGAAAAACGGAAGATTTCGCAAATTTTCATTATTTATAATTTTTCCGAACGCATCAATTCCAATGTTGCCCTCGCCTATTTTCTGATGTCTGTCCTTGTGGTTGCCGATAGGATTCATACTGTCATTGAGATGAATTGCCTTGAGTCTTTCAAGCCCGATTACACGGTCAAATTCTTCAAGAACTCCGTCAAGATTATTCACAATGTCATAACCGGCGTCAAAAACATGGCAGGTATCAAGGCAGACGCCGATTTTATCGTTTCGCTCCACACGGTCGATAATCATACGCAGTTCTTCAAAGGTTCTGCCGACCTCCGTGCCTTTGCCCGCCATTGTTTCAAGCAATACCGTGGTTGTCATATCATCGAACATTGCAGTATTCAACGCTGTGCCGATTTGCTCAACCGCAGCTTTAACGCCCTGTCCCGTGTGACTGCCGGGGTGAAAGTTATAAAGATTATTCGGGAGATATTCCATTCGTTTCAAATCATCCGTAAGCGTGTTCAGAGCAAATTCACGGGTTTCGGGTTTTGCCGAACAGAGGTTCATTGTGTATGGTGCATGGGCGAGAATTTTTGCAAAATTATTTTCCGTCATAAGTTTTATAAGTGCATTGACATCTTCGATATCAATTTTTCTTGCAGATCCGCCACGAGGGTTGCGTGTAAAAAATTGAAATGTGTTTGCTCCGATTGAAAGTGCATCTCTGCCGATTGCGTAAAAACCTTTTGATATTGAAAGATGAGAGCCGATATTAAGCATATTTTCTCCTTTTGCGTTAATTTATTTGCAGTAAGCAGTTTATCGTAAAGAAAAAAGCCTTTCTGTCAAAAGACAAAAAGGCTTTAGTTGGTCGGGATGACAAGACTTGAACTTGCGACTCCACGCCCCCCAGACGTGTGCGCTACCAAACTGCGCTACATCCCGTTGCAACATTAATATTTTAACAAACACAGCGAGCGTTGTCAAGATGTTTTAAAAACTTTTTGAATATTTTTGCACCATGAGTTAAAAAAGCAAAACGGACACTGCCGATTGACAGTGTCCGAAAAATGCTTAATCAAAGATTAATTCGTTAAAATCAGTCTTCTTTCTTCTTTCTTGCAAGGAACATAACGCCCGCTGCTGAAACCATAAGACCTGCCATTACGAAAACGATAGTTGTTTCAACACCTGACTTAACTGCACCTGTGCTTGAAGAACCTGAACCTGATGAGCTTGAGCCACCGTTGCTTGAAGAAGAACTTGAACCGTTGCTTGAGCTGCCGCCTGCTGCCTTGTTACCTGTCTTCTTAGCGTTGTCGAGCTGATCCTTGTCAACCTTTTTACCACCTTTTGTAGGATCTGTGCAAGTTGAGAGAATCTTCTCAACTGCAGGAGCAATCTTATTCTTATCCTCGTTGTTTGTAGCATTGAGCCTATCTGTTACAGCACCCATAACATCTACAGGGCTAACCTTGAGTTCGTCAAGAAGTTTCTGTGTAAGACTTGTCTTAGCGTCATCATTGTAGTAAGCGACGAGGTATGTAGCCAGCAATGTTACATCTGATTCGCCCTCAGGGAAAGCAGAACCGATGATGTTACCTGTTGATGTAATCTTCTTTTCAGGACCGCAGTCTGAGTTATTTTCCCATTTAGCTTCGTTTGCCTTCTTTTCTGAATCCTCAGGGTTTTCAAGCTGATTACCTGTGCAATAAAGTGTGTCACCGATGCACTTGCCGCTCATGATAGCGTTGTATGACTGCATACCTGTGTTAGCACTGAAGATTACACAGTAAACTCTTCCGTCTGACTTAGAGATTGTGTTGCCTGTCATTGAAAGATCATATGTAGCGATACCTGTTGAAGAATCGTACTTACATTTTTCTTTCTTTGACTGCCAAGCCGGCCAATCGCCTGAACCGTCAGCTCTCCAAATATGACAGAATACTGACTTAACATTATTCCAGCCTGACTTCTTAACATCAAACTTAACAACATTGCCTGCTTCAACTTCTGAAGAAGCGTCAGCTGAAACTTCTGATGAACCGTCGGCTGAAACCTCACCTGACTGATCTGCTGCAGCAACAGCAGCGTCATCCTCTGCTTCTGCAGCGCTAGCTGTGATGGCAGCTGAACTGCACATTACTGCTGCTGCAAGAAAAAGACCTGCAATTTTCTTGAACATTTTTAATCTCCTCCTAAAATTGTTCATAAATATCCAAGATAGATTTTCATATCTTAGTATTGCTTATTATACTATAAAAATAACAAAACTGCAATAGTTTTGGTTTAAAACCGTTTTTGTTAATTGCACAAGATTTTATGTAACCGTTTGGCTATTTTCCACAATTCAACCGGCAAGCAAGCCATAAATACACATTAAACGATTATTTTAACATTGCATAAACAGTTTCTTTTACGCTGTCAAGAGCCTCTGAAATCTTCTCAGGCTGTTTAGCACCTGCCATAGCCATATCGGGCTTTCCGCCTCCGTTGCCTCCGGCCTTCTGAGCAACAGCCTTTATGATTTTGCCTGCATTTGCACCGAGAGCAAGAGCCTCTTTACCGCAGGCTGCGGCAAATGTCACCTTGCCGTCATTTTCAGTTGCAAGAACACATACGCACTTCGGGGCAAAATCTCTTGCCTTTTCACACATTGTGCGAAGAATGTCGGCATTAGCCTTGTCAATTCTGCCTGTTACCACTCTTACACCGTTTTCCTCCGTTGTGCCTGCAAAAAGCTGACCGATCTGAGCAACGGCAAGCTTTGAATTAAGCTCGTTGATTTCTCTCTGCTGTTCCTTGATAAGCTGTTCAGCCTTCTGAACACCCTCAACAACTGCCTTTGGATTTGCAATTTTAAGTAATGAGCAAACATCCATAATAACAGCGCTCATACCGTTGATGTACTTGAGAACGCCCATACCTGTGAGAGCCTCAATTCTTCTTACACCTGCGGCAACCGAACCCTCCTGTCTGATTCTGAAAAGACCGAGGTTTGCGGTATTCTTTACATGTGTACCGCCACAGAATTCAACAGAGAAGTCGCCTGCGCTTACAACACGGACAACATCGCCGTACTTTTCACCGAAGAGTGCCATTGCGCCGAGCTTTTTAGCCTCTTCAATAGGCATTTCCCGTGTCGTAACGGGGATTGCCTCAAGAATCTTTTTATTTACAAGATTCTGAACCTCAATGAGTTCCTTTGCTGTGAGAGCCTCAAAGTGAGTAAAGTCAAAACGGAAGTAATCGTCTGAAACAAGCTGACCTGCCTGCTGAACATGGTTGCCGAGAACCTCACGGAGAGCCGACTGAAGAAGGTGAGCCGCTGTGTGGTTTCTTGTAATATCCGCACGGCGCTCTTCATCAACAGCAGTTGAAACCTCTGCACCTACATTGATGCTGCCGCTCTTTACTGTACAAGCGTGAAGGTAAATTGTGCCTGACGGATTCTTTGTTGTGTTGTCAACATCAGCTGAAAAACTGCCCGTCTCCATAACACCTGTGTCGCCAACCTGACCGCCGCCTTCTCCGTAGAACGGAGTTTTGTCAAGAACGATAATAGCATTTTCGCCCTCGCCGATACTGTCAACCCTTACACCGTCCTTAACGATTGCAAGAACCTTTGAAGTTGACCTGAGGTCTGTGTAGCCTACGAATTCTGTATTTGCAACATCCGAAAGGTCTGTTGTGTCAGAAATCCAAGCGTCTGCACCGGCGTTCTTTCTTGCGTCACGGGAACGCTTTTTCTGCTCCTTCATAAGCTCACGGAAACGCTCAACATCAACCTTGATGCCTTTTTCCGAAAGAATTTCTTTTGTAAGGTCAATCGGGAAACCGTAGGTATCGTTAAGCTTAAATGCGTCCTCACCGCTGAGAACCTTAACATCTTCACTGTCCATAATGCCGTTGAGCATCTTAAAGCCCTGATCAATTGTCTTGGCAAAGCTTTCTTCCTCAACCTTGATAACCTTTGTGATAAACTCCTGCTTTTCCTTGAGTTCGGGATAAGCTGTGAGATTTTCCTTGATAACCGTATCGCAAACCTTATAGAGGAAAGGCTCGTTGTAACCGAGAAGTCTGCCGTGACGAGCGGCTCTTCTGAGCAAACGGCGGAGCACATAGCCCTTGCCCTCGTTTGACGGAAGAACACCGTCACCAATCATAAATGTTGTACTGCGGATATGGTCTGTGATAACACGGAGCGAAACATCGCTCTTTTCATTTTTGCCGTACTCAACACCTGTAATCTGTGAGATGTGTTTCATAATATTCTGAATTGTGTCAACGAGGAAAAGGTTGTCAACACCCTGCATAACACAGGCAAGTCTTTCAAGCCCCATACCTGTATCAATGTTCGGATGTTCAAGAGGAGTGTAGTTACCTTTACCGTCACTCTCAAACTGAGTAAATACAAGGTTCCAAACCTCAACAAAACGGTCACATTCACAGCCTACATGACAGTCGGGTCTGCCGCAGCCCTTTTCGTCGCCACGGTCAAAGTAGATTTCGGAGCACGGACCGCAGGGGCCTGAACCGTGTTCCCAGAAGTTATCTTCCTTGCCGAGTCTTACCATATGTGACGGATCAACGCCGACTTCTTTTGTCCAAATGTCAAAAGCCTCGTCATCGTCCTCATAGATTGAAACATAGAGCTTTTCGGGCGGCATTTCAAGAACCTTTGTAAAGAATTCCCATGCCCATGCTGTAGCCTCGTGCTTAAAATAGTCGCCGAATGAGAAGTTACCGAGCATTTCAAAGAATGTACCGTGACGGGCTGTGATACCGACACGCTCAATGTCGGGAGTACGGATACATTTCTGACAGGTTGTAACACGCTTGCGAGGAGGTGTTACCTCACCTGTAAAATATTTTTTCATAGGAGCCATACCGCTGTTGATAAGCAGAAGGCTGTTGTCGTCCTTTGGAACAAGCGAAAAGCTGGGGAGTCTTAAACAACCCTTTGATTCAAAGAATTCAAGGAACTTTTCTCTTAATTCGTTAAGTCCTGTCCACTTCATAAAAAATCTCTCCTTATACAAATTCACAGGGGAATACAATATTCGTTCAAATTTGTTTAAAGTATGCAACCGAGCAAAATAAAAAATCCCATTGTATAAAAATACAATGGGACAGGAATATCCTGCGGTACCACCCAAATTGACGCCAAGCGTCCGCTTTGAGTAATCGTCATATAGATTACATTTCCTTAACGCAGAAATACGCTGTGCTTAATCACACAGAGCTCAGGGGCAGCGCACCGAAACTTCACATAAAAGCCTTGCACCAAAACGGCTTTCTCTCTGAAATGCTGACATCTCGGTTAATCCCGTCACAGCCGAATATTGTAATTCAATTGTAGCAAATAATTTAAATCGGAGCAACACTCTGCTTTGCTTGCAAGGAGCAGAGTTTGCGACAGATTGCAATCAAGTGCATAGGAGCGTCAGCTCCTCAGTATTTCAGCGAGAGATTTGCTCACGCTGAAAGGCTGAATTGTTCCCCACCGTTTTTAAGGTGGGGAACATCAGTACTTAGATTATAAAACTGTTTCTTTGTGTTGTCAATAGCAAAATTCGGGATTAATCACGCTTTTTTCTGATAACCGAGCCTGACGGAACGGGAGCGTTGCATTTCATTGTAAGTCTTTGCATCGGGTGCGGCGCACTTTCAACGGGCATACCCTCGTCGGTTGTAAGTGATTCACACTTGATTTCAAACGGCACTCCGCTTGGCGGAAGTACATCAAGTGTGTCGCCCACATAGAATTTGTTGCGCTGAGTGATCACTGCGGTTGTGTCGTCAACAAGCTCTTCACACAATGCAACATTGTCATAATGACGGATATATCCTCCGTTGCCCGTAACCTGACCGGGTTCTCTGCCAAAATAGAAGCCTGTGTTGTACTCACGGTGGCTGATTTTTTCAAGTTCTTCCCTTATCCACGGTTTGAGAACATAATCGTCACCCTCTGCAAAATAATCGTCAACAGCGTGGCGGTAAGCGTTTGTCGTAACAGCAACATAGTAAGCCGACTTTGCTCTGCCCTCAATCTTAAAGCTTGAAATACCTGCCTTTACAAGCTCGGGGATATGCTCAATCATACAGAGATCTCTTGAATTGTAGAGATATGTGCCGTCACCTGTTTCTTCAACAGGAAAATACTGTCCCTGACGGTTTTCTTCGTAAAGATGATACTTCCAGCGACACGGCTGAGCGCAGTCACCGTGGTTCGCATCTCTGCCTGTCATATAGCTTGAAATAAGGCATCTGCCCGAAAATGAAACGCACATTGCACCGTGTACAAAGCATTCGATTTCAAGCTCTTTCGGAACTTTTGCACGCATTTCGGCAATTTCATCAAGCGGAATTTCTCTTGCAAGCACAACCCTTGACGCACCCATATTGTAAAGCACATTTGCCGCCGCATAGTTTGTTACTCCCGCCTGAGTCGAAATGTGGCGCTGAACCTTTGGCGCATACTTTTTAGCCGCCTCAAAAACACCGAGGTCGGCAATTATGAACGCATCAACTCCGCAAGCCTGAGCATTCTCCATAAATTCCTGAAGATGAGGAATTTCATTATTGCGTGGAAGTGTGTTGCAGGTCACATGGATTCTTGCACCCTTTGCGTGGGCAAGGTCACAAGCTTTTTTGAGCTGATCGTTATCAAAATTCTGCGGTGCGGAACGCATTCCGAACATTTTTCCTGCAAGAAAAACTGCATCTGCGCCAAAGTTTAAAGCGGATTTAAGGCAATCCATATCACCTGCCGGTGACAAAATTTCGGGTTTTTCAAAATTAGTTATCATAGCTTTCAATATACTCCAGATTTGCGTTTTGCTGTTCAAGTGTTGATGCGTAATAAGCCTGTCCCTTGCTGTCATGACAGAAGAAGTAATAATCCGAGCTGTTCGGATTGAGTGCGGCAATGATTGCGTCCATACCGGGGTTGCAGATAGGACCGTAAGGAAGTCCCTTCCTGTCATATGTATCATATCTGCTCTTGTAGGTGCTTCTGTCATTTTCGGGAACATCCTCAAGGCTTCTGTACGGATAGAACTTTGTTGAATCAAGACCGAGGCTTGACACGCCGAGACTGCTGTCAGCTGTAAGACGGTTGTGTAGAATTGAAGAAATGTAGTACATATCCTCTTTGTCAGCCGCCTCTGCCTGAATGATAGATGCGATTGTCATAACCTGATCAAGCGAATACTTTGTGTCGCTCTCTTCAACCATTTTCAAAACTGTTGTTTTCTTTGAATATCCGTCAACAGTCTGCTTTTCGTTAATCTTTGTTTCGTAGTTGTTGAGAAATTTGTAGATTACGGATTCTGCATTTTCGTTTCTGTAGAATTCGTAGGTATCCGGATAGAGATAGCCCTCAAGCTTGTAGTAACGCTTGTCCGCATTTGTTTCAGCCTTGATAAAGTCAAAGTCGCTGTCAAACTTTTCGGAATTGCAAAGCGAAAGAAACTCGTCCCTGTCGCCCAAAGCACCGTTCTTTTCAAGAGTGTTGGCAATTTCAAGAACGCTTTCGCCCTCGGTAATTGTAACGGAAACCGTGTCGGTTCTGTTGTTGTTACTCGAAAGGAAGTTGATGATTGCCTCGTAGTCCATATTTCTGCGAATTTCATATGTACCCTGAGTAAAATCATCGGCAGACTTTGTAAGATTGACAAAAAGCTTGAAATATGACGGCTCACCGATTACTTTATTGTCAACAAGTACCTTTGTAACATCGTCAACAGTCGGATTTTCGGGAATTTCAATTTTCACGGTTGAGGAGTCGGTTCTGTTCACGGCAAGCAAATCGTTCATGCCTGTTATCATATATACAGCCGCCATTGCTCCGACAATTAAAACCGAGATAATCCAGATAAAACGGAAGGTTCTGCGATTATACTTGTTCTTTGCTTTAAGAGCCTTTTTTTCTTCCTTTTTCTTCTGCTTTAAAACCTGCTTTGATTCACGGGCCATTTGCTTTTTGACATCCTGACCGCTGTATGAATTAAGGTTTGACGGTTCATCCTCAGACTTGATGAAATTATCGTCCTCATACTCGCTTTCATCAATATTAAGTTTAAAGTTTTCGGCTCTTCTGCGACGCTGAGCGTTAAGCTCCTGTTCGCTCATATTAAAATTATCAGGGTTCATAATGTATCATTCCTTTACAAACTCGTTATTTGTTCGGTTGGTATATTTTTCGGTAATCACGGCGTCAACGGGGCGGTCGAACACTCCCGAGGGCAGAGTATGCTCTATACATTTGGAGTAGCAAAGCCCAACGCTTGTTCCCGAAAAATTCTGTAAAAATCTGTCGTAGTAACCCTTGCCGAATCCAAGGCGGAATCCCTGCATATCAAAGCAAAGTCCCGGAACAAGGCAGAGTCCGTGTGAGAAATCCTCGTACTTTTCGCAAACCTCGGGGTTTGGTTCCATGATTGAAAACGCACCCTTTTCAAGCTGAGAAAGTGAATTTACAAGGTAAAAATCCATTTCGCCGAAATTATTTTTACACTTTGGCAAAGCAAGTCTTTTGCCGTCTTTCAGCGTTGTTTCAAGAATAAGCGAGGTGTCAACCTCAATCGGCGATGAAACAAAGGCAAAAAGCACATCACAGTTTTTGTATTCCTCACTTGCCAGAAAAGCGTTCTGCAAGGCGAGGTCAAGCTGTTGCTTTTTTTCGGGAGGACAGCTTTTTCGTATTTTTTTATGTTTTGCACGGAGCTGACTTTTCAGCTCACGAACATTTTTCACAGGCATTGCATATCACCGATAACCTTGTCGGCAGCATCCTTTGATACTGCGAGAGAAACAATTGCGTGACCGAATTCAATTGCACAGCCTGCGCCCTTTGCGGTAATAATATTGCCGTCCGTTACGGTGTGAGTGCCTGTATAGTCTGCACCCTTGAGTTCCTTTTCAAAGCCCGGAAAACAGGTTGCCTTTTTGCCGTCAAGGATTCCGAGATGACCGAGAATTGACGGAGCGGCACAGATTGCGGCAACGATTTTGCCGTTTTCACAGCTATACTTAACAGCCTCAAGAACCTTTTCGTTTGCCTCAAGATTGAGAGTTCCGGGCATACCGCCGGGGAGTACAACACCCTGAACATCGTCAAGGTCGATATTGTCAATTGTGATATCGGCTTTTACAGGCACACCGTGTGAGCTTGTAACACATTCGCCTGTTACACCGACTGTTTTAACATCAAGCTTTGCCCTGCGCATTACATCAACGGGGGCAAGCGCCTCTGTTTCTTCAAAGCCTTCTGCAAGAAATACATAGAACATAGTAAACTTCCTTTCAGGAAAGAGTAATCCCGATATAGACATCGTCGGGAATTTTATGGTTTTTGTCGAGTGATTTAATCATTCCGCATTTTTGTGATTGGCAGTTTTCAAAAAAAGCGTTATCGGATTTACCCGTAAATACAAACCTTTCTGATTTTGTATTTTCAAGCAAAAGTGCGGAAAGTTCGTTTATATTTTCATAAGCCGAGTAAAAAACATCGGCAGTATTTTCGTTTTCATCAAATACGGCAAAGCAGTCATTCTTATTGATTACCTTTGAGCCGTAAATCTCATAATAGGACTTTGCAAATTCAAAAAAATTCTCATTATATATGAAAGAATTTTCTTTTAAACAGCCGATATTCAAGCCCTTCTCTGCAAAACTTTCAAGCGTTTGCCTTGAAATTTCACGGCTTTTTACGGTGCAGTTCAAAGCATATCCGAGTTTTGCGTAAAAGCCGTACAAACCGTCATTTGCAGGAAAAAGCAGAGAATAGACATCACCGTTATTCTTTGCGTCATCAAGTGCAAAATCAATCAGCCTTGACATTATCCCGTTGCCACGGAAAGATTTATCGGTTGACGCACCGCAAAGATAATGCGATTTTTCGCCGTTGAGCGTACCTTTTACAAGGTAAAGAGCCGAAACGATTCTATCGTCAACAACGGCACAGCAGCCGTCAAAAAGGTCGCTGTCAAAAATAAGGTTGACGGCAGTTACATCCTCGTCAAAACACGAGAGCCACAGCTTTTTTAGGCTTTCGGTATCGGATTTTTCGGTTTTGCGAAATATCGTTTTCATCGTTTTTTCGGTTTTGCATTCCAGCGGTCGAGGATAATAACGGGATTGTATGAAAGTTTAGACTTTTTGAGTCCCTCAAGTCCCATATCTTCCTCACGGTTTATATACTCATACTGCGTAAGAGTTTTGGCAAATTCGTTGTTGATTACGGCATAAACACCGTCATATTCACGAAGTGCCTTTTCAAAGTTGATGTCATACACCTTGGGTGAAATTTCACTTCCGAGTGTCATGGCAACAGGCTTTGAGTCAACATACAGTACAGCGCCCTTGACATTGTATTCGTCTTTGAGATCGCACATTTCCCTGATTGCCATAATTTCGCTTGAAGCTTCGGGATCGGTGTCATTTTCCGCACACCACAGTTTTGCAACCGTTAATGCATCGGGAATGTTTGAATCCGACAGAGTTTCAAAACGGGTATCGGTGTAGGTTCTGTAAAATTTTGAAATGTGGTTACGCTTTGCGTGAAACCTTTTGCCCGCAAGGGTTGCAAGGTCACGGGAAGTGTAGATGTAATCCTGATTTTCGGGTGAACGGACATAATCAAATTTGTCGGGAAACATTGTTTCAAGCATTGCACGATTGCCGTTTGTCAGCATAACAATTCGCAAATTGCCGTTTCTCTCCTCGGCATCTTTGAAAACCTCTTCAAGCGCACCCTTTATATTTTTACCTGTAGGCATACAGTAACCCCAGACAGACTCGTCGGGATTACAATACACCTTGACAATTGTATCATCATAAAAAGCAAATTTAATATTGTATTCGTTTCGCCAAAGATAAGCGTTCAAAAGGTTGGTATCGCAACCCATGCACTCATCATAATCGTAGTATTTTTTAAGTTCGTTTATGTCACTTTGCTCAATTTTTTTAAAGCTCAGCATAAATTTCAGCCGCTGCCCTCTCTATCTCTTCCGATATTTTTTCTATACTCTTAATCTCTCCGTTTTCACAGCAATTAACAACCTTCCAACCGCATTTTTTAGCGGCATAAACTGCACTTTTTCGACAGTCAAGAAGGAAACGGAGATTTTTCTCATGCAAATCTTTCTTGCTGTTGTCACCGCCGTAGCGTTTTTCCATAAGCTTCTGCGAAACCTCGGGTTCAACATCAAGGTAAATTACAAGGTCGGGTTTCGGAATTCCGAGCTTTTCGTATTCAAAATCGTTCAGCCAATCAATAAAGCTGTTCCACTCCTCTTTCGGGAGTTTTGACATCTGATAAATTATATTTGAAGTCACATAGCGGTCGCTTAAAATCACACCGCCGTTGTCACATTCCTTTTTCCAAAACTGAAGATAGCTTGCAACACGGTCAACCGCATAAAATGCGCTCGCCGCATAGGCATTGACATCATCGGGCTTGTCACCGAATTCGCCGTCAAGATACATCTTCACGGGAGCGGCGGCAGGACTTTCATAATTCGGAAATTCAAGCTTTGTGACCTTTTTGCCGAGAGCGGAAATTTTTTCGCACAAAATCTTTGTCTGCGTAGCTTTTCCGCTGCCGTCAAGTCCCTCAATAACAATAATTTTGCTTTTCATATATATACCTTACTTTTCTCTGCCGTATTTCTGACGCATTTCCTTTTGCTTTCCGCAACACATATTGCCCTCGGGGCATGGTCCGAACAGACATGACGGGCCGCAGTTTTTGAAAAGGTGCGGAGCAACCTCAAGACATTGCAAAAGCATCTGTTCGGCAACCTCACGAATTTCCCATTGCGCTCTGTTGCAGCAACGGTGTGCAAAAAAGTTCTGCAAGCTTCTTGCATTGAAAGTGCAGACAATTTTTGTTGTCGATGCATTCGGAAGGATAAATCTTGCGTCCTCATTGGCTTTCTTGATGAAAGCATTGCAGGATTTTTTGTCGTCAGCCTTGTAGGCATTGATAATTTCTTCATCCGTTCCGCTGTATTTATCGGGACATTTCTCGTTGATGTAACCGACAGCAAGTGCATCTCTGATTTCTTTGTAAGCGTCAGCCTCAACCTTGAGAGCCTTTTCATAGGCGGCAAGAGCCTTTTCGTTCTTTGCAATCTCGGGCGGAGTTACAAAGTCAAACCTTGTGCCGTCAACATATCGCTGTGACTGCTGACTGTAGGATGCAATTCTGTGGCGGACAAGCTGGTGTGAGCAGGCTCTTGAAATGCCCTCAATGCCGAATGTAAAATATGCGTGTTCGGTCGGACTTGCATGGCCGAGGCTTGCAAGCATATCAATAAATGAGGAAGTTTTTTCCTCGTCAAGACCTTCTCTTATATCTTCAATCCCTGACGGTGAATAGCAAAGCTTTGCCGCCATTGCAACCGTCTGTTCAGGGTTAGGTGTGTGTGTAAGGAGCGTTACCTTTATTGCCATTTTTAGTTTTCATCTCCCATTTTCGATAAAGTTATTCACAATTTTCTATATTCTGATTTATTATAACATTATTATTCAGTCTTTTCAATGGTAAAAACAAGCAAAAATCCCGACAGCACAAAACCTGTCGGGATTTCTGATTAAAATACTATTTTCTTGTAATTGACCAACCCTTTGAGTTGAAACCGCTTACCGTTTTGCCTTTCCTGTCAATACAACGAACTGTGTAGGTTACCTTCTTACCCTTTTTAGCACCTGAATCTGTGAAAGAGGTTGAAGTTGTATCTTTTACCTTTGTCCAGCTTCCTCCGTCATATTTACGGTAAAGTCTGTAGCCGTAAACGCCTGCGATTTTATTCCAAGTTACGCTTACACCCTTTGATGTGTTTGAAAGCCTTGTAATTGTCGGTGCAACGGGCGTGTATTTCTTCGACCAACCCCTTGAATAAAAACCGCTGACGGTGTTTCCGTTCTTGTCAATGCAACGGATTGTGTAGGTTTCGGTTCTGTTAGGACTTACTCCCGAATCGGTGAACGATGTGGCAGTTGTGTCCTTAAATCTCTTCCAACCGCCTGATGATGTTTTATAGTAAAGTCTGTAACCGTAAACACCTGCGATTTTATTCCACGAAATTTTGATACCGCCCGATGTGTTTTCAAGTTTAGAAATTGTCGGAGCAGCGGGTGTATATTTTTTCGACCAGCCTGTCGAGTTAAATCCGCTGATTGTGTTGCCGTTTTTGTCAATACAGCGGATTGTGTAGGTTTCGGTTCTGTTAGGACTTACACCTGAATCGGTGAACGATGTTGCGGTTGTGTCCTTAAAGCGTTTCCAACCACCCGACGCAGGCTTGTAATAAAGTCTGTAGCCGTAAGCGCCGTCAACCTTGTTCCACGAAATTTTGATACCGCCTGTTGTGTTTGCAAGACCTGTAATCTGCGGGGCGGGAAGATTTACGGTAACTTTGCAAGTTGCGGTTTTGCCGTTTGAAGTTTTTACCGTGATTGTTGCCGTACCTGACGCTTTGGCAGTTACTTTACCGTTGCCGTCAACAGTCGCAACGCTTGTGTTTGAACTGCTCCAAGTGCATTTTTTGTTTGCCGCATTTGATGGGTATACTGTTGCTTTGAGATTTGAGGTTTTTCCGGTATCAAGTGTTAAAGTTGTCTTGTTAAGGGCAACCGAGGTTGGAACAATCTGCAATTGCACAAAATTAAAATCATTATTTCGTGCATATCTTTCTGCGGCTGTACCTTTGTAGCCTTTGATTGTAAAACCGCTTACTTTGTTATAATCCCAATCATCCTCAATATATCCAACGGCATGATCTCTAATGTCTGTGACACTTGCCGGAATGGTAATTGTTTTTAAATAGGGGTTGTTATTGGTGCTTACTCCATAAAGAGTATTAATTGTACTTGGCACAGTATATGTTGTATCTTTTTTTGCTTGTGGATATACTAAAATTTCGGTTTTCTTTTTATCATACATAATGCCATTAGCACTACTGTAGTTGTTATTTGAGGAACTGACTGTAATGCTCTCAAGAGCTGTACAACCTTTAAATATAAATCCATAATCACCTTGACTATGCCATTCTTTGAGACCACTGCCAATTGAAACAGTTTTTAATGAAGTGCAGTCCCTAAAAAGAAACCAATCCGCATATTTCAAACTATTTGGCAAATTGACACTTGTTAAACTTTTACAGTATGCAAAAGTATCATAACCGACACTTTCCAATTTATTTGAAAGTGTTAAGCTCGAAAGATTTTCACAATACGAAAAAGCATCATCAGAGATAACTGTTACTGTATTTGGTAGTGTTACTTTTTTTATATTAGTATTGCTAAATGCACCATTATTGATTGTTTTTAATCCACTTGGAAATGTCACACTATTTAAGGAATGGCAACCTTTAAAAGCACCATTATCAATAATTTCTACATACTTCGGAATTGTTACCGAACGAATATTATTATTATCTTCAAATGATTCATAACCTATCTTGCAAACCTTATAACCATAAATAGTTGAGGGTATAGTAACATTAGCCGCAGAACCTTTATAACCCGTAATCGTGCATGTATAATCATCTTCGAGGGTATATTCAAAGTCGCCGTAGGTTGCACTTACGCTTGCCTGCGATTCGGCGGCTGAGGCTGTAATCGGCACGGCAACCGCAAAAGTTGAAAATGCCATTATACCCGAAAGGACTGCACATAATAATTTTTTCATTTTCTTTCCTCCTGACAAGAATTTTTAATAAAATAATTATCTTATTAAGATAATTATATATTCCTATTTTGCAATTGTCAACATATTTTAATCTGGTTTGGCTATTATTTTTATTATTTATGAAACAAATGGTATAATAAATCAAAGAAACTAAATTACAGGCAAAGGTGTTATTATGGAGTTTTCAGTCAGATTAAAAGAATTGCGTGTTGACAACGATATGTCACAGACTGAGCTTGCGGAAAAGCTGAATTTAAAGGCGAGTGCGATTTCCAAGTATGAAAAGGGCATTACACAGCCGTCTATTGACACGCTCAAAAATTTGGCGGAAATTTTCAGCGTTACGGTTGACTACCTTATCGGTATGTCAGATATCAAAAATCCATACAGCAACTCACAAATTACACCGAACGAAGCCGATTTGATTGAACATTTCAGACAACTGACCTACGAAAACAAAATCCGAATTGATGAAAGAATTAAAACAATGGCAGATGCGTGATACTGCGTAATATATAGTAAGATGTAAGCGGAGAGTATCCGCCTTTTTTATTTTAGAACGAAATTTGATTAAAGAATTGATTTGCAATAATAAATCGGTTGGTAATAAGGGTATATAAGTTAATTTAAGTATAATATAGTGTGTCGGGCGGTCAAAAACCGCCGTTTATTTTTGCCCAAAATAGTTGGGAATAGAATTATATTTCGTTCACAGAATTATCCAAATAAGACAATTTTAAAACAATTGCAAAATTGTAACGGCAAACAATATCCATACATATAAAAACAGTCGGATAGACGAACTACCCGACCGTAAATTTTACTTTTCAATTTTCAGATTTTTAATTAAAAATTAATCAAAAATCACTTTTCATAGATATTGAGCAAAAGAGCCTTGATGTCATATAGTTTCTTTGAGAGGTCAACATAATAGTTATGCGGATTTTCAAAACGCTTAACCTCGTCCCAGAGAAGGTCAATCTGCTCACGGCAATAGGTTGCGATTTCCTCAATTGACGGTGACTCATACACGCACTTGCCGTTTTTGAAGATTGGCACAAGAAGTTCCTTTGCGGTATAGTTATCAAGCATTTTTGTTTTCCAAACTGCATTCGGATCGAAAATTGTTCTCGGCTTTGAATCGTCAACAACCTCATCATAAATGCAAAGCTCATCGGCAATAGCCTTACCGCTGTCCTTGTCAAAGTAGCGGTAAACCTTTTTGAAGTGCGGATTTGTAATCTTGGTTGTATTTTCGCTGACCTTGATTTTCGGCACAATTTCACCGCCGTCATTTTCAACGGCAACAAGCTTATAAACACCGCCGAATACAGGCGAACTTGATGAAGTGATGAGTCTTTCACCAACACCGAATGTGTCAACCTGAGCACCCTGCATCATAAGGTCACGAATAAGGTACTCGTCAAGAGCGTTTGACGCAGTAATTGTACATTCTGTAAGACCTGCGTCATCAAGCATTTTTCTTGCTTTCTTTGAAAGATAGGAAATATCGCCCGAATCAAGACGGATTGCACACTTAGTCTTACCCTGCGGAAGAAGAACCTCCTTGAACACCTTAATGGCATTCGGGACACCGCTCTTTAATGTGTTGTATGTATCAACAAGGAGAGTAGGATTATCGGGATACATCTCGCAGTAGGTTTTAAAAGCGTCATACTCGCTGTTGAACATCTGAACCCATGAATGTGCCATTGTACCGCCGGCGGGAACACCGTAAAGCTCGTCTGTAAGTGTGCAGGCTGTACCCTTGCAGCCGCCGATATATGCGGCTCTTGCACCGTCAACTGCAGCATTTGCACCCTGAGCACGGCGTGAACCGAATTCAAGTACGGCTCTGCCCTGAGCGGCACGGACAATTCTGTTAGCCTTTGTCGCAATGAGAGTCTGATGATTGATTGTGAGGAGAAGGAATGTTTCAACAAGCTGAGCTTCAATTGCAGGCGCTTTGATTGTCATAACAGGCTCGTTCGGGAAAATCGGAGTTCCCTCGGGGATTGCGTAAACATCACCGCTGAATTTGAAATTTCTCAAATACTCAAGAAACTGCTCGTCAAAAATGCCCTTGCTCTTGAGATATTCGATATCCTCGTCTTCAAAATGAAGTTCCCTGATGTACTCAATAGCCTGTTCAAGACCTGCCATAATCGCAAAACCGCCGTTGTCGGGAACTTTGCGGAAGAACACATCGAAATAGACATTCTTTTTATAAAAACCGTTTTTAAAATAGCCGTTTGACATTGTAAATTCGTAGAAGTCACACAGCATAGCCATATTTTCTTTTTTCATAATAATCACCTTGAATGAGATTGTATATTCTGCAACGCAGAAGCATAGATATAGTTTAGTCTTTTTTCGTCAATTTGTAAAGCGGAATTTGCACAAAAGCCGTTAAAATCCAACCCTCTTACCTATACATTTTTAATATCTCGGTTGACATTTTACCGCTTAAAGGTATAATTAAGTTATATTGAAAACAATCCACTCGGAGGTAAAAATATGAACAGCGAAAATAATAAACTCTGCCCATTCTGCGAAAGCGAAATGATGATTATTCAGGACAACCTCAACAACGGCAAGCCGTACCTTGAATGCCCCACCTGCGGACTCCGTTTCCAAATTGAAGGCTTCCCCGAAAATCTGCAGGAAATCAGAGAAACTGAGTGATTTGGTTAGCTTGATTTGTCTGATTTTAATGTAATTCAATTAAATAAGCATCACAAAAAGCGAAAGCCGTGTATTCGACTTTCGCTTTTGCTATAGCTTTTAAAATGGAAGTTATTTATTTTCTATATACTTGATATATCTCTGAATTTTTTCACGTAATAGATTTTTGCTATACTTCTCCATATATGTATAGTCTGGCGTACCATTATCAGTAATAGGTAAAAAAATTATTTCTCTTGCGATTCGCTTATCATTAATCTCACGGTTAAAATTATACTTCTGAGATAATCTGCTTGTCATTGTAGCCAAAAAAAGATAATGATATTTATTAAACCCTTTATTTTTCAGATGGGTAATATGGTCACTCGCAACAAATTCGAATGGTTCGTAAAAACTTGAACCCACACTGCCGCTATTTGCTAAACTCAAACAATTAGAAAATCTTCTAACACCGTTATCATTCGACACGAAGTCATCAACGCCATTATTTAATGACGAAGAAGATACATAAGGAATTTCGCCAGCTAAATGGTCTGCTGTCTTCAATCTCTTTCCTCTTTGAACCACATCAAAAATATCGACAATGAAGAAGGCATTCCATTGCTTATCAGCAAGAGGTATTAGGTTGTCCCCCCCGAAAAATTTAAGCTGTTCTTTGCAATAATCAAGATATTGCTCCCTTTTCTTTGACATCAATTCCTTTACATAATCTTCCATAAATTGATAATCTGGTTTGTTATCCTCATCAATCGGAAGCATAATTCTTTCACGCCTGATTCCGTCTTTGTTTCCCATATGCCCATAAGTATATTTGCAAGCACAGGTATTTGATATCATTTTTGCGATAAATTGTCCACTATACAAGTTTATATTATCGGTATATAACATTAAAACAGATGATCCTGCACCACCTCTTCCTAAAAAAGGATACGGTTGATAGAAGGCACTTCCATCCACGGGGCTAACTGTAATACAGCCTGCTTTGTCTAATTTTTCATTTTCGAGCGGTTTACAGCATTTCATAACACCATTATTTACGCTTCCTGAAGCAACAAATGGAACATTTCCGATTTCATAATTATCTTTATTTCGGGCGGGTGGACGCTTTACACAAAATAAATCCCCGATTAGAAAAATCCCCCATTTTCTATCATTCAAATTCATTTGTTTCATCTCCTACAAACAAGTATTCTCTATTTTGCATTATCATTGAAAATTCAAAGCTCAAATAATCGCCAATTGCCTTTTCAAAATCAGCTTCTGTCGGAATTTCATCATTAAAATAGTAAAAACTATGTAGCCATTCATCATCTGGTTCAACAGTTGTTTTTACGCAAAATTTTGTTTCACTATCTATTCTGTCGAACCATACATCAAGCAAATGCTGTTTCTTATCCTTTGCTGATTCAGTTTCTAACAGTCCGATATGTGGAGCAACCTTATAACCATCATCTTCAAAGTTTATAAACTTACATACTTTATCAGATGGATGTGGTTCTCCTGCTGTAAATAGGGCGATACAAGGCATTGTTCCCACTCCATAAAAAGTGTCCTTGTTCAAAGTAATGACTCCCTCTAAGGTATGATTTTTTAGAATATTCTCTTTTATAGACGTTTCTTCCTTTGATTTACCCGTCATTGTCGATTGCGGAACGATAACCGCACATCTTGCACCCACAGACAATGAATTTAGCAAATGTTCTGTAAAAGCAATTTCATATAAGTCAGGATTTTGTTTTGAGCCTTGTGAATATGGAGGATTCATCATTCCAACAGTTGCTTGTTTCAACTGTAATTTATTAGGGTCCTGCTTCAAGAAATCATCATTTATAAGATTGCTCTTTCCATCACCACGCAAAATCATATTTGTTGTTGCAATGGTAAACATATTAGGTCTTAATTCTATTCCGTGTAATTGATTTTGTCTTATGCTCTTTTTCTGAACATCGTTGTCGGCTTTTTTTAGCATATTATGCATTGCAGCAATTAAAAATCCCGCTGTTCCACAACAAGGGTCAAAGACAATATCATCAGGCTTTAAGTCAAGCAAATCACAAAACAACTGGGTTATATGCTTCGGCGTAAGTATAATTCCAAGTGTCTGTCCATCTCCGCCGGAATAACTCATAAACTCACCATAAAATCGTCCAATATAATCTTCTGCGGATTTGGAGAATCGAATGGAACGATATATTTTGCTATATAAAAATTCTGCAAAATGCTTCAACGGTGTTTTATTCAGTTTCTCATCAATCTCATTTAATTTTACTGTATCTTTAATAAAAGCAAACTGCCCCAATATCTTATCTTTCTTTACCGCTGGAGAAACATTCGCTCTTTTTAAATTAGCATCTATGGCATCATATATCTTCTGACCATCTGTTTTTATCGTATCACCAGTCAAATCACTAATAGAAAAATTCTTAAATTCCGCTTCACGAAGTGCAAGCATTATTCCCGATACAATCAACGGTTTTTCCGTATCAAGAAGATTTCCATAATTTCTTAAATCTTCGTGTAGTACAGCGGCATCCTTTAAAATTTCTGCTGTTTCTTTTTCTGTATCAGTATCTTCTTTCAGAACCTCTCGTGTATAGTATTCATCAATATTATCCTCGTTAAAGGATATAAAAGACTGTACTTCGGGAAGTTCTCTATAAAATTCCGTTTCATCTACATATAGTGGTGAAATTTTATGCTTTTTTCATCGCCTGATACACCAAACGCAAGGATTTTTTTATAGGTTGTATTTCTTGCAAGGTGCTTTGCATAGAATAACGCTCCGTTTACTGCATAATCACGCACAGCATTAACTTCAATACTAATGCAATTCTTATCATCTAATTTGATATGTTTGTCTAATGCTGCCTTATCTTCTATAACCAAAAGATAATCCTTAACAACACCCACATATTCAGGAAAGCCTACATTTCCAGTTCCCTTTTTTGAAGCGGTTTTCAACGCTTCATTTATTTCCTTTATGTCGCTGCCTTGCGCATCTAATTGTATATCAGCCTGCTTTAAAAGGTCATATACCCACAAATCAGTTTTTACTTCTTTTTTTGCCACTATCATTCATCACCCTTCTTAATTTTAATTATACCATCAAGCACACAATCTAAAATACCACAAAATAATTTTACTTTTTAAGCATAAAAATATCCATTCGTGGAGAAGTTTAGTATTACAATTTTATATTTATTGACAAGTTTCTAAATTTATGAAGATACAAATTCATATATAGTATAACACCTATCTTTTTATAAAACAATAGAAAGAAAAAGGGATACAACCAGCTTAAAGTCGCTATGGATTTGAGCATAAGCCGTGAGGCTATCTCTTATTACGAAAACGGTCTGCGTTGTCCAAACCTCGAAATGCTCGTAAAACTGTCCGATTATTTCAATGTTTCAATTGATTACCTTATTACAGGAAAAAATTTCGGCGAATAGTCAAACAAATTATTTTGCAGAATAAACCACCGCTCGGCTCAAAATGTCAAATTTCACAAAAATGTGTTGACAAATCGACTGAACGGTGATATAATCTATCTTGCGTTGAAATTTATAAGTAAGTTTGCAGAACCGACCTTCATAATTTCATCGGTTGAAATTAATATAGGGGTATAGCTCAGTTGGTAGAGCAGCGGTCTCCAAAACCGCGTGCCGAGGGTTCAAGTCCTTCTGCCCCTGCCATCAAGAAACGGCTTAAACACTGCGTTTAAGCCGTTTCTTGATATATTTTTATGTACGGAGCACGGTCTGATTTTCCGCTTTTGAAGCTCATTTCAGACATCAAAATGTTCAACCGGCGCTAATAATACCAACGTTTCCGTCTGCTACATCATCAAAATAGCATCAAAAATTATCACATCTACCACGGTATTATAATGTCAGCTTCATTATATCGTCAAGAATATCGAATGACCAATAAATTTAGGCTTTGAGAAAAATTAATTTTCCAAAGCCTTTTCTTTGTTTACAGCGTAGCATATTTTGATTTATAAATGTGTCCCGCTGAATATACTATATATTTCACATTCATGAATAATCCTGCAGTTCAACTTTTAGAATGGCCTTTTTACACTCATAAATAGAACAAAAGGTAGTTTTGCCAATTTGCATCTAATTAATATTACAGAGGTTTTCTTCGTGAATTAACATAACTTCCACCTGTTCTCAATCATCTTGTCTTTTGTAAAGGTTATCTGTTAGGTGAGTACTTTTTATCAGACTTTTCATAGCAGTCATCACATAAGATTTTTGCCCACGGTAAATCCTTTCTAAGTTCTCCTTTAGCACTGCAATGTTCACATTGTTTTTGCTTTTTCATAGCTACGCACTATGTTGGCTATATCACTTCTGAGCTGCTTTTTAAAATCATCAGAATGGTTATTATTGGAGGCTAATCGCAGACTTAAACTTCTGTCACCGATAATGCCAGAGAGTGTATTGGGCAAGGGGCATCTTCATATTAATAGTAACTGCAAATAACATGTAACCCTCGTATCATGTTATTATAAAATTATGCTATTCTGAAACTGCTGAGTATTGCGATAACCTCCTTTTCTTCCTGCGGTGTAAATTCTTCTGAGGTGGAAGCAGTAAATGAAATTGTACTTGAATACCAGAAGGTATATTCACCGCTTATTGCTCTTCTTACACCCTCTCTTATGCCCTCTTCACTAACGGGAAGTACAGCATATGCAACATTTCCATCAACCTCTTTGTACTCTCTGTCGGTTTGCATATTTAGTTTTCCTATTGTTTTTATCCTTGCTACCATAAATTCACCAAGTGAACTATGGTCTGTTGCCTGTACAAAACCCGGAATAAATTGTGAAGAAGCAACTTTACTGATTTCTTCTTTATTCATATAAACTCCGCTGCCGCCACCCTGTAATTCACCTGAGTAATGTAAAAATGTCACGCTTGCACCTCCATCGTTTTCGAGAGTAACAAGCTCCTCCTGCTGATCGCATTCTTCTTTTGTAACGCTCCAATTATCGGGATAATTAAATACAAATGGAGGATATGTAACCTGATTCACTTCCTGATAACGAGTGGTATATTCATTGTTAAGAGCTACAGTTTTTTCTCTATTTTCAGCATTACTTACACCCTTCTCTGTCGCACTCTCAGTTTCAGGCTCAGTTTTTTTAGTTGTTTCCTGAACTGTAGTTAGCTCTGTCGTTTGAGCTTCTGTTGCTTTTGTTGACGGTATTACCTGCGTTACAGTTGTTTCCTGCAATTCAGAACTTTCATCGCCGCAAGAACAGCTAAAAAGTGCAACAGCAATAATTAATACATATAAAAATATTTTGTAAACAGCACGCATTTTTATTTCTCCTCGTTAATTCCTTCTACAGCATATGTCCAATGTTCTATTCCTATTTCATCCCATAACTGACGAAGTGTCGTTATACGATGAATTTTCACTCTCTTCTTGTTTTTCCCTTTTAATTGAAATTATGCACAGCTGATTTGCTTATACTTTCTCTGTCAGAATTCACGTTTAATTTATATAATGACATAATCCCATCATACAAAAGCTTATAATCTTTGTCGTTTTTATCATCAAAGTTTTCCAACAATCTCAAAAGTATTGTCACTGCATCATTATAGCCATCCATATGCACATTATGAAGGAAGTCACCTTGAATAATATTGAAATATTCATCGGATATTTCTTTTAGCTTTGGATTATCAGCGCTTCTAAGCCTCATAAGAATTGACATAAAGGAACCACGCTTACTTATGTTTTCACAGGCATTTTTTAAAAACTGCTTTAAATCCTGTTCATTACTGATATTTGTCCAAGGCAAGGAATTATAGACATTACCGTTCTCAATATTACTGTGAGAATTAAACAAAGGCTTGACCCTATATTCTCCATTTACACTTTCCACATAATCCCATAAATAGAAGTAATTTATATATTTAGTGAAATTACGCTTATCAAACAAAAGCTGATTACCGTATGCAAAGCCGTCATTTTTGAGCCATACTAAAGAAGAATCCCAAAAATCAAAAGTTTTTCCGTATCTACCACTGTTAAAGCGACGAGGAACAAGCACCATATTTCCTATCGTATGATATAAATCAGCAAATCGAATAAAGTAAGGCTCTTTTTGAAGTTCAAAAAGAAGTTCTTTTGGATAATTACAATATATCTGTAAGCAGTCCATAAAGCTGTAATTATTCTTTTGATACTGACTTAAATTACTGTTTTCAGATTTGCTCAGAGCATAACCCATTAATACATTAAAAGTCGTCTGCATTGAATTCATCGTATCTCCGCCAAACTCGCCATGAAAATTCGGAGTTGAAATTACACCTGAGGAATAATATCCCTTTTCCCAATTCCAGAGTTTTTTATAAACATCAAGGGTAAGCGCATTTCTTCCGTCAGAGCCATCACAATCGGGAATATCACCGTATGTGTTCAGGCTATTCAGACAAAACTTTTCGGCATTACTAAGGTTTTGTTTATCTTTATCAATCTTTACGCCTGTTGATTTATAGGCAAGATACCTTTCTATCGGATTAAGTGCTTCATAGGCTGAATTACCGTATTCAAAATCCAAGCAGTATTCATATGGTTTTTCTTCGTTTTTAACGAATGTTTCAATTCTGTCATATCCCATTTTAATTTCTCCTCAATTTATTTTTAAAGTATAAATACATTAAATCTGACTGCTTAATCAATCAATAACTTCATTCTATCAAATATTTGCTCGGCTTTTTCCGCTTGAATAATATATTATTGAATTTATTAACATCTGTTTTTAACTATTTTCTCAACATATTGCAAAACACCGTTTGCAACCTCTCTGCGATACGGTCTATCCTGCGACACTTTTCCGTCATAAAAAGGCGGTAAAGTGTTTTTCTCTGCCAGTCTGTTAAGCACATTAACATTACCCAATAAAGCGTTATGGTATGTAGTTCTTGATTTATCAAGCTCTTCAATTTTAATTTTATAATTATCTTTATCAACATTGCCGTTTGAAAAGATTTTCATACATATTTCAAGTTTATAAATCTGACTGTGATATTCCTCAAAGGAGATAAGACACCTTTGAATAGTGTTCAGTATTTTTTCATCATCCTTGTAAATTTTCAAAAGACTTAATATTGTTTCCTCGTTAATCATCATAAGCTCCTTTATTGACATATTTTTATGCCTCCAATTTTGTTAAGGCAGTTACCAATTTGCCAAACTCTTTATGATATTTATTTTCATATGAAGAATTATTGCTATTATTTTTCGTCAGTATCAGTGGTTCAAGCTTTTTATACAACATTGTTAAATACGATGTCGCCGCTCTTTCCGTAACTTTAACATCATATATTCCGGTATTTACCCCCAATGAAAAATGCTCTATTCTTGCCAAGTACCCCGACAGAACCCTGTATTCATTAATAGTATTATCATACTCATGATGAGTGTTCCAGAATTCAGTTGCTGTTCCTTTTTTCGCAGTGACAAATTTTCTTTTCTCTTCTGCCGACTCATTCCATTTGTCCGAAATATCCTTTATTTCTGCAAAGGTATATTCATTTAATTTGTCAAAAACCTGTTCCTGTAACAAATTCAACGCCTCTAATGTTGACTGTTTCTTTTCCCTTTGTTCGCCCCTGTATTCAACTAACACAGTATAAAGAAAGGTTACAAAGGAAATTATAACTGCTATAATTGATATTATAAGTTCCATTTCTACACTCCTTTGTAAATTTACTTTTCTATATATTTTTTATTAAGACTCATAACCTTTTCTATTACCATATTTCTGACCGATTCAGGTTCAATTATCTCTACTCTGTCGCTGTACTGGAACGCCCAATTTGCCATAGCGTACGGACTGCACTTAACTTCAACTATATCGTCATATGGTTCTGATTCTTCTGTTCTTATGTATTTAAATGTATCACCAAACCAATCGTACATAAAAGTGTAATCAGCACGCAAAGGCTTTGACGGATTATTTTTTTCTTTTGGACTTTTTATTCTCAATTTAATCTTTACAGGATTATCAAAAGACATATTCAAATGAGATAACTGAAAATCTTCGCTCCACGACTGAGGAAGATTATCAACCTTCCACTTGCTGACTGACGGAATACCGTTTATATTATGTTTTTCATCTCTCCCGGGGATTTCAATTTCCGACATTAAATCAATACGCCATATCGACATATTTGTGATTGTTTTCTCGCTAAACACAAGCTCTTTACAAGCTAGTAGATAGTATCTTCCGCCGCTTGCAACAATATAATAAGGACTGACCGTATCTTTCTTATTGTGATTCGGCACAAGCTTTTTGTACTTGTCATAGCCGTTAAAAGTAAAGCTTATTTGCACACCGTCATCTATTGCATGCTGAATCTTCAGCAGATTTTCACGCAGGATTTCTCTGTCGACAAGCACAGGCTCTTTTATTCTGCAAATATTCTTTGCACCTTTTTTATAGAATTTGGTTGTCAGGTTATTTTCTATTTTTTTAATAATCTTGTTTGCAGATTCCGTATCTATTGTTTTTGAAAACAAAATACTTTCAATCATACTGTTAATTTCCTCATATGTGAAAGTATGATTATAATACAACCCTCGGATTCTCATTGTCTGATTATCGTCATATTCATCTTCTGAATCGCTTTCATCAAGCGATTCAGCCCCGAATTTTTTGACGAAATCTTTAAAAATAAGTTTCCATTCATTTTCAGACTTTACTCCGTATTCATCAAAATTCAAAGCCATCGCCATTTTTACAATCGTGTCGTTATAGGTTTCCTTGTCACCCAGATACGGCTCGATTTCAGATTCTCTTCTTAAAGCCGCCTGTGTTACAGTGTGTTCGCTGTCAGAATTCAACTTTAAATATTCAAGTATCTTGAACGCTCTTTCAAGCTTTGAAAATCTCTCTTTTTGTTCTTTCATTTTACTTGCCTCCGTTTCAAATTCATTATATCACACATTTGCTCGGTTTTTTCCAACTTTCTGCAAAAATTTTAAATAAAAAATATTTTAAATTTAAGTTTAAGCGGAAAACTCCGCCTGACTGATTGGCATAATAGTCAATGTCAGCTGAACAAATGAATAATTAAGGAAGGCGGAATTTAAATGAGCAAAATTTCAAAAGAAGCGAAGAAAGAAGAAACTGTTAAAAGATTGGAGGAATTAACAAAAACATTTAATCTGCGACCGAATATATATTAAAATATTTTAAGGAGGATAAGCTTTATTACTCATACATAACCTGTAAAGGTCTGCTGGGGACTATTGACACCATTAACTACGATAAAAGGTATGCTGAAGTCGTTGACAGATTTGCAGAAGAATATGATTGTCTTGTTTATCACGTCATTGAAACCGGCAACACTATAGCGTTATTGTTTGTCAGCGATAACAAGGAAGGGTGGGAATTCGAAACACTCTGCTGCGGTCAATATGTTTTTGCATATGTGTGCAACTTTGACAATCCCGATTATTCAGAATTTTGGGATATTATTATAAGCAGCTTTAAAGGAGCTTTAATCAGGATAGGAGAATATGTTCGGGTAACAGATTCATCTGAGAATATTTTTTGAAAAGGAGAATTGTTATGGAAAGAAGAAGAATTACAGTATTTGATAAATCAAAAGAATTCCAAAAAATTGAGCAGAACAAATGCAACGAAATGATTATCAATGATATACTGAACCCACTGCTTCAGATAATTTATGCGCTCAGAGAAAGCGATAATTTCAACAACATCCCCGGTACTGATGTCGGCAAAAAACAGGCTGGGACTATTACACAAGCGAATTTAATAATATTTACAGAGCCATTAACTGCAACTTATTTCTTTCAGAATATCAATACAGAGAAATTTACAAAACAGTACAGGGAATTCACTCATACACAAGAAAGTTTTCAGGTGCTGACGGCTTGCAGGACTTTTTCTTTGAAGCAAACGAAAATCTGCATTACTACACATTTGCATTCAGCGAGGACGGAAAACGCTGTAAAAATTATTTAAAAATTCGTCAGGACAATGCCCCGACTGAAAACGAGTATTCAACGTCAGAAATTTACCACGCAAAAAACACTCTAAGAAATGATGAATTGAATCTCCGTTTTGAAGAGGAAGATTTTTTTGTTGAAGAACTTGCTTATGCGGTCAGAGTGATTTTTATAAACATAATCAGGGAAAATGAAAGAGAATCAAAACCTTAAAACGCCGTACATAAAACTATAATAATTACATAAAAAATGCGCAGCCATAAAGAGCTACGCACGAAAAAAGCACGGCTCATTTGCTGTTACACAAAACTTTCACTACATCTCAGTGCATATGGAAATTGAGCCTGCATTTTTACCAAGAAAAACACAAACCGAGATGTAATTATTTTTAGTTTTGTGTAGCACTTTTATATACTCAAAGTTTGCAAGAAAGGGCAAATACAAATTCTAATTATCTGAAAGACTTAGTAACTTCACAGAGATTTTTCCTTTGAAGTTCATGCAACTTTCTGTTAGTTTTCAATTCTGGAATGTATCTCGGGCATAAAGGCAACAGTACAATCCTTAAAATACCATGTTTTTGCATTTAAGAGGTTCATACGATCTGTAAAAAAGTTCCTTTTTACAGATTAAACCCATCCGTAATCCCATTCAACTTTGTCAAATTTCTTTTTACATAATACATTTCTGTAATTTCAGAAGTTGTATGACCGAGCAAGTCGGCTACCTGTCTTGGAGTCAGAGATTTTATTGTACCGTCTGCTTGCTTTATGCCGTTTACGAGGTTAGTGGCAAAAGTATGACGGAGTGAGTGCAAGCCTTTGGTTTCTATGCCTGCGGCTTTGAGAATTCTGTAATAGCGTTTTCTGAAATTTACAGGTCTGGTAAAGTTGCCGTTTTCATCGGGTATCAGCGGTGAGTCCTCTCCAAAGTAGAATTCATTTCTTAAATCAAGTATCATTTCTATTGCAGTATCGTTCAGCGGAACATCTCGTTTGCTTGTGGCACTTTTCAGCTTGCCGACCTTAACCTCTCGTCCTTTTTCTGCTGTGACACCGTCACGCTTTGATATTTCCTTAACACCTCTGTTAAGGTGCATTACACGATTGTCAAGGTCAATGTCGCTGTTAAGTAGTCCGAGTGCTTCGCCTGTTCTCAATCCTGTGTTCAGCATAAGAATGTATGCGGCGACTTGCTGATATTTTCTCTTGCCGTTTGAGAATGTACTAAACGCTTCATCTTTAAATATTTTAATCTCTTCCGACGTGAATATCGTTATGGTTTCGCTCGTCGGAAGATTTTCTTTGTCCTGCGCCGCCAGAAAGTTGCTCTTCTTAATCATCGGAGCGCTTATCATAGGATTTCTGTCAATATACTCTTGTTGAGTAAGATAACGGAAATACTCATTCAGCACATTATGAACCTTCTTAACTGTTGTGTAAGCATAACCCTCGTTCATTTTGTCATTGAGCAATTTTTTAATGTCCGCCGACTTGATATCTCCGACTACCTTATCGCCGATATACGGATAGATTTGATTTTTCGCAGTACATTCATACCGGTCATATGTAGTGCGTTCCACAGATGGAAACTTAAATACCTCAAGCCAGTTCTGCATACTGTCACTAAGCCTTTTCTTTGTTTCCTGCGACTCAATTATTGAGTCATTAAACGCTGCAATATATTCCGTCATCTTCTTGTTGACCTCAGCCTTTGTCGTACCTGAAAAGCTTTTTCTTTTACGCTCACCGCTTTCATCCATATACCAAACAACACCACCCCAGCGGTTGTCCGTTCTCTTGAATGCGTTGCCGTTTGTAAGTAATTTCCTTGTTGACATAATATCAGCTCCTTTTCAAGTACAACAACATACCATAAATCAATCTGAATATCCAGACCAAATTTGAATTTCTCAAAAATCGCCCACATCGTTTTTATTTGTTGTTTTCGATTACTTTCCTGCTGAATGCAATAAAATCGCAACACGGGCAACATATGGCTCAACAGAGGGATTACATTGACATTGTAAATCCCTGCTCCTCGTCATTTTCGATTTCATTCTGATTAACTGTTCTGTCGGTTTTAAGTCCGTGAGCAACCTTTTTCTCTTCAAGTTTAGATTTTAGTTTGCTGTCAACCTGACCGAATAATTTAGCTCGTTTACGCTTGCAACTGTTTGCAATCAATTTTGCGAGTGTGAAGACTATTCCTGAAACAGATTGCTCAACACTTGATTTATCAATTTCCATTGTCGGAGTTGCCTTGGATAATAAACTAATCGACTTCAAGATGTAATTCTTAATACTTCTGAACTCCTTGTTATCTTCAAGCGGTATATCGGGCCTTTCTTTATCGTAGTATAATGACAGTTTTTCTCTGTTGATTTCGTTCCACTTCAAATAGAGATACTCAAGATTTTTATCCTTTGCAATTTCCGCCACAATATTATTGACGGTTTCCTTGATTGATTTGGGAAGGTAACCATACATCAACCTGCCGTTGTAACTTTTGAGCTGTTCATCAAGTTTTCTAAACAGCTCAACCATTTTATCGGAAACATAAACATCCGAATCAATATTTGAAAATAAATCATCAATTACATTCTTTGCTTCATTTTTAAGTTCATCACGGATTTCTGTCTGCATTTCAAACAACTTGTATTGCTCATTTCTGAATATATCATTGCCGAATGAACTACGCATACTCTCAATGCCATTGTTAGTAAGATATCCTTGTCCTGATTTAGAATAAACAAGCAGATGTATGTGAGGATGATGTGTTGTGTTATGAAATGCTCCGTACCATTGCAAATCGCTTGGCTCTATTTTATGAGCCTTGGCAATTTCTAAAACATTTCTTCTCACAAGACTTTTCCACGCATTTGCATTGTTGTAGCCAAGTCTTTCAGCATCTTCTCTTTTAAGACTAATGACATGAGTCCACACAATTCCATTGTGACTTGAAACTTCATCCGCTACCTCATCAAGATTTATCTTGTTATCAGTTTGAGAAAACAATCCGTGGTTACCTAACTTCTCAACACCGGGTCTTTCAGCATAATAGTTTACCAGCTTTTTAACACCGTCTATCCTGTCTGCGTTGCGTTCAAGGAATTCATTCAGAAACTCCGTTGCATTAACCTTAGTTTTATTTTCAAGATAAGACTTCATCTCGGGATAATCCCAAGCTTCAGGTACAGTTTTAAGTGCAATGCAGATTAAATCATTTTGCGTTTTAGTTGCAGGGGAGTTATCAATACCGTTTGGCAGTTTTTCAACACCCTCACGAGTGCCCATATATTTTATCAGCTTACCTGCATTTGATGATGCAGGATTTTTTATATATCGGCTTGTAAAAATAATCTTCGGCATAGATTAACCTCGTTGGAATTTGTACGCATCTTCAAAAGTTATAATGCCATTGTTCCTTGCAACTTCTTCCGCACAGAGATTATTGAGCGCCGACAATGAAACTTTATCAATCTGATTTGTTGCTGATATAACATTACTTAGTTTTGCTTGTTCTACAGCCACCTTAAAAAGCATCTCAGAAATATTTTTCTCAACACTTTCAATTTCACTTTTAATGGTCTGAGCAAGGATTGGCGAAAGATAATCAATACATTTTTTCTGATGAAGATAACCGATGTAAAACTGAACAGCCTGACAGACAAAATCACTTTTTGAAGTTGCATTTGCTGTATCAAGCATTTCTGTCATTTCTTCTACCATTGAAGGTTTCATCCAATAGGCATATTTCTTTTTATTTTCGCTCATTTCTGATAGACCCCTCAAATTCTGATTTTTGACATACTGCAAAACCGCATAACAGTCGGCTCTGCCGTCTGATGTGACACCGTGGGGAGACGCCCCACTTTAACCTGCTTAAAATAATTTCCTCGAAATTATGCGTTTCTCCTCAACTGCTCACTGTGGAAATAATCAATAGCATCTCTGATAGGTCGGATAGTATAGAGCAGAGTACCGTTGCGCTTTCGTCCGTCTTTTGCAATTACCTCTGTTCTCTCGGTCGAGATTAAATGTTTATCTTCAAGGCTTTGAACATATTTTCTGACTGTATTTTGACTCATTTTCAAAGCTTGTCCGATTGTACGGTAGCTGGGATAGCACTGATATGTTTTTCTGTTCTCGCACCTCAAAAGATAGCTGTACACAGCAATTTCTCCCGAGGATAAACCGAGACAAAATATTTCATTCGGCAGAGTAAAATAATGATTTACGCTTTTCAAATACTTCCTCCCGTGTTCTGCTCTACCCATTCACGGAACTTTTCTTTTGGAACAACCATTCTTGAACCTATTTTCAGAACAGGGAAGCCCTTTGATCTGACCAATTCATATGCACTTGTCTTTGATATTCCAAGTACCTTTGCAATCTCCTGCACCGATAACATCAACGGAAGTTCATCATAGCTTTTGTAAAAATTCTCATTCATCTTCATCACCTCTGATTTTAGGGTAACAAAAAATTGACAGTGAAACAATAGAATTGTATAATCTTAGTTGGAGTGATGTTGATTATCGAAAATATAAAGCATTTACATTTTCTAATTTGGGGAGCAGATTATGAAGAAAGATTACTCGGAATATAAACATACAGATTATGAAAAATATAATATTGCAAGGCAAAGCAACAGCTATGTGTACTATGATTTCTTCATTAACTTTGCATCATTCGATCCTGACTCGAAATTGTTTTCAATCAAAGTTGATAGGGTTAATGAAGATCTGTCTATGAAGGACGCTATTGATGAATTTGAAGAACTTGAACGGTCACTCAGAGAGGTTCGTCCTGATATTTTGTCTGATGAAGATATTGCTGATTATGAACAGAGTAGGGTTGAAGGCTTAGAGAAAAACAGAGCCTTGCGAGAACATTTCTCTGCAAAATATAATATTGACTGGGCTGATAGTGACAAGTATTTTCAAGATCTTATAGATGAATACGAAATTAAAAAAGAAGAGCCTCTTCATAATGTGCTTAGCGGTGCTGTAATTGACCTGCAAATAGGTGAGGGAATTCTTGATTTTATCTATGCAGACTTTAAAACACCATTTAAAGAAAGCTACGGATTTGTTTCTGCTTTTGACAAATTCATTAAAAACAGCGAAGAGAAAAGGCACATTGAATTTAATGAAAAACCTGAAAAAATATACAACTGTAATCAGGAAAATGTTGAAATGTATTTCAAATATACAGACAGAAAGCTTTTCATTGAGAATATAGCAAATGCGTCTTTATACTCAGCAATTTGTCCTCCTGTGTTTTTGAAAGAAAACTTACCCGTTGAAGGTTTGAAGTGGTATTACAACTATCTAATTACATTACAGAATGAGTATAAGGAGCTAATAGAATTCTGCTTTGACGAAGACTTCTATCCGGAGGTAATGGAGAAAATCAAGCCGGCTGAGAGGTATTATCTTTATAAAATAATTCATAATCAACCTCTGACAATTCAAAGAGAGGAGTATTTTAGTTACAGCAGAAGCAATCCAAATGGAAAAATCCTGCCGATTCATTTATCTCATGAGGATTTTCTCAGCAGAGTTATGAATGAATACGAGCCGACTGAACAGCATAAGGCATTTCAGAAAAAATATAATTTAAGTGACGCCGAGATGGAAGTATTCTGCCGTTTTCCTATTTCCCCTAATACGAGTTATAAATTCAGGAACATCAGAAAAGCACTTGAACTTGAATTCACCAAAATGCTTGAACAGGATATCCGTTTCAGAAAATGCAAACGCTGTGGTAAATATTTTATTATGAAGGGCAACTACAACACAAACTACTGTGACAGAATTGCCGAGGGTGAAATTCGGAACTGTCAGGATATTATGGCACTTGAAAATTACAAAAAGAAAATGGCGGACAACGCCGCCATTAAGATTTACAACAAATATTACAAGAGATATTCCGCCAGAGTTAAGGCTCATACCATTCTTGAGAATGATTTTAAAAAGTGGAAATATCAGGCAATGACTAAAAGAAATGAGTGTATAGATGGTAAAATAACAGAGGAAGATTTTATAAGTTGGATGGAAAGTTGCTTTAAAAATAGGAATAGGAAGCATTAAAAAACAGACAGGAGAATTCAGCTTATTTGATACACAAACTTTTCAGCGGTTTCTTAGCTTATCATTGTTTATAGCGACGCAGATTTTGAATGTGCAACATTGTAAAAAACAGGAAACCACATTTTCGTGATCTCCTGCTGAGAAACGCAAGTAGCACGATTGCTGTTGCCTTAAATATTACGACCACTATATTTTTCTTTTACTTTTTCCATGTTTGTGGCATTAAAAAAGTATTCCTAGATAATAAAGATAAACTATTTTGCTTTTGAGCAACAACAAATATTTCTTTTCCACTTATTTCATCCACTTCTTGACTCATGTTTTTAGCGCTAAAACAATATGAATCAATTACACGAAAACCAGCTTTTTGAAGCAAGTTATCTATTCCTTTTATAGTATAACGCCTGTCTCTAATAATATATTCACAAGGAAGACTATTTTTACTAAAAAATTGCTCCTTTCTATACACTATACCGGACTTATCATCGATTAACATAGAATCACCGGAAAACACATCTCCTGTTTTTTGCATAGTATTGGTTCCTTGAAGTTTTAATAGTGCGTCTATGTTGTCATCAATATCTTCAAGTACATTCCAACATTTTCTTTTTGTATATGTCATATTCATGACAGAAATAATTAGGATACCTTTATTATTTAAAATCTTTCTAATTGATTTCAATAAATTTAGGTTCTCTTTGTCGTTGGGAAATGATCCAATAACATCATAAAGAGCAATCGCTACATCATATTTTTCTTTAAATTTATATGACCTTACATCTCCGCTAATAAAACACTCAGGATTATATGCTTTTTGAGCCGATTTGATATTTTCTTTTGAAAAATCAATTCCCTTGGTTTTTATACCTCTTTTATTTAATTCTATTGTGTGTCTACCAATACCACAACCAACATCAATTACTGAATCATTCTTCTTGATATATTTTTCACAAAGATAATCTATTTCTTCCTTTGTGCGTGAAGTCCATTTGTGATTTTGCATATTCATCATAGAATAAGCTTGCTGAATAATATCATTTGAATATTCTAGATAAGCATCCAATTGTTGTGTATCATCAATTCGTGGAGGTTGGGAGTTAAAAGTAAAAGCCAACCATTCGTATCCTTCGGGTAATTCTCTGTTTAAAAGAAAAGTTCCCCTCTTATATGTTTTTTTAATGCGTTTATTTAAGCCTTTATGATCAACATAAAATTCAGTATTTACCATTCCACACGAATAATTATCTATCCATGAGCTGTCATCAAAAATATCATATGCTACACTTTTTAATTTATCTAATTTTTTGTTTATAGTATTTGGATCTACTTTTCTCATGGTTGCTCTCTCTAATGCCTTGATTGTCATTGGATTTGAAGTGAACAATCCCCAAGCGTAACAATCAGACAACCCCCATATAGAATGAAGAAGTTTACTGCCTATACCATTACCGCGAAATTGCTTTGCTACAACCAATTGAAGAATCCAGATAATATTTTTTGTCTTTTCTCCTTTCCTTTTTATATAAAAAGCATGCCCAATAAGATTTGATTCAAAATAAACCATTGCGACAAATCTGTCTGGTTTATTTACAAAATTCTTTTTTATCATACTTGGTGGAAATTTCACTCTTTCATTACACTTGGAACTGTCTGGACAATATGAAGACCATACACCGTAGTGTTCTGAAAACAGATTTGATGTGTCAACAATCTCTTTTTCAGACATATTACTGCATGGAATGTTTTTGTAAACTAAATAATCTGTTTTTCTTAATTTATTATGTTTCATTAAATCATCACCATAAATCCTTTCACCTATAATATATATATCCTAAAAAATTGCATATAAATATGCAATTTACAAAATATTATAATAGAATATATACTGCATTTAATATTTTGTAATGAAAGTTTGTCACTTATGAAACACAAATAAATACTCATGTGCTATAAGCAAAAAGTTATATTTCACGCTGTTTGTTTTCCAATAACCTGTTGCCCTGCAATTATGCTGTTCCTTTATGATGATTTCCTTTAGCTTAAAGCCTGCGTCTTGAAAGATTTTCATTACCTCAAAAGACATCGGAACCATATGCCCTTTCTGACGGGTATCTCCCATAAGCACTGCACAAAACTTATCTTTCTTTAGTACCCGAAAACTTTCGGCTGCAACCTTTTTCATTTCTTCAAGAAAATCCTTGACTTTGAGTTGGGATAAATCTCCGTCTATACCGTCGCTGTATTTGATGATATTAGCGTAGGGTGGATGAGTGCATATCAGGTCAATACTCTCATCCGGGATAAACTCAAGATTTCGTGCGTCGCCTTTTTTTATATACACTTTTCCTGTTGCAGGTTCGTAATCAAAATCAATCTTTTCTCTGCACCGTTCTAAAGCAACATCGTTAATATCCACTCCGATTATATCACGATTCAGTAGCTTTGCTTCAACAAGCGTTGTTCCGCCGCCTGCAAACTGGTCAAGCACTAAATCTCCTTCTTTTGAATAGCGGAGAAGAATATTGCGAGGAATGTACGGCGACCAGTTACCTCTCCACTTTGCATCGTGAGTTGCCCAATCTCCACGTTTCGGAAACGACCAATGCGTTGTCATTTCCAATTCAAAATCTTCAGGTTCCCATTTAGTTATCTTTTTATTTGGCACTATACAAGCCCCATTTCTATAAGATGGTTATATAACATATTTCTTCCTGACCAATTCCAATATGTAATATCCTGCTCTATAAATAACCACTTAATGGCAAGTAAAATAATTGCAATAGGTCTTAATATTCCATCTCCATCCGGAAAAACTACATTTTCTAATCCCCTAAAACTATATTCATTAATTTGAAAAATATTGATAATTTGCTTCGCAACTATATCGTATTCATGCTCATAGTTGTTTTTTACATAGTTTAAAACTTTAAATATATCATTATGAGAAGGGTTACTATACCTTCTATTCTTTTTAAAATACATTCCACTAATATTTACCGTAAAATCAAAACCCTTGTTCAAACCTGTTGGTCTTTTGAGAACAATTGAATATTCACCATAGTGCTCTACGATATAGTGATATTTGGAACAATTTTCACCTTTACCAATTCCGGGTTCTTCTAAAGTAAATAATTTAGCAACTTCTATTCTGATGTCAGTTCTATTATCAGATTGAAGATTGTATTCAATATTATGCAATGCCATGTTAACCTCCATATGCAATTCTTACATCATAAACAAATTGCTTTTGAAAATAAAAAGCATGGTTTTTGTTTGAAACTTTTCGTCCGTATATTTTTGAATAAATTGGATGATAAGGCTTAGAGTCCTTGCTCCTAACCTGAATATGCCTACCGTTTGATGTATGTATAAATCCATCCTTTGATGTTTCAATGTGTTCTTTTAACTGTCTGCAAATAGAGTAATAATCATCTCTCCAAATGTTCAAAAGAGAAGAAAACTCGGGTTTTGACAAATCAATATGAATTGCATCAAGAAACATCCAGTTATGCGGATCTCCGACTTTGCAAACAGGTACATACAACATATTGTTGATTTTCTCGTATAAGTGTGTTTCTTCAAACGGTTTTTCAACAATTAGTTCGTCAATAATACTTGCAATTTGCGTAATAAAAACTGTCTCAAGAGGTCTACCTGTTGCATCACATTTATTGCTCTTTAGTTCTCCGTCCTCAAAGTCGATGTTTGCATTATCAAGTTTCTTTCCTAAAGCCATTTCCAGTAATTGACCGGTTTTGCCTTTGTTCTTGATAATCATAGGAAAATCTAACTCTTCAAAAATATCCGCAAAAGGGATATTGCAAATGGTTTTAATTTTTGCCTGTGCTTCTTTTAACTTCATAGTTATTGACCTTCTTTCCAAAGGAACAAACTGCACATATTGCGCAGTTCAAATAATCATATATAGGGTATTAAGTATTAATCTGATAGTGCAGAAAAAATTTTTCTGCACCATCAGCACTTTTGTTAGGGATTTAACTATCACTCCTACATTCTTTGCACCAAGACTGCGGAATGATTTTTTCATCGCCCATATTTCTGTAACCAAAAAGCTCTTCTATCTCTTCTTCTCCGTGAGCAATTTTACCACAGTTTGGACATTCTGCATATTCACCATATGGCATCATTTCACTTTTTTTCCAGCAAGGATATTTGCGGTATTATTAGTCTGCATATTCACCATATGGCATCATTTCACCCCCCTTTTTTTAATAATTTTTAATCAACAGTTCATTTATTTTTCCTCTGCCTTTACCTTTGCTGTTAATAGCTCTGTTTGCCGACACTCGATTTATGTTAAGCCCGGCATACAGGCCATCAAAGAATTCGTCATTTTCATCTACATTCTTCGGATCTGAATTACTTGCCATTACCTTCGCTGTTTTAAGTGATTTAATAAATTCGGCTAATTTAATCTGATCTTCATCATTAAAGTCATCAACATTGTATGACGTAAATTCAGATGTCTTTGTCAGCGGTCTGTATGGCGGATCGAAATATACTAAAGTGTTTTCATCAACTACATTTTCAATGCAAGTATAATCAGCTGTCAGAATAGTAACGCATTGCAAAAGCTCTGAAGTTTTTTTGAGGTTATCAATATCGCAGATTTTCGGATTTTTATAAGCTCCCATCGGCACATTATACAAGCCTTTTCTGTTGACTCTATACAAACCGTTGAAACAGGTCTTGTTCAGGTAGATAAACAATGCTGCCCTCAACAACGAATTGTTTTCATCCGGTTTCTGAATTTCTGCGTTGAACCGCTCTCTCTGCTGATAATAGTATTCTTTTCTGCCCTCATCATCTCTTTTAAGGTGCTCATTTTCATACTTCATCAGCAATTCTATTAACTGATTTACATTTTCTTTTACTGCTATGTAAGCGTTCATCAGCTCGGCATTCGTGTCGCATATATAGACCTCGTCCATTTCATATGTGTTGAGAATATCAAACAGCACAGCTCCTGCTCCGACCATAGGCTCACAATATTTGCGTATGGTTGTTCCCATTCCGGCAGGATAGAATTTTCTGATTGTAGGCAACAGCTGTCCTTTACCGCCTGCCCATTTCACAAAGGGTTTTGCAGGATTTTTCTTGTCATATCTTATTGTTCTTCCGTCAACAGGCTTTACAGCGTCCTTTGGTATTATCCACATATTTCCGAGCATAGCTACATCGGGAATTCTGTTTTCCTGACACAAAGTTATAACTCTCCTATGGGATATACTCCATTTTTCTGCGGCTTCACCAGCAGTCATATAAGCAAGCATTCTATCACCTCGAATATTACTGTTTTTATTATATTCTAATTCTGGAATAATAGCAATACTATTTTTATATAAAAAAGAAAATTCAGATCTATGTACTTTATCCATAAGAAAAAACTCACTTTCTTTTGTAAAAGTTATTTTTTCCTTGAACACACTATTTTCAGGTGATATACTAAACATAAAGAATATACTTACCAAAATATTATGGAGGATACTTTGAGCAGAAATAAGAGCAGAATATTAATGCTATACAGAATACTGGAAAAATACACTGATGAAGATCATCAATTATCTATGGAGGAGATTTTACAAAAGCTCTACAACAAAGGATTTGAATGTGAACATGACTCTGTAAAAAGAGATATTAAATTACTGCGTGAAGATTTTGGCGTAGAAATAATTTCAGGCAGAGGTAGAAATGCTACCTACTTTATCGGAGACCGTCTTTTACAAAACGCCGAAATAAAATTATTGTTAGACTCTATTTATGCCTCTAATATTATTCCAAACGGCATTGCGGAGAGTATATCAAAGAAGTTGAGAAGCACCGTCAGCATATATGATGCAGAAGCATTAGACAGGAGTATTTTAGGTATCAATATTGCAAAAAGTGAAAACAAGAGAATACTAATCAACATAAATAATATTATGCACGCAATAAATAATAAAAAGCAGATTTCCTTTGAATACCGTCATTGGACTAAGGATAAGGTCCTGAAAAACAGAAATGGAAAATCATATTCATTAAATCCGTTTACACTTATTTGGGCAGACGGTAGATATTATCTTTATGGATATGACACCAAGGAAACTGATGGTATTCTTAAAGAAAGAGTTTACAGAGTTGACAAACTCTACCATATTGAACAGTTGGAATTTGAAATAAGAGGAAAGGAACAGTTTTCAGAATTCAATCCGGATACATATGTATCCCGAAGAATCGGCATGTTTTCCGGGAAAGAAGAATGTATTACTGTAAAAATCCCCGAATACTTGGTAGGTGCATTTCTTGACCAATTTGGTACAAACATTGAAATTTGTGATGACGAGCAAACAGAATATTTACAGGTTTCCTTTTATGCTGTTCCGTCTAATATATTTTTAGGATGGATAATTGGTCTTGGTAATGTAGAGATTTTACAGCCCGATAATGTGAAATCAAAAATGCTCGAACTTTTAAAAAAGAATATAGATTTATGTCAAGGATAAATAGGGGGTACTATATGCCCTTATTTATCCTTTTTATTATGTTATACTATATAGTGACAAATCTTAACGAGGTGATAACTACGAAACAATACATAGACTCAGTTTTAAACGACAATGTAAACGGCCTTTTTCTTTGTGAACTTCCCACAGGATACGGAAAAACTTACACAATCACAAATTGTATGCGAGAATACGCCGCAAATCCTAATAACACAAGAAAAATAATATACCTTACAACCCTCAACAAAAATCTTCCGGAAGAAGATTTAAAAAGAGCATATAATGATGAAAAATTATACAATAAAGAGGTACTGCGAATACGTTCAAATTTTGATGAAGTTGTAGATAAAATCCCTGTTCTTGATATTCCTGAAGAATTTATATCCGCTGAATATTATGAACTTGAAAAAGCAATAAGAAATTACACAAAAATAAAAAACAGCAATATAAACGATACTCAATATCAACAGATGTTAGTTGATAATGTTAACAGGGCAGAAAGATATTTCAGGCACTTTGTTTCCGATACACTGAAAAAGAGGTTTTCAAATAAAAAAGACAAGCTAAAAGCAATAAAGAATGATGCAAATTACAAGTGGATAGGTGCACTTTATCCTGCAGTATTTACTGATGAAAGAAAGATTATTCTTATGAGTATCAGCAAATTTATGAAGCGAAATTCTGTTATAGTAGAACCTAGTTATGAATTTATAAAATCTCCTTTATTTACCGATTCAATCATTATTGTTGATGAATTTGATGCGACAAAATCCACTATTGAAAATGAGCTGATTGAAAGAGCTGTTTCAGTTCGAGAAGATTATATTTCTGTTTTCAGGCAGATATTAAGAACTTTTAACACGGATTATTTTTCAAACAATCTTAAAAAGGCTATTGACTCAATTGACTATAGTAAAGGTAAAATAATTACCTTTGCAAAGTTGAAAAAAGAGGCGGATGAAATTGCCAATAAATATCACACTAATCTGAGTATAAAGGTAAACGAAAATCATATTGACAGAAAACAAAATTTCCTGTTCAAGGATGCTACCTACCACTCTATACTAAATGGAAATGCAAAGTATATTCGTGCAACAAAGGATAAGGAGGAAAACATTGTTAAGGTTTTCTTTGAGGATAAAAAAACATTCTTTGAAAACCGCAAAAAAGACGATATTGTAATTTATAGCTTTTTAAGAGATATTAACAGATTTTTACTTCACTTCAGAAGATTTCTTTTTCACTGGGCTAATGAATATATGAACATCATCAACAAGGAAAGACCGTTTATTGCTGATGCTATGACTATTGAAAATGCTATATCTACTATTATGAAAAAGCTTGAGCTTAGCAGTAACCAAAGCAAACTCCTGCTTGGTGAATTATGTGAGCAGAAAATAAGTCAGAAAGAAAAACACAATATTCCAGACGATTCTTTCTACCAAAAAGGAATTGAAATCTTTGAATTTGAAGATAGCGACTCACACTTTGACTTTACAAATCTCAGTTTTATAAAACTATATGATACACCTGAAAAAATTATAGGATATATTTCAAAGCACAATGCTGTCATCGGACTTTCAGCTACCGCTGAAATACCTACTGTTGTCGGCAACTACAATCTTGATTATCTCAGAAACTATCTGGAGAACGACTTTCATTCTACACCTGAAGATATGAAAGACAGAGTTAAAAAACAGATGTTCAGGCTTTATGAACCATACAAGGACAAAGGAATTAGTATTAGCACCGAAGTTATCAGTACTGAGTACAGTGAAAGCAGAAGTGAAGATATTTGCAGAGAATTATTTGGAAACAATGATTTTGCAATGGTATGCGGTAATATTATTGACAATGAGTGCGAAGAAATATATTACCGCATCAGGTACTGCAATATTCTGTATGCTATGGTATCCTTCCTTAAAAATACAACACTAAAATCCATGCTTTACCTTGGAATGGCTCTTCCTGAGGAAAACAAAGCATCTATGAACTATAATCTGCTTTTAGGATTAATGGAAAAGGCAATTTTATTTTGCGGACTAAACTATAACGCAACAGATACACTGTTTGTGCTTAAAAGCAAAAATTTTGAAGAGGATAAAAAAGTTCTGATTAATAAATTGGAGCAAGGAGAAAAAATTCTTATAATTTCTTCTTACAGTACAATCGGCGCAGGGCAAAATCTGCAATATGCAGTTACAGACAAAACAAACTATATTGAACTTGCCGAATATAAAAATCCAAAGGATAAACGCCACTTTACAAAGGATATTGATGCTCTGTATCTTGGAAATATTACAAATCTTACTACCAATATTTATACAGATGAAAAAATTACAGTTAACCAGCTGATAAGTATGTTGGTACAAATAGAAAGTCTGTATGAAAACGGAGAAATCAAGCGTTCACAACTTAATAGTCTTATTAGAACAGCCTTTAATTCCTACTCTACAGGGCATACCTATGAAAATAATGAACTATATAAAATTAAAAGTATCCGTATGCAGGCAACAAGAGAAGTCATTCAGGCAGTAGGCAGAATGTGCCGCACATTTGTGAAAAACAGAAACATTAATATTTACATTGAGGACAAGCTGCTTGAAAAGATATATAGCGGTGAACTACGGAAAAGAATAATGTCGCCTGAGCTGGAGGCTATTGCTGTTTTGAGAGAAACTCTTGGAAGTGATTATTCGGATGAACGGCAGCGCATCCTTAATACTGCAGAAAAAATATCTTCAACCGGAATGTGGACTATTAAAGGCTTGCTTTACAGAAAATGGAACGAAAGGAGTATGCAAATATGGCATGAATTAAGAGAGCTGGTGTTGACTTTTCCTACTGCAAATCAAAGCCAATATAATGCTGACTATAATTTGAAAATGCTTTATATTACTGCCGGTAAAAAAATCGACAAATACCTTTACTCTCAGTACTATGATTTTGATGATGTAATTATTGATTTTGGTACAAGTAAAATTGACTTTCAAAACAGTGGCAGAGCAAAAATGAAGGGTATAACAAACGAAACTATTATTTATGAGGCAGGAGAGAAAAACTCTTATCTTCCATACGCGATGAAATATAGCGGTATGAGAGAACACTTCATTAAATTAGGTTATGCAACAACTTTTGAAAAAAATATGTATATGATGAGCCCTGTGCTTTTCCACAATATCTATAAAGGTGCATTAGGAGAAGTCTGCGGCGAGTTTATACTAAGCAGAGAACGGGGAATGAAATTAAAGCCAATTAATGACCCTGATAGATTTGAGTTCTTTGATTTTGAACTTAATGACGGTATTTATGTTGACTTCAAAAACTGGAAGCCTACTTACCTGCAGGACAGAGAAAGCACTACTGAAAGAATACGGCAAAAGCTTGATACTATTAAGGGCAAAAGGGCATATATAATCAACCTTGTAGGAAACAACAATACGAAACCTACTATAAGCTGTGACGGAAAAATTGTAGAGATTCCGGGATTGATTGACCAAGACGGAAAACCTATAACCACAAATATTAATATGATAAGGAGTGAAGATTTTTTATGATACTTACCAACAAGTTTCGAGCAGAATACAACTATGAAAATATAGAAAGGGATTTTGACATTTACTTTGTCAAAGGCACAACAGGTTTATACAATACAAATATCCTTGATATTCCTACCGCTGAATACAAAGCACTTGCAGTACAACATTCTTTTGGAAAAGAAGCACTTGTTCTTTTTCAAAAAGGCAAAGAATATAATCTCAATTTTAGCAGAAAGATAAAAGAGCAGTATCCAAATGTTGCCGTAGAAAAAATCAATGTGCTGGATAAGGCTGAAAGAAACAGGGTTTTCTATTACAATGACAGACTTCTTGCGCAACTGCTTATAAATTCTATGAAAACTCCTAAAGGCGAGTTGTTCTCCTATAATAATCTTACAGGTAAGTTATACTATGGCGACAGCACATCCCCGATAAGAGACAAATCAACTAAAGAAATATATATGTTCCGATTCCTCCAGATTTCACTTAAGCCGGGAATGTACTTAACCCTTGATGTCAAGACATTCAGGAAAAACAGTTATTCAAAACAGGGCAGTTTCTACATAATAGACGCCGAAACAGGAGCTTTCAGAAAAAAACTGAAAAGTGACAAAGTTGACCTGAAGGACACCTTTGCGCCGGGTTCATATAAAAATTCCCACAATACGGTAGAATTTTTATGTTATGAAAACCCAGAAAAATTTTCCAGAAGCAAACTGGGTATAATGAATAAGTTTCTTGAAGATGTAAAGCTAAAACTGTCTGATTACTTAACACTTGAATATGACTCATACGATGCTGCTGATAAAACGGAAATTAAAAAAAGCAAAAAGACTGAAATTAGCGTAGAAGAATTCGGAAAAATGCTTAGTGAAAAAGACGTTACCATATCCGACTACTGCAAGGACAAACAGTCCGAATCAATGCTTGACAGCATTGTTCGCATTCTTGAAAGTGATTACAATATACACCCTCTGATAGATACAACCTCAGAAAGCGGTTACAATATCCGTATTATCTATGGTGAGGAATACTATGAAAATAATAAGTTACCGGACCCACACAAAGATGATAACAACGGTCTGATTGTTCAACATATTATAGTTGAAAACCATAGCGAGGAAAAATTAAAAAACATGGTAAAAAAGGTAGTCCAGGAATTAATAATTAAAGGGGATATTTATAGTCGTAAACTCTCTATTTATGATTGGACACAACTAAAGACAGACAAAACCTGGTCGTTTGTAACAAGAGAAAAGATAGAAGGATATACATACCCTGATTCTCACTTTGAATACAATATGATGACAGTAACACCAACAGGTGATTTGAATTTTGAAACCTTTAATGATATTGAACCCACAGAAAGTACTGATAAAGAACGAATAATGCTTATGTATTCAGAATACAACAAAGAAAACAGCAGGGTATGTAACAGTGTTGAAGGTCTTGTGTTTTCTGATATTAATAATATACACGCAATTGTGAGGACCTGCGAATTTACCATTCCTGACATTTACAAACTCAACATGGCACTTAAAGAAACCAACCCAAACACAGCAGTACGAAAAGAAAATCTAATTAATATGATTAATGCATTTTCATCAGAATATCCACAGTACGCTGATGAAACAAACAATCTTATAGCAATTATAAGAGAGCAGCAACCTGTTCTTACAAAGTATGAAATTCGCAGATTTATGAATATGCAAAAAAAGTATGCTATTGATCTAAATCAGTATATGCGCGATAAATATGGTGTGTGGATGCATCCGAGAATCCAAAGTCTAAAAAATGACGAATACCTTATGAGTAATATCGTAAATATATGCTGTTTTAAAAAGGATTTTGTTCTTGAAGAGGGCGAAGAAGTGTACTATTATGCAGGAGAAAAATCGCTTAGAAGATCCGGTGTCAGCAGAGCTTGTATTATTCGTAAAATAATATCAGAAAAGAAAATGGAATTCAAGGACCTGCTACCACTTCTCTCCGTTGAATTTGTACGCAACGGTCAATATACCGTTGTACCTTTCCCATTCAAATATCTGCGAGAATATATAAAAATCAGCAAAAACATATAGTTTAATATACTGAAAAAATAAAACGAATCTGTTTCCGCTTTGTATTCTTTGTTTACAGCGGCGCAAAATTTGAGTTATGAATTGATTGACAGATTGATTTTAGCATGTTACCATACACTGCAATAAAGGATGTTATTTTAGCATACCGTCAGCATTTGAAATTTCTATAGAATAAAAAAGTCATCAGCTATTATATTGTAAGCTTAAAAATACCAATAGCATCAAAAAAGCATCAAACCACGAAAATGTAATTTTGATGCTATGAATTTGGCTTAAATAGTGGCTTGTCTATGCAGTTTTGAGCTTTCAACAGTCGCTCCAAAACCGCGTGCCGAGGGTTCAAGTCCTTCTGCCCCTGCCAGTGATTTTTGGCTTCGGAAAGCGATTTCCGAAGCCTTTTCTCTTTTAATTCTACCAAAAATTATACCATCTTTATGCGATGCTCAAATTTATGGCGCTGTCGAGAGTGTTAATCGTCGCCTCCTTTGCGGTCTTGCGGCGGTTGATATATATTCTCTCGGTGGTGTTTACGCTTTCGTGTCCGAGCAAAACGGAAATGTCCTGAATCGGTACGCCGTTGTCGTCAAGAATACTCGCCACAGAGTGGCGAAATCCGTGAATCGTACAATGCGGCAAGCCGGCGTTCTCAGTCAGACGGTTTACCACACGGTTGATTGCGCTGAGATTGACATACGGTTTTCCGAGCACAGTGCGCACAATGAAGTCGTGGCTTTTGTCGTAGCCGTTGCCAAGCAGCTTGGCATAATCTTCCTGACGTTGCTTTTCGGCTTTCAGCTCTCCGATAACAAAATCGTTTATCGGGATTTTGCGGTTACTGCTCTTTGTCTTTGGCGTGGTGATTTGCATTGTCACGTTCTTGCGGCTGCCTGTTCTGCTCTTGTTGACGTTCAGGAGCTTTTTGTCATAGTCTATATCCTCCCACGTTAAGGCGAGCAATTCACCCTTTCTCAGCCCTGTATAGAGGGCTAAAAGCAGGAATATGTAGATGTGACTCTCGTGTTCCTTTGCATAAAGCAGGAGCTTCCTGACTTGCTGTGCGTTGTATTCGGGAACGTCCTTCTTGATACTGTGCGGAAATGACGGCATACGACTTCTCGACACTGGATTCTCCTTGACGTAGTTGTTCTCGACGGCGTACTCATACGCCGATGACAGCACGCCACGAATATTCTTGACCGTTTTATATCCTAAACCGCCCTTGCCGTTTGACTTGCCGTGTTGAGAGAGAAATACAAAATACTTGGTGAATACCTCCGGCTTCATATCCTTGAACTTGTACCTCTTTGACTCAAAATAGGGCTTTAGCTTGCCACTCACGGTTTTGTCATAAGATTCCCACGTAGAGGGCTTTATGATTTCCTTGATACCTTTCAGCCATTTGTCGAGAAAGTCGGTAAAAAGAACATCGTCGCATTCAAGGTTGATATCCTTGTAGCTCTCAATGATTTCTTTCATCTTCTCAATTGCACGGCGTTTGTTGTTACCCTTAACTGGTATCTTCGTGGCAATCATTTTCTGTTTGCCGTTGACACGAAATTTGGCATAGTAGTAATTGCCTTTTATTATTAAGCTTCCTTCCAATGTAAGCCTTCCTTTCTTAAGATTTGCGATTTGTGGTTGATACAAATTCGATGACGCTCTGTTTCGGAATAATATATCTTGCTCCGACCTTGACATTCATTATCTCGTCGTCCTTCAAGAGCTTATATACCGTATTCTTGCCTAAGCGCAGCATTTTCATAACCTCATCAACGGTTACTATGTCGCTGTACTCCGAAAATATCTCTTTTGATTTATCCAACGCTCTCACCTCGCTTTCCGCTTGGATTGACCGTCAGAAAATCAATTATACTTTTCTTCGGAATGATGTACCGCTTGCCAACCCTCAGCGTAAAAATCCTGCCTGATTTCAATAAATCGTAGACAGTCACCTTGCTGATGTGAAGCATATTAGCGACATCTGCTACAGATACAACATCATCGTATTCGGTAAACATTTCTATATTCATTTTTTCGCACCTTTCGTTTGGAAGAAAAGCCCGCTGTGTATAAAGAATAACACAACGGGCTCTCATTTAACAAATGTGCAAATCAAATAATCTTATGCGGCAAGAAAATCTATCACGCTTTTCTTGGGTATGACATATTTTTTGCCGACTCTCAGTGTGTGGATTTTATCGGTTTTCAGCAAATTGTAAACCGTTACTCTGCCGAGATGGAGCATCTCCATAACCTCCTCGACCGTTACCACGTCGTTATATTCGGTAAACATTTCATAAACCTTTTCAGCCATAGCTTTCACCTCGCTTCCCTGTTTCTGTTTCGGACACGGCGCTGATAGTCGGCTTGCGCCAGCTTCATCATTCGCCGTTGAACTTCCTGCGGACTGCATTTCGGAAAATATTTACTCAGCTCGTCATATTGAAAGCTGATTTTCTCTCGCTGATTGGGCTTGTCCTCCGAAATAATTCTTTCAATTATTTTGCTGTCAAGTCTGCCCGATTGCGAGAGCTTTTTCATTTGGATTGCCTGTGAGAGCGAGGGCGTTTTGTCCTCCAACTCTATCGCTTCAAGCAAATCCTGCTGCTCATATTCATCGAGATAAGACAGCTCTACACCGACGCTGAAAGCAATACGCTCCTCGTCAACCATTTTCAAAAGCTGCGGAATCAACTTCGTCAGTCTGATGTATCGCTGCACCTGCCTTCCGCTGTCGGTGTTGGAAACAGTATCTCTTGACTTGTGGACAACTTGTCCACAGGCTTTTCCTTGATGACTTATCGCTTCCAGCTTCATCTTGTAAGCGAACGCTTTTTCACTCGGCACAATTCTGCTTCGGTGTAAGTTGCTGTCCACCAGCATTACGGCGGCTTCGTCACGATTTACATAACGGACGCTAACCTCTATTTCCTTTTTCCCTAACAGTTGGGCGGCACGATAGCGGCGGTGTCCCGATATTATTTCAAATTCATCACTTGTGTTTTCAAGCGGTCTGACTATGATTGGAGTAAGAATGCCTTGCTCCTTTATACTTAAAACAAGATCATCCATTTCTGCGTTATCAATCACCTTAAAGGGATGATTATAGAACGGATGAAGCTTGTTAATTGCTATTTTCATCTCTCATACACCTTCTTTCGTTCTTTTGGTTTCCTTCCTCTTGCGAGGTTTTGCGCTTGTATTTCACAGCGGATATTTTCGTTAATCTTCGGCTCGTCCTCAATGATTGTGAGGGCGATTTTCTTTTCCTTGCGGAGCTGCCGCAAGAGCGTTGTGCAATCGTCACGGCTCTTTTTCAGCTCCCTGATTCTGTCGTCGTCATCGCAGTAGCGCAGCTTGTTATATACCTTCTCTCGCAGCTCGGTAACTTCCTTAATCTCCTTGTCGGTATCGGTGATAAAGGCTTTTACATCATCAAGCGTGTGCAGCTTTTTATTTGAAACCAACGTCACTTGGCGTGAATACCTGTCCAAATGCCGCCACGCTTCACGCATTTCGGGCGACAACGGCTTGCGCTGATTTCGCTTTGGCAGCTTGCCCATCAGATAAAGATAGTGCAGATATTTGGCGTATAAACCTCCGAAGGATTTGAGCTTTTTGAAGCTGCCACGGAACACAAATACCCTCGGCTTAAAGCGCTTCATCTGCTTGCGGCTGTGCTCATACTCAGCGGCGTTTCGCCAATGCTGCGTATTGTTTTCGTGGATTCTGCGGCGGATTGCTTCGTTGTTGTACTCGTCGCCTAAGCGGTACATTCGCACCGATTTCTTGCTGTTGGCGGAGCGAATTGTCCAGTAACGGTGCTTCGGATTCAGGCACATAATATAGCCCATATCCTTCATAATCCACTTGAAATACTCGAAGCTGCGTGAGTGCTCAATACCGTAATCAATCGCTTCTCTCAGCACATTGAATGTCGTCGGCTCGCCGTTTTTCTCCGCAAAGTAAATGCTCCTCGGCGTTTTGCCTGTCGGATTTTTGATAACGGTCAGATTATGTTCGGCACAAAGCTCGTCCGACAAAGCACGGAATTTCCAGTAGGCTCCCTCGTTGCAATCAAACTTTTTGCCTGTCCACATATTAGTGCTGCAAACGACAAAGTGATTATGCAGGGTGCCTGTGTTCAGGTGCGTCGCAACCAACACCTGATACTCATTGCCCCACATTTTCTTGGCAAGCTTAACGCCGATTTCGTGGCAAAGCTCCGGCGTTATCTCGCCTGTTTTAAAGCTCTGATAAGCGTGATAGGCGACGTTACCGCCTGTTTTTCCGAAGCGTTCCTGCACGGCGCTCATCTCCTCAAAGGCAGTATCGGCGTTGCAGTTTACACCCGTTACATAGCAACGGCTCTCCGTTTTTGCTTCGTCACCGGCGTAGTGAATTGCCTTTTTCAAATCGGGATCAATCGTCTTTTCGGGGTTGGCGGCGTAGTTCACCGTGCGCTCCAAGTTGTCCTTAACCGTCCAAATTTTCGTTGTCGCCACCGCTGTCATCCTCCTCTCGTTCGTGGTATGCGGAGAGAATCTTCTGCTCAATATACGAGAGTTTTCTCTCCAAAATTCTTCCGTTAAACGGATATAAATTGTTCCGCAAATCGTTCACCGAAGCGTACACTTCATAGAGCTTTTGGCTCGGTTTTTCGGTCAGCTTTTTGTTCAAACCGACCTTTCACAGATACTCCGAGAGCGAAATTCCATAGTGCTTTGCGGCTCTTTTCAACCGCTTTTTCTCGCCTTCGGTTACTCTGACATTGATGTTAAAATTGCGCTTTCGCATAGTTAAACTTCCTTTCTGAATTGGGGTTACAGGGACTGCTGCCCCTCTCGGCTTTTCAGCCGCCGGTTTTGGCATTACAAAACCTATGCTCGCTACACCATAAGACTAACGTCCTGTGTAGTGCCGTGTAGCCACGTTATACATTTTCAATGATTTCGATCTTCTCAAGGTAAACTTTGTTTTGATTACTTTCCGAATAAAAAAGTCGGAGCTTCGTACCGATCGGCATATAGTAAAAGCCGAGGTAAGTCTGCCACCAGAAAATTGGTGTGATGATTTTTCTTCCGTCGTCGAGCGTGAGAAAAATGCGAATGGATTTCTTGTGTCCCTGCGCTTTCATTTCAAGCGTTCCTGTGAACTCTCCGACCTCCTCCATCATCTGATAGTTCGAGGTGTCGATCATCATTTCTCTCATCTCAACCAACGAAAAAACCTTTGCGTTGTCGTTCATTTGATTCTCCTTTCCACTTCCCGAAAAAAGATAAATTCGCCGCCTATATAGGTAGGTGTGTTAAGGTAAACTTCTTCTTTTTCGGTTAGTTATTTTTTTATTTGTCTATTTAGTTATTTATATATAGGAGCTGCTTCTGCCGCTCACGCTGACGGCGCTTGCGTTCGGCTGCCTTCTGCCGTTTGATTTGTTCGGCGCACTGATTGCAGTAGCGTTTATTGCGAGCCTTGGAATAAAAGCGTGAGCCGCAGCTTTGGCAGCGCTTGTAATCGTTGTCGCAGATTAGCACCCGATACAGCTCCTTGTCGAAAGGAAGCACAGCGTTCTTGAAATGGTTGCAGAGGATGTGATACTTGGAAATCAGCTGCACACAGGTATGCGTTTCTCCGTCGTCGAGCAACAGACAGTTGCCGTCCATACAGTTGCAGCACTCCCGCCTGACCAAGCGGCTGACCTTCCGAAACTGTCCTGCCTTAATTTCAATGAGCATTTGACCTCCTTTCCTGTCACGCTTAATAAGTCTGAAAATGCGATGGGGAATATAATTACTCTCCTTCGTGCGTTTCGTCGCTCAGAGGTCGCATTATGAGCGGCTCGTGAGCCTTAAAAAGCGTGACATCAAACTGTATGTTATGTGTCACACTGCCAAAGCGTACTTTCCTGACAGGCAATCCTGATCGACGCTGTGCCGTCAGCCTTCCGACTGCGCTCGCTCCGTAGAGGTCGTGGCGGTTTATCCTTCGCTTGGCAGCTATTCAGTTGTAGGTTTATTTTGGTGGACATCGCCTCCTTCCAAAAATGCCCTTCACCCTATACGCAAAAAAGTCGGGGCAAATATAAGCCTTTTTCAAAAAAAAGTTTTTGAAAAATCTGTTTTTTAAAAGAGCTATTCGGTTTTTGTTGATTATTCAGTTTTGTTTTTGTCCTCCATATATAAGGGAATGGGAGCGTTCAAAAATTAACCATAATTGGACAATTTTTTTAATTTTGTAGCTTTGCATAAATTCGGTGTATTGTTTTTGTGCAATTTTTTGTTTAGGAAAAGCCCTTCACTTATATGGACAAAATGAAGCCTTTTGGCAGGGTGTTTTTCAAAAGTTCTTTGATAAATCTGCGTTTTGCACAAAAGCGATGTTGTGTTTTTGTGCAATGTTCTATTGTGTTGGTTTTCTCAAATATCATCAGACATCTAACACTGTCACGCTTAATAAGTCTGAAAATGCGGTTGGTAATATAATTACTACCCTTCGGGCGTTTCATCGCTCAGAGGACGCATACAGAGCGGCTTGTGAGAACTTAAAAGCGTGACATCAAACTGTATGTTGTGCCAAAGCGTACTTTCCTGACAGGCAATCCTGCTCGACGCTGTGCCGTCAGCCTTCCGGCTGCGCTCGCTCCGTAGAGGTCGTGGCGGTTTATCCTTCGCTTGGCAGCTATTCAGTTGTAGGTTTATTTTGGTGGGCATCACCTCCTTTCTAAATAGCCCTTCACCTATACCCAATGGGAAAGGTCATTTTTTAAGTCTGTTTCAAAAATTTTTTGCAAAAAAATAGCGCCTGCCATAAAGACAAGCGCAAAAAGTCCCACTTACAATTTGTAAGCGGGACAGATTCGTTTTATTTATTATCCAACAATCATTTTATTGGTTTTTCTCAGATACTTTGCAGGAATAGGTTCTTTCATTTTCCAAATGATATTCATAGGTTTAGAATCCGTATGACTGACATAATCAGCCAATCCGATAAAAGAATACGGGGCCGCTTTTCCAGTGATATTATCATTTTTTCTTTCACGTACAAACAGCAATTCCTTGACACCCATTGACTGATGATTGATATACCTTGTACCTGTATTACTTGTATCAGACGTTGCTCCCTGACTTTGCCATATGTGAAAACTATGTTAAGTCGCCCAATGGTCTTAAGCATTATCATCTCTTCTATCCCAACGATAAAAGGAGTATTTATTCTTTCTTTATAGAAACTCCTTCTCTTCAAAAACCTTTATTTATTGTAAAACTTTATAATATTATAAAAGACAGTGAAGATTTTAATATTAATCAGTTTACTGAGTGGGAATTAATTGAAAAAGTCTGAAAACCCAGTAATATCAAGGGCTTCAAGGTTTTCAAAGAGCCCGTTGATAAGATTTTGATAAGATTCTGCTCGTTACCCTTTATCGTATGTATCGAGTGGTTTGTGAGTAAAAAGTAATATCTTGTGGCTCGCAAAAATACCATATTAACATTAAACCCCGTACTGACGGATTAAAGTCAGTACGGGGTTTTTGTCGTTTGCAATTATTTTAACTTATCCTTAAACGCTTCAACCATAGCATCGCTGAGATTCTGTGACGGTACTTTTACAAAACCGGAAGTTTCATCATACTTCGGATAATTGTAGCGCCACTTGTCATATTCGTCACGGTTAATATCGCCGTTGTGATATTTCTCGGATTGTTCAGCCCACGCATTAAGTATTTTGGAAAACTCGGCGGCATCCGTCCCCTTGCGAGAGTCTGCATACATTGAAACACCGTTTTCGGTTTTTACTATTGTCAATCCATATCTGTCCTCTAATGTAAACAAGGTGTGCATTAAACCTATGTAGCTGTCAATGTCGGGAACAGAAAGAGCCTGCGGAGATATATCGAAAACCTCTGCAAGTTTATTTGTTAAATCTATTTTTGGTGTTCTTGAGCCGGATTCATACTGTGCCATACGAATGTCAGCGGTCTTTTCAGGAAATCCGACTACCTGTCCTAAATATTTCTGTGTCATTCCGCAAAGATTACGAAAGAATCTTATTCTCTCTCCGATTGCCATAAAATTGCACTCCTTACTTATGTAATGTGCAATCAGTATATCATATATGTTTAGTATATGTCAAGCTACATAAAACAAAAAAGTTTAATATTTTTGCGAAAACCACTTGACATAACGGAATATGTTTAGTATAATCATTAAGCAAATAGCGTTAAGCTGTTTGCAAAAACTGAATATCCGTCATATATCACGGTAATGGTATATCCGCTCGGGCAAATCGGAATGCGGTCAGAAAGTATCCGACAATAAATAACCAAAATAATTATAAAGGAGGTGTTTTTTATGACAGAAAAGTCTTTTATCAGAGCCGATGAGGTTGCAGAAGAATTGGATGTATCGAAATCTTATGCATATAAGGTTATAAAACAGCTCAATGATGAGTTGAGTGCAAAAGGATATATCACAGTTGCAGGACGCATCAGCCGACAGTATTTTAATGAAAGAGTTTACGGAGCAGAAAGGAGAGAAATATAATGCCGGCTTACAAAAACAAAGATAACGGAACTTGGTATGTGATGACTCAATACACAAATTGGAAAGGCGAACGCAAGCCAAAGTGTAAGCGAGGATTTGATACCAAACGAGAGGCGCAGGAGTGGGAACAAACTTTCCGACAACAAAATTCGGGAGATTTGGATATGCCCTTTTCTGCCTTTGTTGAAATTTATTGCCGAGAGCAAAAGCCACGATTAAAGGAAAGCACTTGGCAAACAAAAGAAAATATTATTCAGCAGAAAATTCTGCCGTATTTTGAAAATTACAAAATCAATGAGATTACAACCAAAGATGTACGAGCTTGGCAAAATGAAATGCTTGCATATCGTAATGAGGAGAATAAGCCCTATTCATCATCCTACCTGAAAACGCTGCACAATCAACTTTCTGCCATATTTAATTATGCGGTAAGATTTTATGACTTGCGTAGCAATCCCGCCGCAAAAGCCGGAAATATGGGTAGTGAAGAACGCAAGGAAATGCTGTTTTGGACAAAGGAAGAATATCAAAAGTTCTCCGAAGTAATGATGGATAAACCGATTTCTTACTATGCTTTTCAAATGCTTTATTGGACAGGTATCCGTGAGGGAGAATTGCTTGCTCTTACCCCTGCTGATTTTGATTTTGAAAAAGGAACGGTAAAAATCAGCAAAACATATCAGCGAATAAAAGGTGAAGATATGATTACTTCACCGAAAACAAAGAAAAGTAACCGAACGGTGCAAATGCCGGATTTTCTTTGTACTGAAATGCAGGAGTTTTTCAATATGCAGTACGGGCTGAAAAGGAAAGACCGCATTTTTAACATAACGAAAAGCTATCTTCATCACGAAATGGACAGAGGTTCAAAAGCCGCAGGTGTAAAGCGTATTCGTATTCACGATTTAAGGCACAGTCATATCAGCCTTTTAATTGATATGGGATTTTCGGCAGTCGCCATTGCAGACCGAGTGGGACACGAGAGTATAGAAATTACTTATCGCTATGCGCATCTGTTCCCGTCAAAGCAAAAAGAAATGGCAATAAAACTTGATTTTATGAATAAAGGAGTGTGATATTATGTCAGCCAAAAATGTTGATAAGTATAATCGTTTTCGCAGTATTACCGTAGCTTTCAGAGTATCTCCCGAAGAACAAAAAGAGCTGAACAGAGCAATTGCTCTTTCGGGATTGCCCAAACAGGAATATTGCTATCGCAAATGTATGGAGCGTGAGGTGGTAGTTCAACCGAGTCCGAGAGTTTACAAGGCTCTTAAAACTCAAATGGAATTCATCCTTAATGAATTGCAACGAATTGATGTTGGTGAGAGCATTGAGCCGGAACTTCTTGATACTATTGACCTTATCGCTACCACAATGAACGGATTGAAAGGAGATGACAACAATGGAAAATAAAAAAATGACCACTCCAATTGTATCTGTTGGCGCAGATACGGAGCAGTCACCAAATGTATGTAATGATAGTATAACCGATTTTAATGAGGATGGCAAGAGCTTAGATGATTATCTTGAGGAAATGCAAAAAGAATTTTCAAAGCAAATGAGTCCGTCGTATCTCAAAACAGTTTCGACGAGCGAGTTGTATGATACGGTTTTTAATGTTCAAACACCGTTGATAGACGGTTTGCTACAAAGGGGTACTTATATTTTTGCAGGCTCTCCAAAGGTGGGTAAAAGTTTTATGATGGCACAGCTTGCTTATCACATAAGCACAGGCACACCGTTATGGGGTTACAAAGTGCGAAAATCAACCGTGCTTTACTTTGCACTTGAAGATGACTATCCCCGCTTGCAAAAGCGATTGTTTCAAATGTTTGGAGCTGAGGAAACAGATAATCTGTATTTTGCCACGCAATGCAAAACATTGAACGAAGGCTTGGACGAACAAATTAAAGGCTTTATGGAAGAACATTCAGATACAGGCTTGATCATTATCGACACATTAAAGCGTGTTCGTGAAGCCGGCGGAGCCGATTACAGCTATGCAAGTGACTATGATATTGTAGCAAGGCTAAAATCATTGGCGGACAGCTACAATGTTACAATGCTCATTGTTCACCATACTCGCAAGCAAAAAGCGGAAGATATTTTCGATATGATTTCAGGAACAAACGGATTGATGGGAGCCGCCGACGGAGCGTTCGTTCTGAGCAAAGAAAAACGAACTTCTAATAATGCCACACTTGATGTTGCCGGTAGGGATCAACAAGATATGAAAATTCATCTTGTGAGAGATGCCGAAAAACTAATTTGGAATTTTGAAAAGTCCGAAACAGAATTGTGGAAAGAGCCGCCTGAGCCGTTACTTGAAAAAATTGCTACAACTCTTTTGTCGGAAAGTAAAGTGTGGGAAGGTACTGCTTCCGAACTATGTGACATTCTCGGAGAAGATGTTAAACCAAATGTTCTTTCATTGAGGTTAAGTATAAATGCAAACCGACTGCTTAAAGATTATGGCATTCACTACAAAGCAAGTCGAACGCATAACGGACGAAAACTATCTCTTATGAAATAGGCGTGTCAATGTGTGACGACCGTGACAAACATTTTAGTAGCGTGCATAGGCATAAAACATTGTCACCATCGTCACGGTTTGTCACGCAATATAGTTTAGCGGAGTGTGCAGAGAGTGCCTTTTCAAAGGCGGCTCTTTGCCTCTCAGGGAGCGCAAAACCTGCTTGCAGGTTGCATTTTTGATGGGCTTGCCTGTCAAAAGTGCTTTTGCGTTACTCTTGACAAGAGTAACAGAACCGAGAATGGTATCTTAAAGGAAAGGAGAAAGCACAAATGCAAAGAACGATAAGCGCAATGGTGGGTAAAGGCTCGGTCAATCATAACAGCCGCAAGTTCAAGACGGAAAATGTTGACGGTAGCAGAACGCATTTGAACATTGATTACTGTAACGAGCCGATAAAGAAAACCTATCACGAATTGTTTGACGAAGCACTCAAAAGATACAACGCCAAACAGACAAGAGCCGACCGCAGAATAGAAAATTACTATGAAAAAATCAGAAATTCAAAGCAAGAAAAAACATTTCACGAACTGATTTTGCAGATAGGCGATAAGGAAAATATGAGTGCTGAAAGCGAGAACGGAAAGCTTGCAAGACAGATTTTAGATGAGTATATCCGTAGATTTCAAGAGCGAAATCCCAACCTAAAAGTGTTCTCTGCTCATCTGCATATGGATGAGGCAACGCCCCATTTGCATATTGATTTTGTCCCTTTTACAACCGGAAGTAAGCGTGGACTTGATACCCGTGTGTCGCTGAAACAAGCACTCGCCGCACAAGGTTTCAAGGGCGGAACTCGTGGCGATACCGAATGGAGCCAATGGGTACAGTCTGAAAAAGAACAGCTTGCTGCCGTGATGGAACGTTACGGAATTGAATGGGAACAAAAAGGTACGCACGAAAAACACCTCTCTGTTCTCGATTATAAAAAGCAGGAGCGTGAAAAAGAAGTTGCGGAATTAAGTGATGAAATCAGTAAGCAAAAAGACGAATTAGAGCTTGTGACTGCTCGGATTGGTAATCTGCTTGACTGTGAAAAATCTCTTGAAAATGTGAAAGAGAACTTTGAAAATGACCCTCAATATCAGTTGCCTGAGCCTCCTGCTCTTATGAGTGCAAAGACATACAAGACCAAAATCGTACATCCAATAATCAACGCATTGAAAGAGTTGGTACAAGGTGTAGTGGTCAAATATTTTGAAATGAAAAACACTTTGGAACAATGGCGGCAGGCAAATCAAAGTTTGTATCAAGATAATATCAGACTGTCCGAAAGAGCAAAGAATTTAGAAAATATCAACGCTTCACAGAAAGCGGAACTGCAAGATTACAATCTCTTACGAAAAGTCTTTGGATACAAACAGATTGACGCTATGTTGGAGCAAGCAAAGGAAATAACACAGTCTAAACAGCGTGGCTCACGCTTTAGAAATGATAAAAACGAAAGGTAGGAACACACAATGAAAAACAGAATTTATGATGAAAAGAACGGTCTTTGGTATGAAAAGCAAGGCGATTATTTTATCCCTTGCCTATCACTTCCCGAAGAAAACAAGCCTATCGGCATTTGGGGACAGCGCCACCTACGCTATATTAAGCAGCACAAGCGTGTCTTTTACGCTAATCTGCTGACTTCCTGTAAGCTGAACAGCTACCTTACCGATGTTGATGAGCAGGCAGAGGAAATATTTTCTCGGCTGGTAATAGACCTTGCCGAAAAAGAAAATATAACTGAAAAGCTAAAAGCGGAAAATTCAATGCTTTGGGTACAGCATATGAACAGTATCCGTAATCGTGCAACGGAAGTTGTAAATGCAGATTTAATCTACGCATAAAATTATGCCGAGTGTAGCTCTGAAAATGAGTTGCACTCGGCACTTTTCTTTTGTTTTGATAGTTCTCGTTATTAAACATAAGAATATTGCGCAAAATGATTGACATTATCAATCATTTGGTTTATAATATCAATTGCAATAACTTATGGGAGAAAAATTATGACAACTTCAGAACAAATACGAGTTTTATGCGTAAGGACAGGTGTTAGCTTATCTGAATTAGCAAGAAAGATAAATCAAACCCCACAAAACTTTAATGCAAAATTAAAAAGGAATACCGTTACTCAAAATGAACTGAATCAGATAGCGGATGTTCTTGATGTTACTTACGAGCAATACTTTGTCCTGAAAAACGGCGATCAGATAAAATAGGAGAATAAGCATTATGACAGAACATAAAATAGTGTTTGGCGATAGTCGTTCACTTAATAAAATTAAAGATAAGTCCGTACAGCTAATAATTACATCTCCGCCCTATTGGCAGTTGAAAGACTACGGAACAGAAGACCAAATCGGATTTAATGACAGCTATGAAGAATACATAAATAATCTTAATCTCGTTTGGAAAGAATGTAATCGAGTTTTAGCTGATGGTTGCAGATTATGTATAAATATAGGGGATCAATTTGCCCGTTCTGTATATTATGGTCGCTATAAGGTAATTCCCATTAGAACAGAGATTATTCGCTTTTGCGAGTCACTTGGTATGGATTATATGGGGGCAATTATTTGGCAAAAAGCTACTACTATGAATACATCAGGTGGCGGTGCTATTATGGGAAGCTATCCTTATCCTCGAAATGGCATACTAAAAATGGATTATGAGTTTATACTTCTGTTCAAAAAGCTTGGTAATGCCCCGAAACCTACAAAAGAACAAAAAGCTGCTTCAGCAATGACCAAAGAGGAATGGAGTCAGTATTTTTCATCTCATTGGAATTTCAATGGCGTTAAACAACTTGGACATATAGCAATGTTTCCGGAAGAGCTTCCGAAACGTCTTATTAAAATGTTTTCTTTTGTTGGCGAAACTGTTTTTGACCCATTTGCCGGTAGTGGCACAACTTCCCTTGCGGCAAAAAATTTAGGGAGAAATTCAATTGGATATGAAATTAACAAAGATTTTGCTCCGATTATAAAAGAGAAGCTCTGTAATAATCAGTTAGTATTAGGTGAAAATTCAACAGTTTCTTTTTATGAAGACAGCATAGGGAACATCTCATCTTTTGAGCAGTTACCCTATATTTTTCATGACCCACACAAAATGGATAAAAAAATAGACGTTAAAAAACTTCAATTTGGTTCAAAAATTGATAATACCAAAAGGCAAAGAGAAGACTTATTTAGCGTAAAAAGGGTTGTTTCCCCTGAAAAAATTGAATTAAGCAATGGTCTGATCATCAAATTGCTCGGCATAAAAGAAAACCCCCAATTCAGCGATAAAGCTATTGATTTTTTACAGTCAAAATTTCAAAAGCGAAAGATTTTCTTAAAATATGACGCCGTCAAATATGATGCTGAAAACAATATGCTTTGCTATGTGTACTTAGACAACAAAACCTTTATAAACAACCATTTAGTTAGAACAGGTTACGTGACAGTAGACACCGATTTTGAATATTCCTGCAAAAACAAGTTTTTAGCTTCGTCTCCAATGTAAAAACATAAGGGGCGGAAATCAATCCGTCCCTTAACAAAGTATTTAGTCTTCAACTTCAACTGCTAAGCCAGTTTTCTTCTTTGTATAGTAAACCATCTTTACATTGATAACTTCCGATAACCTTCCCATAGTTTTATATGTATCAGGTTTTACTGAATAAGGGGTTTCGCCGACATAGCCGTCAATTCCTTGCGATTCTTCTTCTGGAGAAGCTAATCTATAGGACTTTCCTAACTTTTCGGCGATTTTAGATAAAATAGCTTCCTGAACATATAATCCGTTATATGTCTTTGTTATAACTAAATCCTCAACCCATTTTCTAACTAATTCTTTATCTACAAGTTTGATAGCCTCTTTAAGGTTTTCTACTTGTGCAAAGATTTTATTTGTTGCATTTTCAATAGCGTCAGGATATTTTTCTAAATACCATTTGCGCCAGCTATTGATAGAAACGTCGTCACAAGCGGCTTCATATTCGGGGAATAGGTCGGAAAGCTGACCAACAACCTTTGGACGGGTACCTTGTGCATTTTGATTTGCCCAGTTAATTAGTTGGGAAGTATACTTTGGAAAATCAGGTGTTGCGCTTCCATTAAGTACGACTAATTCTTCATTTTTGATTGTAAAATTCATTTTTTCCACTCCTTGTAATTCTTATTAGCCAATTCCTGCGTCTTTCTCATCCCGCTAATACGTTTTTCGTAATTATTATTAAAGGCTTCAATTTCGTCATCTGTTTGAGCGATAAAATAGCCCTTATTACACGAAACTAAAGGTAAGCCAAACTCATCTGCAGTATTCCAAATTTCTTTTCTGCTTACAGATTGCGTATCTTCCATAGGAAACCCCATAGCTTCGCTTATGCGTTTTGATGCGATTGCGTTGGATTTGCCTTTATGTTGCATTAAAATATCCTTGATTTCTTTACTCATCTTTTTTCCTCCACAAATAGTTTATAAGTTTCAATTTCAAGCGCATCCGCTATACGCTGAATATTTTCCAGAGAAATACTACGGCGGTAACATTCGATTGCACTAATATATGTGCGATGCATACCGCATTTATCAGCAAAAGTTTCTTGTGATAAGCCCATTGCTGTTCTATATTTTTTTAAATTAGTACCAAAAACTTTTACAATATCCATAGTTGCAATCCTCCATAATATATAGTATAATGAAAATGAACACAAAAAGTCTACATACAATAAGTAACTTTAATAAGGGGTTATAAATATGGCACGAGTTGATACTTTGACAGCTTATAAATGCAAATTCAGATATATGCAAAGAAATAATCCGTTAATAGAAGAACAAAGAGAAGAAATTAAATCGGGAAATGAGCCAACGCTTACATTTGAAGATTTCATTTCGCTTTATAGCGAAAATTCAGATAAAATACTTATCGGTAAAAATTCCGACAGAGCAATTGGCTTGTCAAAACAGAGAATATCTTCAAGAACTCTTAATAAAACAAAATCTTGGTACATATCTCCTATTGCCGGAAAGCAAGGACAACCAATGACTGTAGTAAAGCGTTCTACTGGTAAAAGATATGATTTTGGTTCTGATGCTGCCGCTTTATACAATTATCATTTGTTTGTGTATGAAAATGAGAATGGAATAATTGCCATCTTTCATAGACAGAACGGCTCCGGTTGTAAGAGCGTATTTCTTGAAACTGCAAACAATATTCTTAAAGAAAAAGGGATAAAATTGGAAATGGACTTGATTGTCCCTCTTTCAGATACCACAAGGGATGTTACGCCTACCAAAATCACGCTTCAATATATAGAAGAAAATCCATCAAGTGATGTTGCAGACAATTTGCGAAAGAGAAAGACCATTATTCGTGATGTAGGATTGAATCTTGAAGTTCGCGATAATTCAAAAGTTGCGAGTATAATGCATAATATGCAATTGGGCAAGATAAGTAAAGAGGCTGCTTTTGTTCAAATTAAAGAAGAAGTTAAATCTATTGGTGAATTTAATGATGCTGAAGTAAGATTTAAAATTGGAAGAAGAACAAGAAATGTTTCTTGGAATGAATTCGAAAATATTGTTGGAATACACGATATAAGTGAAGAACTGCACTCTGCATATAAACGGACAAATAACTTTGTTGAGGAACTTACGAAACTTTCAGATCGATATTATTATGAAATAATTAAGTCCGGGGTGGTTGATGATGAATAGACAGATTATAATTCTGTTAATAGCCATTTTGGTTATTATAATGACCCTTTTTAATAAAAAAGTAAGTTTGACTCGTCTATTTATACGGCAAATACAAGTTTTCAAAAACGCTCACACCAATAAATTTTCATTATGGGATTTGGTATGTTTTATAGTTTTTCCAATCATCATATCGGTTTTAATTGTTTTTGGATTGCCATATCAAGTGGATGTAGGGTTAGCTGAAACTCTCACAACTGTATTCTCGCTTGTATTCACTATTTTATTTGGATTTGCAGCTGTAATAGTAGAAAAAAGTGAAAGCGAAAATTCAAAGAAAAAAAGAGTAGTTGGCGAAACCTTTGTGTCAATTGTTTCATCAACTGCGCTGTCGTTATTTGCAGCTATTATTTCAATTATATTGACAAAAATCAGTGTGGATTTAGTTGCCTCAATATTATCAGTTGTTCTTTTTTCCATCTCATTTTCCATTGTGATGTTGTTACTTATGATAACAAAAAGGACATTTGTGATTTATTGCGAAGGAGAATAGATTGAATATGATATAATGCACATTAAAGCTTTAAAATTTGACAACAAAATGACAACAGAAAATTGTACAGTCCATATTTTATGGATATTTCAGATAACTAAAATAACTCGTGCTAAATCACCTATACAGAATTGTTTAAATTGTGGTTTTCGGGAGCGAGTGGGAATAATATCAAGAGTTGCGTAATCCCGCATAAACACAGGATTTTCGGCTCTCAAATTCCCGATTTGATAGCAAAATGATAGCAAACCATAAAACGACTTTATTCTAAATGTTCTATCGGTTTGCAGGTACAATTATCTTAATACTATAAAAGGCATTACTGACTTTTGCAGTCGGTAATGCCTTTTGTTTTTAATAACATTTAAATAAATCTAACAATGCTTGTTCTAATGATTTTGATAAAACATCAAGATCTACTGATTTATTTATTGATAGTCTTTTTTCTCTGTTTAAACATATTTTTTCACATAAATATTTAGTTTCAGGAAGAGAAACTAAACTATACCTATACTTTACTATAGCTTCATCATTATACATAAAGATCCTCTCTATAGGATTTACTGAAATCATATCGATCAATGCTTTATCACCCGATGCAATTGATTGTAATTGAATTATATCGTCATTGGAACATATTGCCATTTCAGTCGGAATATTCCAGATATGAAATAAATCCCATGACATTCCCTCGATTTTTTTCAATATGTTTTTTGCTGAGGGTGTTACTTTTTGAAAAAAGTTTTTGACAGTGTTGTTTTTTCCCTCAAAATAAAGAAATGATATATACAAACCAGATTCCAAATATATTCCGAGTTCATTATTACAAAAATCTAATAATTGCTCCGTCTTATATGGTGCATTTTTCTTGCTACTAAATTTTAATATGTACATTTTCAACAAAAAGCAATATAGTGTCTTGGCTCTTTTTTCAAAATCAATCTCGTTTCTTCTAGTTGATTTCATCAATCTAAATATTTCGTCAGCATCTATGTAATCGTTGCTTATAGGAAATCTATCAGTTGTTAATATTCCGCCAGATAATCTGCGTAAAACGCAATAATATAAAGTACTTTTATAAACCTTTTCATCATTTTTCATTCCCGAAGAATTTAAACTATCCTCTAAAAAATATGGAATAGATGAAATATTGAGTTTCTCGTTTATTATATATTCAATTAAATCGGCTAAATTGGCAAAATTTTGATTATTTTCCTTTTTGAAATACTTGGGCAGTAAAGAAACAATATTTGAATCTAAGTTAACAAAACTTGCGATTTGTAACATCTGAGAGTCCGATGAGGAGAATATACCAAGGTTTAGAACGCCTAAATTTTGATAATTTGCAATTGGCTTAATTTGATATGTGTCATTTTTATATTCTTCAAAGAATGTATTATTCTTTTTTTCAATTTGCTTTACATCAAATAATAACACTATTGGTTTGTATTTAATTACAATATCCCTGTTAGATAGAAAAGTATTGACTGGATCTGTTGAGCTAATAACCGCTGCTGCAAAATTGTATATTTGTTTATCCCAGTTGTTCATATTTGTCACCTTTAATCTGAAAGGACATTACTTTTCCTTATGATAATTGAAAGCTACGCTTTCGGGGTAGTTATATCTCCAATTATCATATTCTTCTTTTGTGATTTCTCCGTTCTTAAGCTTTTCGGCTTGTTCCTGCCAAGCGGAAAACATATCAAACATTGTAAGATAGTTTGTTCCCATACCTTTATCAAGTCGTATGCAAAGCTCGTCATCAAGTTTATCAATACGGAAGCCATATAAATCTTCAAGTGTAAACAGCGTGTGCATTAATCCGTTGTAACTGTCAATATCCGGCACAGTTAAAGCACTTGTTGATATGCCAAACACATTTGCAAGATTGTTTGTTAAATCAGCCTTAGGCGTTCTGCTGCCGGATTCATACTGTGCCATACGAATGTCAGCGGTTTTCTCCGGAAAGCCCACCTGCATACCAAGGTACTTCTGCGTCATACCTTTTAAATTTCTAAAAAATCTTATTCTTTCGCCGATAGCCATACTATAGCTCCTCTCACTTTACTGTTAAATATCATAGCATAACAAGTTAAGTAATGTCAAGTAACATAAAACAAAAAAGTTTAATATTTTTGCGAAAACCACTTGACATAACGGAATA
>OMAC01000037.1_pt1 | contig 145957 bp, 187 predicted proteins | sample 1644561 | NCBI WGS metagenome assembly OMAC01 (sample SAMEA103958144, study PRJEB25191) | human gut metagenome
TAAACGTTTCATATTGGGTATGCGTTTCAAAAAGTTTTAAATAAGTTGCCATTTTTAAAATATTGTTTAAACAATTATATTCATATTACATATAAATATCTGAATTTATTTTGAAATTTGGGTGAAATGCACTATATTTGCAACAAAGAACAACATAATATATTTTTTCAATACCACACATGTTTAAACATAAATGTTATATAAGGAAAAATGATGAATTTCTCCGTGAAACGTTAAAGAAATTGGGTTATAGTGAGTTTGCCCCCAATGATAAAGATACAATAATTTCCACTTTTAACGGATATGATACAAATTATTTTACGACAATAGATAAAGAAAGTATCAATAATTTGGGTAATATGTTTATTGATTGTGGTACTTCTGAAACTTTATTCCTTGGTATTGCTTCAATTACGGATGAACATGATAAGTTCCAGTTTTTCACAACATTAACCGATAGACATTGGTATAATTTGGGAACATATAGTCCAAATGGTAGTCTTGAATTTTGCATGGTTACGGACAGACATATGGGACAACACCCATTGTTTGACAATATGACCGTGCCTGCAAGGAAATCAAGTATTGAAGAACTTATGACAAATTTCAAGGACAAGGAAGAGGACACTGAATTTTACAGCAAGATACCAAACGAACGATGGAAAAAAGACATATATGATTTTGAATACTATCCGCTTACAGAAGAGGAAAAGAAAGAGATAAACGAACTTTTAACCAAAGATGAAAACATTGAATGTATATTCAGTTCAGCAAGTACTGAAGAGTAACTATTTTTAACATTATTTTCTTGGTTTATATAAAAAATATTATTACTTTTGCAAAGTAAAATAGAGACAAAATATGCAGAAGAGGAAAATTGTAAAAGTAACTTATAAAAATGGCAAAGTTGACTATAAGGTAAAAAAGAGAATTTTTCCGTTTATTTGGATAACGGATTCCTATGACTATTGGTATGGTCCTGGTATTTGTGAAGTCGTATGTAGACATATGACACTGAAACAGGCGGAAAACTATATGGAATGCATTAGGAAAAAGGAAGAAGAGCGGAAAGGTTCAAAAATAATAGAGGAAAATGATTTGTAATATGGCAAAGATACATTATATTATAGGTGATGCAACACTTCCTATTGAGACAGAAGCAGAGAACAGACTAATTGTTCATTGTTGCAATACGCTTGGTGCTTGGGGTGCAGGTTTTGTTGTACCTCTTGGCAGACGTTATCCATTGGCAAAAGAAGGATATAAGAAATTCATTGCCGAAAACAAAGGTAATTCCATATTGGGTGAGGTGAATGAGGTACCAGTTGGAAAGCATTTGTTTGTTGAAAACCTTATGGGGCAAAGTTTTCTTTATAAGAAGCCAAATGGTGAGATACCTTGCAATTATATTGCAATTGAAACGGGTTTCCTTAAAATCATGGAAAATTGGTCAGATAAAGGTAACTATTCAATTCATATGCCACGTATAGGTTGTGGTCTTGCTGGTGGTGATTGGAAAACAATTGAAGAAATTATACAGAGAACATTTGTTGATATTGCCGATGTTGATGTATATGTTTATGATTTAAAGGAACAAAAAGATACCGTTTATGATAACAGAGGATAAGTTAAAGGATATTATTCTAACAATGATTGAGAACAAGATGTTGGATAATACACGTATCTTTGACAAAGAATATGTCTTGGAGAGAGTTAATTTATATATTAAATCAGCCAACATGGTACGTTCAATGATGAAAATGCCACAATTATAAAAAAAACACAAAAATATGAAGTTTAAGGATTTATTTAATGAAGATTGGTCGGTTAATTGGGGAAAAATACTGACAATATCCCATTTCAGTAAGTTACAGGAAACTCCCCAAAGTTCTGTCTATCATAAGGAAGATTGTTGGACACATACTTGTTTAGTTACACAAGAAATGGAGAAGATACTTTCCAATTATGAGATTGGAAAAGGAAGTGAGGAATGGATTATGTGTGTCATGGCTGCTATTTGCCATGATTTGGGTAAGGCAGATACAACTAAATGGTCAGATGAAAAGAATGATTGGGCAACAAAGAATCACGGTGTTGTAGGTGAAAGAATTACACGCAATCTTCTGTTTGATGAGGATATTATTTTAAGGGAGAAGATTTGTTATATGGTAAGGCATCATATGACATTACATCATGTTTTAGATAAACCAGAAGAAACTAACAATAAACTTATCAAACTATCTCATGGTATTGTTCCTATAAAGTATATGCTTTGGCTTAACGAGGCAGATTTAAGAGGTTCAATAAATGACATTGAAACTGAAGAGTTTATTAATAAGAAGTTAAATACAATATATGATAAGATTTGGACAATGGATTGTTATACACAGCCATATTCATATGTTGAAAACTCACAGTTAATTCGAAACTTTATAGGATATGAGGGAGAAGTTGTTAATAAGACAAATGATTTTTGTGTCTATATTCTTTGTGGTTTTCCTGGTTGTGGTAAAAGTACATATATTAAGAACAATCTTAATGATATAACGGTTATTTCAAGGGACATTATTCGTCAGGAACTTGGAATTGGTGGTGCAACTCTTAAAAATGATAAAAAGGTTGTTGGTACAAGGGAAGAGGAAGATAAAGTATCTGAAATTTTTAACAAGAAAATGATTGAGTATTGTGAAAATAAGGAAAGTTTTGTTCTTGATAACACCAATCTTAAATATCAATATCGTAAGGATTATCTGTTGAAAATAATGAAATATAATCCTAAAGTGAAGATTATATATGTTGAAGCACCGAATTATATAAAGGATTGTATTGAGAGAAGAAAGGGTGAAATACCAAAGAAAGTCTATAACAGAATGGAAAATAATTTCGATTTTCCACAACTCTATGAATGTGATGAACTCATTATTGTAAAACAGCACACAGACAGTAAGGATGAAATACATACATTCAAAGGGGGTTTTATAACTGATTTAATATATGACACCCGTACTGTTAATGGTTGTGATTATATATCAAAGGTAAAAGTTCTAAATGATTTAAAAATTACAAGAGGTGCAATGATATTGGATGGCTATGATTGCTATGATACTTGTATTAAATATATGGACGAACTCATTAAAACATATGAGAATATGTTTGACTATACCGAACTGTATGGTGAAATGCCATTAAAAAATGATTGATATATGACTTGGTTTGAAATAAACTGTAATCACATTATAAGCAAAGATTACAACCCTTGGAGTGCGGATAATGGTGCTGTGTGGGGCTTATATATAGGTGGTAGGTGGTGTTTGGACTATACTTGGAAACTTGTATTTGGCATTTCAACAGAAGATTGGAATAACAGATGCAGCAACATTAAAAGCCACAAGGATTTTTATGATTTTTGCGAGTGGTTAGGTGTAAATTACAAAAAGGATGGTATTATATACAAACGTGGCGAAAAATATGATGAATTTGGCAAAAAAATAGAATAAAAAATATGGAAGAAGAGAAATATAAAAGAGCCGTTGAGATAAAAGATAAAATTTACTCATTACAGAAAAACCTTGAAGACTTAAAAGGCGGCCATTGGGATAAAACTAAAATCGAACTCAAAACTGGTTATTCAGATATGGGGATGGATATAACACGTTCAACAGTGTTCGAGGAAGAAATTGGTTATAAAATTCGTGATTTTATAAATGGTATAATTGGCAATAAAATTGCTGAATTGGAAAATGAGTTTGAAAATTTATAGGTATTTTATGGAAAAGATAGAAAAATGGATACCACAAGCGGGTGATACTGTTAGGTTAAAAGGTACTGAAAAACCATTGTATTATTTGTGTAAAAGGAAAGATTATGGTATGTTTTCATTTGTACAAATAATGGAAAATGCTATAGGTGGCGGTGAAATATCAGAATATTCTTTAATGAAGGACTATGAACTTGTGGAACGCCCACAAAAATTAGAGGATTTCTTAAATGATATGATAACAAAGCCAATTTTGGAAAATATGAATAAAACAAGATTTGAAAGATTTGGAAGTGTGATGATAGATTTGGAAACACTATCAACACACAACAATGCCGCCATTATAGAGATTGGTGCTGTTGAGTTTAATAAATATACGGGTGAGGTTGGCGAAAAGTTCAATGTAATCATTGACCCAAAGGATTGGTGCAAAAATGATAGACATGTCGATGGTGAAACGATTCAGTGGTGGTTTAATCAGACTAATGAAGCAAGAAAAAGATTTGTTACAAAGCAGAAATACATTGAATATTGTACTTTGAAACATGCTTTGCAAAAACTCAGATATTTCATTATGGATTGCGATAGTGTTGATGAAGATAAGAATGTTGTTGTGTGGGGAAATGGCGCAACAATGGACATTAGCATATTAGAAAACGCATTCAATTATTTCGACATAGAAGTACCTTGGAAATATCAGGCAGTTAATGATGTAAGGACAATAGTTGACCTTAATCCATCCATTAAGAAGAACTGTGAATTTGAATGGGATGTTCGGCATAGTGCTATTGCTGATTGCCTCTATCAGATAAAATATACAACCGATACAATAAAATCATTAAAGGTGAAATCGTGACATTAAAAGACTTGAAACCATTTATTGACAAGTTGGGGGAGTATGATAAAATTTGTATTTTCGATAAGAAAAAAGGTTTTCTTATTGATACAATATATATTAACCCTATTGATAATAAACTTTATGAATATATTAGTATTTTTTCACAATATCAAGTTGACTATGATAAAACTCCTTATTTTTTAAGAAATTATAAATATGAGGATGTTGAAATAAAGATATTATCAATGAAAGAATGGTGTGCATTTATGCGGAAATGTAATTATGATTCATTCATGGAAGCATTAAATGATACAAATGGTATGAATAACGCTAAATTAATATACAATCAGATTATTACAGACCAAGGAAAATTTGTGTCATTTGGTTTGTTTAAAAACGATGAAGACGAAAAATATAAGGGTGTCCTTTTATCGGTATGCGCAAGTGATGAGGATTATTATTATGTATATTTAAAGAAAGATAATACTATTGGTCTAATGACTTGTGTCGGTTGCTATAAAGTAACAGATGAGAATTACCAAACAAACCTATCTGATAAGGAAATAGCAAAAATGTTAAGTAATAAATTTGATTCTGACACAAGTTTGGACGCATTGATATATCGTGGAAAATACTCTATTTAAATATTTTTAACATAAAATATTTGGTTAATGCAAATAAAAATATTAATTTTGCAAATGTAAAATAACTTTGAATAAAATTTTGAATAACTATGGGAATTTTTAATAAAAAGAAAGTAGAAAATGTAATATCTGTTGAGGGTTATGCAGATGATTTGTATGAAATAAGTAAGAATGGAGAGATGAAACAGACAAGATTATTCTATGTAATTCCTGAAAATCTTGAAGAGAATCAAGAAACAATGGACTTATGTATTACTTCGACTAATCCCTATCATTCGTTCCCAATTTTTGATAATCTATTGGGTAAGAAAATTAGAATTACAGTTGACATTATTGATTAAACAGAACTATTTATAGACAGTATCAAAAAAATGAACAAGAAAAAATTGATAGACATTTTTAATATTGATAAACCCAACATTTGTTTTGTTGGTGATATACATGGTGAATTTAATTCACTGCAAGGTTTAATGAAGAAAACGAATTTCAAAGATACTGCCTATATTGTGTGTGGCGATATTGGTTTTGGCTTTAATAAGAAAGAATATTATTCCAAAATCTTCAATAAACTATCAAAAACAGCCTCCAAACTTAATTGTGAATTTATTTTTATTAGGGGTAATCACGATGATAAGAAATATTTTGACAAACGTTTAATCAACAGAAAATGCTTTAAGACAATTCCTGATTATTCCGTCATACAGACACCTTTATATAATGTATTGTGTATTGGTGGTGCAATTTCAATTGACAGAACATATAGAAAATTGGTTTTAAAGGAAAATGCTTTGAAATATTCTATTTATCATGGTTGCACTCCCAATGAAGCTGAGAAGTTATGTCAGCAAGTATATTGGGATGATGAACCTTGTTATTATGACGAGGATAAATTGTCACAATTAAAACTAAATAACATAAACATTGATATTGTTTGTACCCATACATGTCCGTCATTCACAAAACCCTTTGGAAAAGAAAATATTGGCTATTGGCTATCCAAAGATGAAAACCTTGAACGTGATATTGACAATGAGCGTGAGGTAATGGATAAGGTTTATAATAAACTTAAAACAGACGGTCACACCCTTGATATGTGGTTCTATGGACATTTTCATTATCATAACGTGCAATTTGTTGATAAGACTAAATTTGTAATGCTTGATATGTGTCGTAACGGAAACTGTGACATTTATGATGTTTTCAATACAAAAGAAACTATTTATGATTAATATAGTGTATTGAACTTGTTAAAGATTATTTTGAAATTTCTAAAAAAAGAATTGAAGAAGTTGTTGGTTAATTCAGATTATTGAATTATATCTGCAAACAGAGGAAAGATTTGGGGCATATTGCGACCTCTTTAAAAATGCTAAAAAGTCCCATTTAATAAATTATTTGTTTAACTTTTTAAAGATTGATTAAATGGTAAAAAGAATTAGTGAGAATGGAAACAAACTCATTGCAAGCGAGTTTGTTAGTTTTGGACATCCCGACAAGATTGCTGACCAAATTGCTGATGCAATTGTTGATAATTTTTTGGCACGTGATAAAAATGCACGTACAGGAATTGAAGTCTTGGTTAAGGATAATATTGTTGTCCTTGGTGGTGAGGTTAATTCAACAGCAAGTTTCGATTATGAAAAAATTGTTCGTTTTGTTTTTTCTGAACTTAATTTTCCGTCAAATCATCATTTGTCACCGGATGAAATTAAAATCATTAACTTGATTGGAAAACAGTCAGAGGAAATACATAATGGTGTTGACAAGGTAGATGAAATTGGGGCAGGAGACCAAGGATTTATGGTTGGATATGCTACAAATGAAACAAGTGTATATATGCCTCTTGGACATTACATTGCTAAGAAAATCTGTAATTATGTTGCAAATTGTAGTCAATTGGGACCTGATACTAAATCACAAGTTATTATAGAATATGACAATAATAACAGGGCAATAGGTATTCATAGCATTCTTGTTTCTACTATGCACCAATGTTCTCTCGGACAGTGCCGAGTACGTATATCTAATGCAATTTTTGATAATTTGGTTGGTCTTGACAAGGATATCTACGAAAAATTCATAAAGGATAAAAATGTTAGAGTTGATGTAAATCCTTGTGGTTCTTGGCAAATTGGCGGTCCGATTTCTGATTGTGGAATTACAGGACGAAAATTGGTAGTAGATTCCTATGGTGGTTATTGTAACATTGGTGGTGGCAATTACAGTGGTAAGGATTTCTCAAAGGTTGACCGTTCAGGTGCATATATGGCACGTTATCTTGCAAAGAACATTGTTGCAAGTGGCTTCTGTGATACTTGCCGTGTTATCTTGTCGTATATGATTGGTGTTGCACAACCTTGTTCCGTTGAAATTGATGTCAATCGTAATTTTGACAAACTTCCACAATTGAAAAAATGGATTTTGGAGAATATTGATTTAACTCCAAATGGAATTACAGAAAGATTGCGTCATGGTGTGCTTTTATATGATTGTTCAAAATACGGACATTTCGGTTTTAAAGACAAAAAAGACAAAGATGTAATAACACTTCAAGAAAGAAAGTGGGAAAAACTTGACCTTGTTGAAGAATTGAAACAATTTGTGTAAATATGTTGGATTTAACCTCTGTTATTAAAAACAGAGGTTAATTTTCCCTTTAAGATACTATTTATTTTTAAATCTCTATTAATAAAATATTATGTTATGAGAAAAATAGTGCATTTGAATGAAAGTGAATTGAAAAATATTATAAATGAAACAGTAAAAAAAGTGTTAAGTGAAGGAAAAACAAATTCATTTATTAATGAGGTTCGTAATTTCAATTCCATAATAGATAAAACAAACAAGACCTTAAATGAAAGCAGCATTAACAGAATGTTGCAATGGCTGAAAAATTGTGATTGTGCTTTCATTAGTGCATTCAGGAATGAATTGAAAGATGTTAGAGACATGAATGCGACTTATCTTGGACCTGACAATGAAAATCCGTGGCAAATTGGAAAAGAATTTACCCATGAGGAAAATCGTCAGAAAAATAAGTTAATGGTTGCTGAATTGTTACAATTAGGATATGGTGTTACAAAGGTAAAAGGTGTATATCCAGAAGGAATGACAGATGAAACATCAGAGGAAAGTTATTTGGTTGTCAATCGTAATGATGACAAGAACTTTTTGAATAACTTATTGCGTATTTCTGAATATTATAATCAAGATTCAATTTATTATAAAGAAAAGGGTAAAACAAAGGGTAATTTGATTGGCACTAATGATAACGGTTTTCCCGAATACCACCAAAAAGGTGAAGATAGTGAAATGAAAACCAGTACAGCTTCAAACTATATGTCAAGAATGGGTAATAAAGCGTTTTCTTTTGTTGGAAAAGATGCTGAAAAAGTAAATAACCGTAAGGAGGCAATGGATAGTATCGAAAAAAGTAGAGGTACTGATGATGAATGGAGACAAAGATATTGGCGTGATAATGACGGTAGTTCATTTAGGGGACGTAAGGAAAACCGCAAAAATAAAATGTCTGAGGCTGTTAACTTTTGGAGAAACATGGTAGATGGCAAAATGATTATAAAAGAAGATATCCATCCATTGACAAGAAAAACAATGGGGGAGGCTTTGAGAAAAATGAGAAACAAGAAATGAACATTAAAAGAATACAAGAATTATATACATATAATCCGTCAAAGGGTATTATAAAGGAAACCTATGGCGATGTAGATACAAGTGGCTATATTTGTATCGGAGAAGTGCCATATAACCCTTGGTTGGATGGTGCTAAAAAACTGTATATAATGGTAAGCCCACAAAAGATAATGAAATATGGACGAGAAGAATATGATGTAAGATATACAAAAAATAGTGATGGTAGTGGCAGTCAGATAAAAAGCATTCCAACAAATGTAAAGCATAATGCAGTAATCTATCCGGAACATCAAGATGATGAATATGGTGAGATTTTTCTTGGTAAAAGAAAAGATAAGGATTTGTTAATTCAACAGCATAAAGAATTTGAATCCAAACTCTTTAAATACGGCGACAACATTATATTACATCACAATAGTTCTTTTAAGGTGAATGATGGTTTTGTCAAAAAAGGAAAGCCAAATGGATGGTCAAATAATTCAGATAAAGGAATATACTTTTGGGGAAGTAGAGCAGGTGGAAAAGACCCATCTAATGGAGGATTGTATACATATTATTGTTTAATTAAAAAAGGAGATTTATACGACCTTGAAACCAATGAAGAAAGACTTAGTTTGGAACAAGCAATGAAAAAATATCCCTATGTCGGTCAAAATTGGCAAGATGAGGAAAATGTAATTGTTGTTAATACTTATCAGCCCACACCAATTTGGTGCATTCTTGATACACAAACAGGTAAATGGTATGATAAGGATTGGAATGAGATACAAAAACCTTTTTAATATATTTTGTTATATGGGTTTTTTGCATTATATTTGTTCACAGACAATAAAGTTTGTTAACATTTATTTTTTTTTTAATGGAAATTTTTAAATTTGATATTAACAAATGTATAGAGTGTAAGAAAATATTAAACCGCAATGATAAATCAAAAGAAATATATGAGCATAAATGTTCTTATAGCAGATTTATAGGTAATTGTACTAATCTTTATTACAAGTTAAAACCAAACAATTATTTTGATTTTTATGAGAAAGAATTGAAATATGCTGAAGAAAATCATAGTTTACCAGTTGAGGAAAGGGGGTTAACATATGAGGAATTTTATATGTTAGCACACAAATATAAAGTGCTTCTTGAAGACTGTACGACATTGAAATATGATATCAGTGTTTATTTTTACGCTTTGGTTTGTCATGCGATTGTTGAAACGTTTGTCGGTCAAAAGAAAGAAGAAACAATAATGAAATACATATCAGACAAAGGTTTTACAGTAAATAAGGTAGAAGGTAAAAAGGATGCAAAATATGGGGTTGATATTGAAGTGTTTGGTAAAGGGCAACATTTCTATGTACAAGTAAAACCCATTTCATTTTTTAAATCTGAATATCCCAATACACATAAATCTAGAATTGAAGCGTGTAGAAAAAGAGAAGAAGTATTGAATTTAGAGGGGATTGATACATATTATGTAATATACGATTTGGATTGGAAAACATCACAGTTTACATGGGTTAATAATAAAAACGGTGGTATTTTATTCAAAATAAACGACTTGTTTGGCTATGATAAAGATAACATTAAATCCACACTTATTAGGTATCAATTACCAACAGAACAAATAACAATAGATTTTTAGCAATTTTTAACACGATTTTTTTGGACGTTTAAAAATAAATTCATATCTTTGCATTGAAAAAGTTAATTAAATATATTGTTTAACATTTATTTTTAAAGAAATGACGGAAGAAGAAGTTAAAACATTGGAAAGTCTGTACAATGAGTTTCTTGCAAAGTGTAAGAAGATTTGTGAAGAATTAGAACGTTTGGATGGTGGCTATGGCCATTGTGATAAATTTATGCCTATGGGTGATGACGTGTATTGTCATGGACATGAATATTGGAGTTATGGGTTTGAGGAACACGAAAAGTCTTTTCCAACAATATTATTGACCTATACGGAAGAAGAACTTAAAGATTTTGTTGATGCTCATTTGACGTTTGCTAAACGAGCACAAGAAAAAAAGGAACGTTTGGAGAAAGAGAAAAAAGAAAAGGAAGAAATGGCTGAATATCAGCGTTTAAAAGAGAAATTTGAAAAAAAGTAAGAGAAAATATGGTAGAACCGATTAGTCCAAGTGACGTTAAAAAGTTTATCCCCGATTTTATAATTGAAACTGTGAATAAACTTATTGTGGAAAAGTGGGATGGTGATAAAGCAATCATCTTACAAGACGATATTATGGATATAGTTTCAAGCAATGACACAGACATTGATAAACCTTCAAGACGAGAGGTTTTTGATAAAGGATGGTTGGACTTTGAACCACTTTATAGAAAAAAAGGTTGGGATGTTGAATATAACGAACCTAGATATAATGGATTTTATAAAGCACGTTTTATTTTTAAAAAGAAATAGTATTTTATGAGAACATTTTATTTAAAGAATTTTAGAAAGGGATTTGCTACAAACAGTAGTTCAACTCATTCTGTCATATACCGTAATAAAGAGGATTTATTCAAAGATTTGGATATTTTTGAATTAAACTATTATGATAGATTTGATAATACGATTGCGGCTTCAAAAGAAGCAAAAATCAAGTATGTTGCAGCCAATATTATGTGGCATGACAAATTATATGAAATAATGTCGTTGTATTATCCACAGATGAATGAATACAAAGAATTTATCAAAAAAACCAAAAATAAAGAAACATTATATGGTGATGATGAAAAGTTTGGAATGTGTGCAAGGGGTAGACTGTATTTCGGTAATAGTAAATACTTGGAGGCAAGTATTGATTATCTTCGTAATGTTATAGATAATGACGATATAATCATAGTTGGTGGTTCTGATGAAACTGATTTTGTTTGGGAAACCATTGAAGGACATAAAACATTACCACAACCAGATGAAATAAATGAATACAATGATAACTGTAATATTGTTAAAAATGGAAATTATTGGGTTGGTTTTGGCTATAATGGAAAAGTGAGATTTTCTAATAGTAACGATAAATGTATTCCGAGTTATCCGGAACTGATTGACTTGAAAATTACAAATCAGTGTGACCACGGATGTAATTTTTGTTACATGGATTCGAATATGCAAGGAAAACATGCAGATATTAATTTTCTTAAAAAAATCATTAGTAGATTGTCTTCAAATGACAGTAATACCTATGACACACGTGTTGAATTTTCAATCGGTGGTGGTAATGTACTTTTGTATCCACATCTTGAAGAGTTGTTCAGTTTCATGAAGGAGAAAAGACATATCATTAATACAACAATTAATGTTAAAGACTGTAGCAAAATTTTGAATGATTCTAACTTACTTAAAGTTTTTAAAAAATATGTCAATGGAATTGGTGTATCAGTAAATTCTGATGAAAACATTAACGATGTTAAAGAATTTAAGGAAAAATTGAATGACACAAGCAATTATCCTTATTACACTTATAAAGAGATTGTAATACATATGATACCAGAACTTCTTGGCAGGGAAAAAACCAAAAATCTTTTGAAAAAACTTTATGATAATAATTTATATGACATACTTTTCCTTGGTTATAAGACAAATGGACGTGGTGTGACACAAAAGCACAATAGGCTAACAAATGAGGATTTAACTTATATCCTTGAAGATGCTTATAGTATAAATGTTGACACAACATTTGCGAATACATACAAGGATTGGCTGCAAAACAATTTTGATATTAAGTATAGTATCACATTTGAAGAAGGTGAATATAGTATGTATATTGATGGTGTTACAGAAAATGCTTACAAATCTTCTTATCAACTTGACAAACCATATAATCTGACTTATACAACTATGAATTTGCAAGCAAGAAATAAAGAATGGTTCGAAGTAATAGATGCATTCAAAAACATAAGAAAAGACAATGGTTTTGAAAATATAGAAAAAGAGTGAACTACCCATTAACTAAAGATTAATGGGTTTTCTTGGCTAAATTTATATAAAACTGATATCCCAAGATTTTTCTTGGGATATTTTGTTATAACATTTATTTGAACTATATTTGCCATTGTAAAAAGAAAAATAGTATGGATAAATTCTTAAATAATATTTTAATTGTTGTACCATTGTGCATTGCTTTAGTGCTGTGGATAGCATTTTCATTTAAATGCTGTCTGATATTTTATGGACTATATTCATTGGGAATGTATCTTCATATAACAGTTACAACATTATCCAATGCATTTATTGGCAGGGAAATAAATAGTAAGGGTGATTTATTTTGGAAAATAGTGTTTGTAATTTTAGCATCACTATGCCTAAGTGTTTCTTATTTTGTATAACATTTTTTAACATAAAAATTTTGGTGGTATAGAATTATTTATCTATCTTTGCACAAGTATTAAAAACAAAATTTTAAATTATGGCTAATAAAATTTTAAACAACGCTAAAAATAGATTGCGTATTTTTGAAAATGCAATCGTATATGATAAAGAACTTCCAAAATTTAAAACATTGGAAGAGTATAAAAGAGCACATCGTAGCGATGATAAAATGTCAATGAATACATTTGTGTTCCCAAATACAAATAATGAACCAATTGAAATAATGTCATATGAAAATTTGAAAAATTATTTCCTTTCAAAAACTGAAATTAATATTAAAGATTTCAATATTGACATAACAGAAAAAATGCGTGATATTGCCAATAAAATAAAAGGCAATGCTCGTTTTACTGTTGAGGATAGTTCAATGATGACTATTACAGATAATCGTAAGAAAAGTTTAGTTGATAATATCAAGGATTTCTTCAGCAAGAAAATACAACAAAATAAGGAAAAGAAAATTGCGAATAAATTTGATGTAGTAAAATTTTTCTCTGACGTAAAGTTATCTGCTGAAGATGAAGCGACCAAATACCGTGATAGATTAGCAGAATATGTGAATTGTATTGGTATTGCCGAAAAGTCAGGACAAATTGCTTTAAAGGAGAAACTTTTCAATAATCTCGTTATTAACAAATATGAAACAATCCTTTTTTCAAAGGGTTTGGTAAAGGCTGTAACAGAAGAAACAATTGTCAAGTTGGCAAAAGATTCTCCAAAGGCTTTGGCACTTGATTATATTCAAAACTATATAAGGAATATACCAATTAGTGTGATTAAAAAGAAGCTTGAAATTGACCAATTGGAAATTTTTGATAATTATGTAATTCTTCATTACGACCCAAATGGTGTTTCTTACGCCCAAACAAATAAAGAGAAAGAGGAAAAAAAGAAACGTGACCCTATTATGTTTGGTGTAATAGAAGGCAGCACCAAGTTATATTATATTGATTCTTGGGAAGACGAATATTGTGATTTGACTTGGGATAAAATGGTAGATATTATTGGTAAGGAAACTATTGAAAAAGATTTCATTTCAGAAACTATTAAATAATAATGTTAATTAAAAATACAAATACAAAAGACTGTTGGAGATATTCTTTGGTTGGGAATGGTGATTGTTGCTGTAATTGTAAGCATCGTTACACATTAACGACTTGTGGAATACCAACAGAATTTGTATGTAAATTAGTATTTGAAAAGAATGATACAATAATTGTAAAATTACCAAATAACGGACATTCAATGTGTGAAATGCACGAAAGAAATTTTTAGAAAATATGGACAACAAACAGATAATTTATTTTTCGGAAACGCATCCCGGAATGACACTTAAAGAATTTGCCGACAGCCTTAAAGAAAAAGAAGAGGAATTAAAGAAAAAAGAAGAAATTCGAAGAGATAATGAAATAAAATGGTTTAATGATTTAATTGGTAAATACGTGTCAATAAATCATAACGGTGTTGCGTATACTGTTTTATATGTTGATAAAACTCCTGTATATGGTTTATGTACTAGGTATGATGTCTTTAATGTTTACTGGTCAAAAAACAAATTCTCTATTGAAAAAGAAGTTGGAAGAGAAATTAATAAACATTGGTTTAAATGCCCATATAGTGAAATTTCCTACGGTGGAGAACATAGCAGCATGAAGATAATCACTAAAGAAGAATATCAAGAAATTGAAAAAACCTTTAATGAATACAAAACAAAAGGTGAACTTTTAAATTTATAAACATATGACAAAGATTCAATTTAGGAATGAAGATTGTTTAACTACAATTAACAAAATTAAAGAACAAGGTAAAAAAATTAATTTGGTAATAACATCACCACCTTACAACAAAAGCCGCCATTCAAGTCAGTCTAAAAAAATGAAACAAATGGAGACATACAATTCAATGTATGATGGTTATGATGATACAATGGATAATGAGGATTATTATAATTGGCAATGCAACATTATTAATAAAATTGATGAAATTTTATCCGAAAATGGCGTAATATTGTATAATCTTAGTTATAGCAATGAGAATCCTGACTGTATGTGGGGGCTTATTGAAAATATTAGACACAAAACTAATTTTATGATTGCCGAACAAATTACTTGGCTAAAAAAATCTGCACTCCCGCAGAATGTTTCACATAATAAACTAACAAGACTTACAGAGTATATATTTGTTTTATGTCGCAAAAGTGAATATAAAACATATATTACAAACAAAAAAGTAACCAAGGAAAATAGTAAAGGGCAAAAATATTATGAAAATATCTACAATGTGATTAAAGCACCAAACAACGATGGACCATGCAATTTAAATAAAGCCACATTTAGTTCAGATATGGTGTTAGAATTATTAAAAATATATGCAAGGCCAAATTCGATTATTTACGACCCATTTATGGGCACTGGTACTACAGGTATAGGTGTTGAAAAATATGGAAATGGGTGTATCTGTATTGGTAGTGAGATTTCCGAAAAACAAGTTGAGTATTCAAAAGAAAGACTGAATAAATTTTTAGAGAATAACAACCTTTTAAATAAGACAACTGAAAGTACTACATAATGTTTGAATTAAATAAGATATATAACGAGGACTGTTTCAAGACAATTGACAGAATGGTATCTGAGAATATAAAAGTAGATACTATTTTGACTTCACCCCCATACAATATGACAAGCCGTAAAGGTGGTTATGCTGATACAGGACGTTATGATGTATATGAGGATTGGAAAACTGAGGAAGACTATATCAATTGGGCTATCAATCTATTTAATAAATTTGAATTGATTTTAAACAATCAACGTTCAATTATTTACAATTTTTCTTATTCAATAGAAAATCCGTCATTACCTTATAAGTTGGTGAGTGATATTGTCAAGAACACCGATTTTGATATTGTTGATACAATTATTTGGAAAAAGAAATGTGGTTTACCGTTTCCTGCAAATGGTAAGAGATTATGCAGGAATTGGGAATATGTTTTTGTGTTTGTTAGAAAGGAAGAAGTGAATACCTATGAGAATAACCGCAGAGTTAAATCAATTAGTGAAAAGACTGGACAGCGATATTATGAAGCAATATACAATTTTGTAGAAGCACCCAATAACGATGGCAAATGTCCTTATAATCAAGCAACTTATAGCAGTGAACTATGTGATAAACTACTTGACATTTATACAAAGGATGGTTGGGTAGTATATGACCCATTTATGGGTAGTGGAACAACGGCTGTGTCTTGCAAAAGGCGTAGATTGAAATATATTGGCAGTGAAATATCAGAAGCACAAGTAGAATATAGTAATAATAGATTAAATAAATTTTTAGAGGAAAATAAGTCATAGTATGGAAGAAATTGTATATTTTGAAATTAACAATTGGTTTGCAGGCAGAGACTATCCAAATGATGAGATTTTCTACAAATGGATTAAGGATTGTCAGTTTAGAGATAATGAATGGTGCAAGCAAAATAAACTTTGCGTAATGTGTGGTGCAATTGATATGTCCATGAACTATTGTGTGGCAGCACCAAAATCATGGGTGGAAAAGAATTGTCCCAAACTACTTACAGATGAAGAATATGAATATAAGATTATTACAAGTGGCTTGGATAAGGAAACAGTAAAAACGCACAAAAAGAAGTATTCAGATTTCATTTGTCAGCCAGACGAAGATGGATATGCGTATGGTCATATTAGCGGATGGGAGTTTCCAGAATACAAGGAGGAAAACTTTGGAGTGACATGGAGCAATAGTTGGTGGGGAGATGAAGATGATGAAGATTAAAGCATAATAAACATTTAAAATTTATAAAGACATATGTTAATAAAGGAAATGAAATATTCTTACAATGACATTGCCATTGTACCGGCAATTAAGAGTAATGTTGAACATCGTTCAGAATGTAATCCGTTTACAGGACAATTCAACAATAGTGACTTACCAATATTCACTGCGCCAATGAGCACTGTTGTTAATGAGCAAAATTTTAATTTATTTGAAAAAAACCATATTATACCAATTCTTCCAAGAAACTTTGACCTTGAAACACGTATTGACTACCTCAGACGTGGAAAATGGACTGCTGTTGGACTTCAAGAGTTTGAAGATTTATTTATTAACAATGATTGGGATATGGAAATATATCCTGATGTAAATGTCCTTATTGATATTGCGAATGGGCATATGTCCAAACTGCATGATATGATATATTATGCCAAAGTGAAATACAAATGGTCAAATAGGTTTAAGATAATGGCAGGTAATATCGCTAACCCAATGACATATTATGAACTTGCAAAAGCCGGATGTGATATGATTCGTGTCAACATTGGTGTAGGTGAAGGTTGTATTACTTGGAGTAATTTAGGAACTGGTTATCCTTGTGCTTCTTTAATATCAGAAATTTATAAAATTAAGAAAGAATTAGAACATGCGGGTGAATGGACACCACTTATCATTGCTGACGGTGGAATACGTAACTATTCTGACGTAAATAAAAGTCTTGCATTGGGCGCAGACTACGTTATGATTGGCGGTCTTTTCTCAAAACTTGTTGAAAGTGCTGCACCGACATTCTATTATGATAAAGACGGTGTTTCAATACATGAAATCAATCCGTTTGAACATAAGATTGATGTATATCCTGACGGAACGTTTGATATTGACGAAGAATATATAGTTGATAATCTTCATAAGGTATTCTATGGAATGGCTTCACGTAGAGGACAAGAAGATATTAATGGAGAAAAGAAAAAGACAAGTGAGGGCATTCAAAAAATATTACCTGCAACTACAAATCTGAGGAAATGGAGTGAAAATATGATTGCATACATGCAGTCTGCCATGAGTTATACTAATTGTCTTTATCTTGATGATTTTAATCCTGAAAATGTTGACGTAATTATAATTTCACCACAAACGAAAGAATCCATTAATAAGTGATGAAACCAAATTATGATTGATAATACTTTTAATAAGTTATTGACTGAAGAAATGGGGATTATCCGCAATGTCCAAACAGATACAACTGCTATTGCGGATAAGATAAAACATTTAATAAAAAACACTGCCAGTAGTCCAACAAGTTTTGATATGACTACATATAAAAATGGTATTTTTCAAATTGATGTGACAACTTCTGTTGATGGTAATGTTTCTCAGTCAAAGAAAACAATAAATGTGAAATGGTATTATTTCAGTTTTTCCGATGAACAGACAAAAGAAGATGCTATAACGAAAATCCCAATGAGGACAAGTTATAATAAAAGCATAAATACGCTTTCCATTGTTGTTTTGGCAATAAGAGGGGTAATTGACAGTAATACGTTGGAAGATTCTATCGCACATGAGTTGACTCATAATTTCCAAACACATTTAAAGGGTGACGAACTTTTAAGCAATGATAATATAAAGGCAAAGTATCAAGCAGTAAACAGAAATTTTGTAAGTAACAGTGAAAATGTTAGAGTAATTGCATCGGTATTGTATCTTACATATAAATTTGAGCAAGATGCTTTTTTGAATGGTGCATATGCTTATATAATATCCGAGTATGAAAAAGGTAATGACATTACTGGGGCATACGAGAAAACAACTGCATATAACTCATTACATTCATTGAGATATTATCTTGATATTATGCAGAATGCAATGGCAAACAATCGTATTGGTGAAATGACAAAACAACATTGCAAGTCAGAATATAATCTCTCTTTTGAGAAAATTATCACTATTGGAGAGAAAGCATATTCAAGATACTCAAGGAAATTGGCAAGAATGTATGCACAAGCATTGGCAGATATACGTAATAAAAATATAATGGAAAGCGAAACATATCATACAATGTATTTCTATATGCAACCACCATTGGAAGAATTAAAGAAAACAATAAATGAAACAATTTTTAAGTAACATTATTATGAAAAAGTTGACATTTGAAGAAGTAATGAATAGGTATGAGGATTTAGTTAACGATGAATATGAGTTTCCTTCTTTTTCTTCATATTATCTGACAGATAAAGATTGTGATGGAACAAAAGAAAAACCATATAAACTTAAATGTTTGTGGCTTGTTCCAATTTCTCCACAAAATAAAAACAAAAATAATAAATATATTCTATCAGAAGAACAAAAAACAAAATTCAAAAATATATTGATAGAAACATTTAATAAAGAAAATATGTACCTATTTTAAATAAAAGAAACAATTTTTAAGTAATATGAAGAAGAATAATTTTGAAGAGGTAAGGGACACGTTCAAAAAGTATGTTGTCAATTCTAACAACATGGACGTTATTGAGGACATTCTTGCAAAGGAATGCAGTGATGAAATGGTCAATACATTTGTGTCAGAAAGTGGTAAATTCTTAACTGATAGTTTTACGTTCTTGAAAGAAATGGAAAATGTGCCACAAATGTATCGTGAAAGATTGTTTAATAGTTTCTATGGTTCAAAGAAAACTGATTTGACAAAAAAGTGGTTTAAGACATTATTCAAGAATGATAATACTTTTGATAAGCATCTTTCAAGTCATGTTCTGTGTATTATGAGAGGCTTTATTAATGAACAGAAACGTAAATATCATATTGAAAATGTAAAAAGTATGCACATTTAATATTTTTTAATTAAAAATATTTGGTTTATTCAATTTTAATACATATCTTTGCAATGTAAAATAGAAATATATTTTACGAAGATAAATTTTGTTTTAAAGATAATGTTGAATTAATTAATTTTGTTAAAGAAAATGTTCAGTAAAAGTGATTCGTTTAAGAGTGAATATTGTTGCAGTATCATCCGTGTGGGTGAAGTAAAACCAATTGAGGGTAAGGACAAAATTGGCTACACTCTTGTCAATGGTGAGACAATTGTGGTCCGTAAAGACCAAGTTAAAGAAGGCGATGTTTTGCTTTATGCAAGCAATGAAACACAACTTGACAAGGATTTCCTTGGAGCAAACAATCTTTTTGAAAGTTCTTCATACCAACTTAATAGTAATGCAAATGAGATTGAACCTTATATTTTAAAGAATAAGGAACTTAAGGCAGAAGCAGAAAATCTTGAAAAGGTAATAAAGAAACTTTTTATTTGTTCTAAGTTCTTGATTGGCTATGATAGTGCTGTTATTGCAGCAGGAGACAATGAGGAAGAGAAGAGTGAGTTGGAAACTCGGCTTAATAATTCACGCAAGACAATAAGTAAGTATATAGGTGGTAGTTTTAATGAGGATAGCACACTAATAGACTATGTGACAACAGCACAGAAATATTGTGCTGAGAAGAAAACACAACTTGATATTATTAAAAAAGAAATTGATGAAACCACTGCTTATATTCGTGGACATGTAGGATTTTTTAATAAGACTGGACGTGTCCGCTCAATTCGTCTTGGTGGTGTACAATCAATGGGTTATCTTTTCACTCTTGATGAACTTGCAAAGTATAATCCCAATGTCAAAAATATTTCTCTTAACCAATATGTTGGGGAGGATTTTGATACAATTGAAGACAAACTGTTTATCAAGGCATATGTTCCCTTTGTGCCTGAACGCAGACAAGTCTCAAAGGTGGAAAAGAGAAATAAGAAAATTGAACAGTTTGACCGTATGGTGAAAGGTGAGTTTTCTTTCCATTATGATACTGCACCACTTCCAAAGTGTATCGGAAGACTAAAGCCAAGTGATGTCGTAACAATAACAAGCAAGTTACATGGAACTTCAATTTGTATTGGTAAACTCCACGTTAAGACACCAATTAAACTTCCATTCTATAAGTGGATTTGGAATAAGTTTGTTGACTTGACAGGACTTTTCAAGGCACATCGTATTACCGATTATGTTATTGATTACGGTAATGTCACTGCTTCACGTACAGTAATCAAAAACCAATATATCAATGAAAATGTCTCTGACGGATACTATGGTGTTGATGTATGGTCTGAGTATGGTAATCTCATTTATCCTTTCCTTTCTGAAGGAATGATTATCTATGGTGAAATCATTGGTTATCTCACTGATAGTGATAAGATGATTCAGAAGAATTATGACTATGGCTGTAATAAGGGTAAAAACAAACTCATGATATATCGTATCACTACAAATAATGAAGATGGAACGAAGTATGAGTGGAATGTAACAGAAGTTAAGGAATGGACTGAGAAACTTGTCAAAGACCATCCAGAAATTGCTGATAGAATCCATGTTATTGACTTGTTGTATCATGGCACACTTGCAGACCTTTATCCAAATATTTCTTATATGGACCATTGGCATGAAAATGTCCTTGAGGCATTGAGAAATGAAAAGGAACGTTTCAATATGGAGAAAAATGACCCAATCTGTAAGAATAAAGTTCCATTTGAGGGGGTCGTTCTAAGAATTGATAATGATGAGTTTGCAGAAGCATTCAAACTTAAATGTGCAAAATTCCTTTCTAAAGAAAGAGAGGAAATTGACAAGGGAGAAGTTGATATTGAAATGCTTGATAACTACGGAAAAAATGAGGGATTGTAAAAAAATCCCTCATTTTTTTAACAAAAATTAGTATAAAATATTTGTATATTTTTAAAAATCATATTATATTTGCAATGTAAATAAGAGTATGGTTCAAAAATAGACTTTTTGTATGGAAAAAGATTTGACAATAGTTTCTTCTAAAACCGCAAAAGACTTAAAAGACTTCGGTTTTGATATTATTTGTCCTAACTGTTATGGTGTGGCTGTAATGCATAATGGTGAATATCTTGGGTGTGATGAAGAATATGAACTTCGTGCCGAAGGACGTGGTGATGAAATAGAATACGTTGAATATGGAATGCTATATCATATGTGGTTTAAAAATAATGAAAAAGAAGACCACAATGTATGTGCAGCACCAGATATTGAAACAGTAAGGAAATGGTTTAGAGATAAATATAGTATTCATATTACCGCAATGCCATATATAACTGTTGAAGGATGTTTTTGGCTATCTGAAGTTTACACTTATAATGATGTAATGTATAATAAATTGCCACTGACAACAATGGTATGTGAGACATATGAAGAAGCCATTGAAAAAGGTATTAATAAAACAGTAAATTATCTTAAAGAGAAAGAAAAAGAAGATGAAACATTATGATTCAATACCACGCATTCAAGATGATGGAACACTTCTTGGTTGTGATATTTGGGCATTTAACAAACTTGACGGACAAAATTTTTGTGTTAACTATTCTCCAAAAACAAAGGAGTTTAAAAATTTTGGCAGCAGAACTGTAATGGTTGATGAGACTTCTGACCAATTTGGTGATACTGTTCGTTATTTTAAAACAAGTAATATTCCAGATACACTTAAAGAAATCATTAAACAAAATAGTGGTAAAGGAAAAATTTTCAAGGGGATAGATGAAATAACTTTTTATTTTGAGTGGTATGGAGAACATTCCTTTGCAGGTAGGCATGACGAAAATGATACGATGCATCTTGCGTTGATTGATGTCTTTTTGAAAAAGAAAGGTTATATTGAACCAAAGGATTTTTATGAAATTTTTGGTCAGAATGACAATATAGAAACACCAGAGTTGATTTATCATGGAAAATTAACAAAGGAGTTTATCAATGATATTTGGAACAACGATGTAGGAAATGAAAACGCCAAATATCCAAGTGTGAAAGAAGGTGTTGTTTGCCGTAATAGCCATTTATTAAAGGGACAGAGAATGCCAAAGGTCAAATTTAAGACAAAATGGTGGATTGACAAACTTCATTCAATGTATAGCGAGGAAGAATGTAAAAAATTAGAATAAAAATGAGAAAAGTTACATTATTAAAACTTAATAACTGTATTAATACAGAAAATAACCTAATTGCTGCCGAAAATGTTGTGTCAATTCTCCCGGTTATTGACAAAGAAGGAAAAGAGGGATTATTCGTTACATTTTATGATGAAGAGTACTGTATAAACTGTACTTGGTATTGTACAGATATTGAATTTGAAACAAAAGAAATTGATTAACAATATTTAACTTGTAATATTTGGTAATATCATATTTCTTTTGTAAATTTGCATTGTTAAAGATATTGATTAATTAAAAATATTATGGTAGAATTATCATGAGATATTGCGGAAGTAAAAGAAAATTTATGAAGTATCTTCTCCCTATTTTGACAAAGGATATGGACGAAAATACGCTGTTTGTAGATTTATTTGGCGGTGGCATGAATGTTGTGTGCGAAATACCTTCCGAACCTAAAATTGCTGTTGACTATAACAAGTATGTTATTGCATTATGGAAAGAACTGCAAGAAAACGGCATGAATAACATACCAACAGAGGTATCAGAGGAAATGTATAATGATATAAAATCAGATTATATAAATCATACCAACAAATATGAAGACTATATTATTGGCTATGTCGGTACATGTTGCAGTTTTGGCGGCTCATGGTTCAATGGCTATGCAAGATTCAACCCAAACAAAAATGAAGACCATATCAAAGAGGCATATAACGGACTGAAAAAGCAAGTTAAAAACTTTATTGGGCTTAAAAAGACTGTATTCCTGCATTGTACATATAATATGGTATTGCTGGACAAAAACGATATTGTGTATTGTGACCCACCATACGCTTCAACAAAGAAATATGAATCTGATTTTAACAATGATGCATTTTGGGAGTGGGCAAGGGAAGCAAGTAAAAAAGTGAAGAAACTTTATGTGTCGGAATATGACGCACCTTCAGACTTTAAGTGTATTTGGCAAATGGAGAAGAAAGATTCACTTGGCACTCAGAAAGGAAAGAAACAGAACACAAAAGTAGAGAAATTATTTGTTTACAACGGAAAATAAAGCAAATGTCAAAGTCAAAGTTTTACGATTTAATCAAGAACGCCACAATCGAGAAAGATGTGGAGAATGTATATACACAAGGTATCAACATGTATTTTCCAAATGTACAGGTTGAACACCCCTTTGCATGTGACGGTTTTGTTGATACCAAAAACGATAAGGGAAAATTTCTCAAGCTGATTATTGAATATAAATTCAATGAAGATTTCACCTCAAAAACCATAAGGGCAAAAATCATAACGCAAGTCCTTTATTACATGAAGCGTTTTGAACAGAATGGACTTATTCTTCCGAACGTTGTAATGGTTGGTGATGCTAACGAATGTTTCGTGTTTCATACAAATGACATCATTTCATATCTTGATGAGGATTTGGATTGGTCTATTGCACCGTCAAAGGCACACGAACACAATGCGGACCTTATTTACAAGTTGGCAAGTGATGAGAATATCAACCCGTTTATTTTCGTCATAGATGAGAACTTTTCTTTTAAGAGTGTCATTGACAAGATTTATGATTTGTCAAACAATATACAGCGTTATGTACACGTAACAGAGCACAATATTGCAACAATTTTCGAATATTTTACCAATCGGGTAATAAATGATAAGAAGAAGATTTCAGCAAATGATATTGTGGCCGTGTTCATGGGTGTTATTACTAAAAACACTGAGTATTATAAGCATCCCATAAAGAAGAATATTCTTGTAACACCACAAGGTGAGATTAAGATAAACAGTGATGGTTTCGATTCGTTCTTCTCCTATTTCAATCGTAACTACACACCACAGGAAAAAATGCGTTTCTCCGAAATATCTGACAGATTGATTGAAGATACCAACAGAAGAAACAAGGGCGAGTTCTATACACCAACATTGTTTGTTGACTATGCCCATGATATGATTTCAAAGGAGTTTGGAGAGGATTGGAAGGAAAAATATGTTGTATGGGACAATTGCAGTGGCACTAAAAATCTTACCAGAGACTATTATTTTAAAGAGTTGTACTGTTCAACACTTGAACAAGCCGAACTTGATATTTCAAAACAGTATAATAAGGAAGCAACAAGTTTTCAGTTTGATTTTCTCAATGATTCTTTGGATAAACTACCAAAGGGTCTGATTGAAGCGTTTGAACAGAACAAACCGATTATCTTCTTTATGAATCCTCCTTATGGTACAGCAGGTAATTTTAAAAAAGATTCAGACAGTAAGTGTGGAATAGCAAAAAATTTAGTAAACGAATTGATGTTAAAGGAAAAAATGGGTGGATGTTCTCAGAATCTTTATGCTCAATTTATCTATCGTATCATATTAATTAAGAAAAAATACAATCTTACAAACTGTCATATATGTATGTTTACAAAAACATTACATTTAACAGGCAGTTCATGGAAAAAATTTAGAAATGAATTATTTTTAAATTACCATTTTGTTGATGGGTGTATTTTTAAGGCATCACATTTCTCCAACTGTTCTGATAAATGGGGTATTTCTTTTTCAATATTACGTGACGGAAAAACGGATTTCTTAAATACTTTCCACCACACGTTAATTGATATTAAAGAAGGACAAATTGAGACTCTTGGACAAAAATGTGTCTACAATATAGACAACACTGAAAGCATTAATAAATGGGCAAAATCACAAGAAAAAGAAACTGAAGATTTTCCTAATTTTAGTTCTGGTTTTGTTTTAAAACAAAATGGTGTTCAAAAAATGTGTAAGAATTCAATTGGCTCTTTGATTTCAGATGCCAACAATGTCGGAAGAAATGCTCAATTTGTTGCAATTCTTTCTGGATGTGCCAATATGGGACATTTACAACATTATTCCATCACTTCCATTAATTTTACACGTTGTACATCCCTGTTTGCTGCAAGAAAACTTGTTGCTGGCAATTGGATTAATGATAAGGATGAATATCTTGCACCTAACACGGAGCATCCAAAGTGGCAAGAATTTGAAAATGATAGTATTGTTTATTCATTATTCAATACTTCTTCCAATCAATCATCACTTCGTCAAGTCGAATACAAAGGAAAGAAGTGGGATATCAAGAACGAATTTTTCTGGATGTCACGTGAGGAAATGATGTCATTGGCAAATGAAAACGGAAATGATGTCTGTTATCAGGATGCAAATGTTTCAACTGACCGATATGTCTACAACCTATTGCAGAATATTACGTTGAGCAAGGAAGCACAGTTGGTATTGGACAAGGCTTGTGAACTTGTAAGGAAGACTTTTAAGTATCGAATGATGTTCGATGAGGACAACGAGAATTACCAAATCAACAACTGGGACGCATCTTACTATCAGATGAAACCTCTTTGGAAAGAATATGCAAAAGATGATTTTGAAGAATTTAAGTCACTTTACAAAAAGTTGGGTGATAAGATGAGACCTATGGTTTATGAATTGGGATTTTTAAGAAAATAAATAACAGAATAAACGTTTTAAAGAATTATGAAAGTAGAAGGTATTACATTGGTCATTACCGACCCTTGTTACATTAAAAAATCACCTCGTGTAACAAAGTATCTTGATAGAAGTACTATCTATGGTGATTGGAGTTGCATGTGTTATAAGTGTGACAAGGAAGAGGCAAAGAAGAAATCTAAAGAATGGGATGAAATTTATTTCAATTTCTTTAAGACTTATAATTTTACGGGTTTGGATGATTCCGAAAAGAAAAAGTTGTTTGACGAATTTTCAGCAAAGAAGAAAGAATTTATTGAAGCAAACTGTTATGGTGAATTTTGTTCTGATGCCGGTCGAGTTGCTGTGTTTGACTATGCTACATTGAGCGAAACAGATAAGGAATGGATTAAGGAACATGATTGGTGTGCTTGTCTTGTTCCAGATTACACCGGTGAGTTTGCATATGTTATAGAAGGTGAAGGTGACAATCGTTCAGCGCATATTGTCGGTGATGGTTTTTATACAACACAGAGTGGTCTTTAACATTATTTTAACAAAAAAAAAAATTGGTCATTTAAAAATTTTACACTAATTTTGCAAACAGAAATTAAAAACAGAACAAAATGACTTGGTTTAATATTTTATTTTTTAGCGTTTTTGCTATCCTATTTTTAAAATCATTTATATCATGGGTTATAAGTGATGTTGATGTGGACATTGATTTTGATGGTGACACTGATATTGATGTAAGTGGAATGTTGTCCTTTAAAGGTATGTTACATTTCTTATTGGGTTTCTCATCAGTTCTAACGGCTGTTGGTTATGAGAATACACATTCATTAGCCATACCGTATACATTCTCTCTAAGCACTTATATTTTCGCTGTATGCGTTGGAATTGTAATGATGGTATCATTGTTCTACTTATACAAATTTATGCTTAAATTAAACCATTATACAAGTGATAACCCAAATTTAAATAATACGAATGGTAAAATATATTTGATTGATGGTGACGGACAATATCAAGTGTTGGTAGACACGCCAAATGGTACATTCAAAAAGACAGCATATTCAGAAAACAAGAATCACAAAATTGGTGAGGATATTATATTGAAATGGGATGAGGAAAATAAGAGATATTTTTTTAATTAATTAATTAACTTTTAAAATTTATAACAAAAAATGGAAACAGGAACAATTATTAGTTTGGTATTGATTGCAGTTGCTGCAATAGTTGTAATTGGAACTATTTGGGGGCTTCTTTCACGTTATCGGAGGTCTGCACCTGATGAGTTGCTGGTTGTCTTTGGTAAGGCAGGAAAGATGAAGACTGAAGATGGTAAGACAATTGTGATACCTTCAAAGATTATTCAAGGTGGCGGTGCATTTGTGTGGCCAATTATTCAAGACTTCAAGAAAATGTCAATGAAACCTATTCAGATTAAGGTTAATGTTGACGGTATTGATTCACAGGCAATTCCTATGCACTTGCCAGTTGTATTGACTACTGCAATTTCGCAAGACAAACTTATTCAGCAAAACGCTGCAACACGTTTTTTGAGTGCTAACCCTGCCGAGGTTGAACGACAGATTTCTGAGATTTTGGTTGGTGAGACACGTGCTATCATGGCAACAATGCTTATTGAGGAAATCAATGCAGACCGTAACACATTCTTGGGTAAGGTTCGTGAATCACTTGAACAAGAGTTGACCAAGGTTGGTTATGAACTTACCAATATTAACATTTCAGAAATTACGGATGATGCAGATTATATCCGCAATATGGGTAAGAAAGCAGCAACCAAGGCAAAGGCTAATGCTGAAGCAGATATTGCCGAGCAGACCAAGCAAGGTAATGTAAAGATTGCCAATACTCGCAAGGAAGAGGAAATTGCAGTATCACAAGCAGAGCGTGACAAGCAGATTAGTGTTAACCAAACAAAGCAGGAACAAGAGGTAAAGGTTGCCGAGATTAACCGAGAAAAGGAAATCAAACTTGCAGAAGCCGATAAGGAGCGTGAGTCTGGTATTGCTCTCCAAGAGGCTGAAAAGCTAGCTAATATTGCAAGGGCTAATGCTGATGCAGAGTCTAAAAAGGCTGAATATGAAGCACTTCAGACAAAGAACATTGCAAAGGCAGAAGCCGATGCCGAAGCCGCACAGAATGAGGCAGAAGCACAAAAGCAAGTACGTATTGCCAAAGCAAAGCAGGAACAAGAGGCTGAGACTATTAAGGCAACACAGGAAAAGGAAGCAAAGGCTGCTGAGTATGAATCAAACAAACGTCAGCGCAAGGCAGAACAGGACAAGTTGGCCGGTGTTGCAGAGCAGGAAGCAAAGATTGACGTTGCCAAGGCACGTGCCAAGGCAGGACAAGCAGAGGCAGATGCTGTAAAGGTATCAGAGACTGCACGTGTTGAAGCCGAAATGTCAGTTGCAAAGACACGTCAAGAACGTCAGTTGGAGGTAAATGAAGCAGAAGCAAAGGCACAAGAGGCAAAACTTAATGCGACTGAGATTGTACCGGCAGAGAAGGCAAAAGAAAAGGCAGTGATTTTCGCAGAAGCCACAAAGAAGAAGGCTGAATTGGAAGCAGAAGCAACGAAGGCTAAGATTCTTCGTGAAGCAGAGGCAGAAGCAGAGAAAATTCGTTTAGCAAAGAATGCAGAAGCAGAGGGTGAAAAGAACATCCTTATGGCACAAGCAGAGGGTAAGAGGGCTTCACTACTTGCCGAAGCAGAAGCAGAGCAGCAAAAGGCTCTTGCCCCGGCAATGGCATTCGAACGAATGATTAAGGCAGCAGGTAGTCCTGAAATGGCAGTACAATGGAAGATGGTTGACCAATACAAGGGTATTGCGGAAGCACAGGCACACGCTCTTGAACACATTCAACTTGGTAATGTCACTGTTTGGGGTGACAAGAACACGGGTGCTGATTTTGCAAAAAGTTTCGTTCAGAACTTCGCTCCTGTACTTACCACAATCAATGATGAGGTCAAAGACCAATTCAAGGGCTTGTTTGGAATTGGTGAGAAGAATGTTGCTCAGATTGAGAACAAGGAAGAGACAACCGAGAACTTTGAAAAGGTTGACTAACGAATATTTTGCATACTTTATAAAACGTGGAGAAGAATATTTTCCACGTTTATATTTTTTTAACGTTGTTATTTTTGATGGCTAAAATATTTGTATTATATTTGTGATAGCAAAATAAATAAGGAGAAAATATGACGGAAAAAATAGCATTTAATTATAAGCGTGTTACAAAAGGTGATATAAATGACCATGTTTTTGACAATTATGATAATGAATACATTTATCTTAAAAGAGATAATTCTATCATAATTTTTAAAAAACTATCTGATGATATTTGTTATTATTTTGATAAAAATGGCGTAATGTTGAACAATACAGACGTATTTCTACATATTGAGCATAAAACGGATATTAAGAAATATAAGTATTTGGTTCGTAATTCATTAGATAAAGAAAATAAGACTTTTTATTTAAAAATAAGTGATAATTGTTATTTTAAATTTAGAACTGATAATTTATATGTTGATTATGAGATTGTAAAGGAACATGATTCTTATTTTGAAAATTGCCATGAACCTGACTATGACGAAAAAAAAGTTATGTTTAATCGTCTATATGACTTAGGCTATGGCTATAATACAGCAAAACAAGAATTATTCCAAGATATAGACTTCATTCAAGAAGGTAAATATTATATATATGAGAATACAGTATTTAAAGCATCTTATGATATTACCTATGACTACAGAAAGGATATGTCAATCCCCTATGAATACCTTATTGAATTGGATTCTAAAAAGAAACGCATAATGTATGAGAATGCAACTTTGGGACTGCCGAGTTACATATGTATAAGAAAAGCAACCGAACAGGAAATAGAACAAGCAAAAGAAATTTATGAAAGCATGAAAGTAACTTTCCAAAATGTTGAACGTAAACTGATAAATATTAAAATTGATTTAGATGAAACATTACAAATGTTGTACAAATTAAAAAACGAAAATGGACAGCAAAGGTAGGAAATTCTTTTTTGGAAAATATAAAGGAAAATATATTAATGATATCATTGTCAATGATACACAATATATAACATGGTCAATGAAAAATATTGATTGGTTTTGGTATAATCATGATGAAGTAGAACTTTACAAGAAACAGATTAAACTTGGGAAAAAGCCAAAAAACCAATATGAATTAATAATGGAAAACATTAAGCAAGAAGAAAATGGAAACACAAGAGGTTAAAGATAAATTAAAAAAAGAAAAAGAAGAAAGATATAATACTGTTCTCAATCATTGGAAAGAACGAAAACCTTTCAGAGACGAGGATGATATCCCGCCAATACCAATTGTATTACCAAAAGACTATGAGGAAATAATAGTCCCAAACATTATAAGATGCGGAGGCATACCAAAAGACAAACTGATAGTTGGCAAAACATATATTGGAGATTGTAGAAACGCAAGAGAAGCAGTTTGGGATGGTGAGAAATTTACATATATGCGGACAAAGTTCGGAAGTACTTATCCAGAAACAATAAATCATTTTCAAGATGATGATGGATATGACCTATTTGTTCCATTAAAAATAAAAGATGAAAAATAACATATATGGCTAGCATTATTAACTTAAACAATATTTGTAAAATTGTTTTAAGGAAAAAAGAAAAAACTGACGATTTTAAATGGGTAACAAGGCAAACTTTTTCACAGTGGTTTATGAACTTGTTTCGCAAAGATAAACTTACAACAAGTTATGTCAAATTTCGTCTAAAAGGTGATTGCTACATAGTCACTGATATTGAAAAAGACTTATTGGGAGAAGAATGGTTTAACAAAAAATATGAATATAATAGTGCAACCAAAATATTTTTTGAAAAACCACATGTTGCATTATGGTATTCTGATTTTAATCATTCATATGAAATACGATACTTTGAAAGTAATAAAGAAGCGACTGATTATTTCAACAAACTAAATGATTATGCGCAAAAACAGAATGTACCATTTATAAACATGGATGCTGGAAAATAATTTTCTTATAATATAAATTTATGTTTAAAGATGTTGAAGAATTAAAGGATTTATTAAGAGAAATGGGATATGAGGACACTGTTGTGTTTGAAAATCCCTCATATATTAAAGTAATAATTGGAATAAGTGATGTTGGTGGTCTATGCTATTCATATGAAAAAATGATTCAATGCCTAATGGAAGAAGACGGAATGAATTATGATGAAGCAATGGAATTTATTGATTATAATACTGTGAGAGCATTACCTTATACTTCTTCATACGGCAATAGACCAATAATTGTATATAACGATTTATTTAAAGAGGAATAAAATGTTGAATATAAAAGATGTAAGAAAACGTTTGAAAGATAATCCAGAACCAAAAGAAGTCAAAGAAATAAGGGATAAGATTTTATCTTCTTTTGACAAACTGGAATTTATTGAGGAAGGACACAAATATTTTCTTCATAATGATGATGGCACAACGACCGAGTTAAAATCGGTTTCGGAAACAATACATCAGTTTGTTCCGTTTGTAGATTGGGAAGAAAAAGCACAAAACTGTGCTTTAAAAGAAGGAGTAGACGTTTCTGTTATTAAAAGACGTTGGGAAGAAAACAATGTTAAAGCCACAAATAATGGGACTTCAACACACTTATATGGGGAAATGTATCATTGGTTTGTTACCGACCAAACGGATAAATTCTGTGATATTATTAAACCTCAATATGAAAAGGGTTATCTTATACCATATGGCGAGAAACAGAATGCTTCACAACAATATAATGAGGATTTATTTAATGTGCATGATATGTATCCGCTAATGGTTGAAACACAAGTATATACCAAAGTATATGCCGGTACCTTTGATAAATTAATCTATTATAAGCATCCAACAGATGATAGTAAAAGCGGACTTATTTTGGCTGATTATAAAACTAATGCAAGTTTAATAAGTGATTATAACAGAAAATTCAATGGAGTAATGCTACCTCCATTTGAAGATTTGATTGATGAAGCATTATCACATTATATCTGTCAATTATCAGCATATCAGATACCATTGGAAGATATAGGCTTGAAAATTCTGACAAGACGTATAATATGGTTGAAACCTGACGGTACTTATGAACAAATTACCGTCCCGGATGTAACCAAACGATTAAGACAATATTTCAATTTATAAATAAATGAGAACTATAAATATGGAAACACTAAAAGAAAAATGTGAGGCAATGAGAGCAACCACTGATTACAGATTACCTAAAAAAAGTTATGTAATGTGTGCTTGTGATGGTAAGAACTTTTCACGTCTTATTAAAAACAAATATGAAAAACCATTTGATGATAAATTCATTAATATGATGAATGAAGTGGCAATTTATGTTTGCAAGAACGTACAAGGTTGCAAATTCGCATATACACAATCAGATGAAATTACATTTGTTCTAACTGATTTTGAAAACGAAGAAACAAGTGCATATTTTGATTATCGTTTATGCAAAATGTTATCAATTATACCGTCACTTGCAACGGCAAAGTTTAACCAATTGGTAACATTGAATCTGCTTGATACACCTTGTTCAACAGAAGATATGAAACAAATTATCAAACATATGTCGCTTGCACAATTTGACTGCAAAGTGTGGAATACAGATAACTTTAATGATGTGTTTGCATATTTTCTTTGGAGGCAGATAGATTGTGTGAGAAATTCAAAACAACAAGCAGCACAAACATATCTTTCACATAAAGAACTTATGGGAAAACATACAGATGAACAAATTAGACTGTTGCTCGAAAAGAAAGGAATTGATTGGAACGAATATTCTGATGATGAAAAATACGGACGTTTCATATATAAGGAACAAATCGAAAAGCCATTACCAAATCATGAAGAGAATACATGTCTGAGAAATGTGTGGCTTGCGCACGATGCGTTTGAATTATACGAAAGTGGTGGAAAACAAAGATTTTTGGAACTTGGTGTCATTCCGATTAAGATTATTGAATAATGCACAACTATTTATACGTAGAGAATAATTTCAAAAAGGCAAAAATTATGAAATGGTCATTATTCAAATACACGGAGAATGCATTTTTCTATAATCAATTTGTTACAGAGTGTTTGTTTTTAATACTTGGTTTATATGGATGAAAAATGGGAGTAATTTATAACTACTCCCATATTTTATACCTTATTCAGTTGTGTTTCTATCCAGCAGAAGTGTTTTTTGCATTTTCAAGAGCGGTAACTCTTTGTGTAAGTTTGCCTATTTTTTTTAATAAAGAATTAATTGTTGAAAGATTTGTTTCTACTCTCGTATTTATGTCATTTAATGAAGAAGATACAATAAGTTCCAAATCATCAATACCCTCATCGAAATCAGTTATTCTTTTATTAATTGCTGTGAATTGATTTGTATTATCAGAACTAATTTCTTCAATTCTTGCATTCAAGTCATTTAATGAAGAAGATACAATAAGTTCCAAATCATCAATACCCTTAGCGAAATCAGTCATTCTTTTATCAATTGCTGTGAATTGATTGTCAACTTCTAATTTGGTATAATAATCATTAAGACTTTGATGTTCTGTCAAATAACCGGCATCATTTGTAAAGACTGATACATTTGTAGGTTTGTTAAGTATCTGTGCAACACCAGAAGAAGCATTCCAATCTGCATTAACTTGTGCAGCAGGTATGGTTGGTTTGTTTGTCAAATCGTTGTAATCACCACTTGTTGCCACAGTTGCCAAATCTGCACTTTCAGCATAGACACTCAAATCGGGTTTGTTTGTTAAATCGTTGTAATCACCACTGAATGCTGTGTTTGCGTCTTGTTTAAGCGTCAATGCCTCGTTAACCTGTGTCTTGGTATAATAATTATCAAGACTTTGGTGCTGTGTAAGATATCCAGCATCGTTGGTGAAAGCACTTACATTTGTAGGAACTGTTGGAATCACACCTTCTGCGATGTCGCTTGCAGGAATACCGGTACTTGGTTTTTGATATGCAGTTGCACCAAGTGCAGCACCGCTTCTGATTGTTTCCAAGTCTGAAATCGTGTCCTGTTTTTTACCAATTGCTTCATTTACAATCTTGTTCTGTACTGGATTTTTAGATGTATCGCTTAATGCCTCATCAACCACTGCACCTTCAGGAATTACAGGTTTGTCAGTAAGGTCATTATATGAACCGCTTGTTGCAACAGTTGCCAAATCTGCACTGTTTGCCTTCAAATCAAGTTTTTCTTCAATTTTGGTAATACTTTCAATTCTATCATTCTTTTCTTGCCCTAAAGCACTAGAAATTATTTCTTGGGCTTGGAAAAATTCATTTTCATTAACAAAACCAACAATTTCATTTTCTGTATTTTTAATTGAGAGTGTTTCATGCCCTTTTAGATAGTTGACTGCGATTTCACCTTCGATAAGATTGTCTTTGGTTGGAAGTTTTGGAAATTTTACCTTAATAGGAGAACTACCTTCTGCATCACTATTATCTACTGTTGGTGTCAAACCATAAAACTCTTCCGGATTAATATTTTCTTTTGGAAGTTTACTTTTAATGTGAGATACATGTTCAAAATTTTTTGCCATTTTATATAGACGTTTTAAAGGTTATTTTAATTTAATTGAGATAATGACACTATACAGCCTTAAAACAGATATATAAAAGAAACTGTTCAAAACATTTTTAAAATGCTTTAGGAATAGAGATTCCATTTAACAAGGGCAAGAATGCCATCACTTCAACATCATTTAATAATAAATATCAGATATATGCGGTAAATTTTATAATTTTTAACTGAAAATATTTTGTAGTTTCTAAGAATTATCTTATATTTGCAAATGAAAAAAGAATAGTAACAATAAAAGTATAAAATATGAGTAGTTATTTAACATTTTATCTTGTCCCTAAAAAAACAAGAAAAAAATATGACTATAACAAAGATGATGGTCATACAGAAATAGAGGTGGAGTTGTCAACAGGTACACCACTTGCGTTAATTAGTTATTCAAGAAGCAATGATATATATCGTGCTTTCAATGAAACTTTAAACCCTGCATATGCAGGCATGGAAGAAAAGTATACAGAACTTACTACAGACGGATGCAAACGGGTTATTGAGGATTTGGAAAGTGAAATAAAATCAACAGAGAAACGTCTTGAAATAGATTACAAGATGTTAAAAGAGGGTGGTTATAGTTCTGAGTTGTGGGAAGATATTCATTCAATGGAACGATATATATCAGAACAGAAAGAAACAGTTGAGGCTGTTAAACACATAGAAAATATTGTTTATGAAACCGCAAACGGTTACAATGATTTTGAAAAGGTATTGATTAATATTGATTAGTATGGGATATTTTGTTTGTCAGCACTGTGGAGCACACCTCCACGATAGTAAAGTAGAGGACTTGTATCAATGGGACGATGACAAATCAATTGGATGGTCATTTGTCTGCCCAAAATGTAAAGAAGAAAACTATAAAGAGATTAAATTTTAAATTAGTGAATGTATGATAAATATAGTAGAAAAATTAAAAGGCTGTCCTCAAGGGACAAAATTCTATTCTCCTTTGTTTGGAGAAGTAGAGCTTGTAAGAATTGATATGGAAAATCCTAAATTTCCTATTATAGTTAAGGTGTTAGATGAGGAGTCTCCATTTAGAAACGTAACTTTTACAGCTGAAGGCAAATGGTATAGCTTTAAACAAAGTGAATGTTTATTATTTCCATCAAAAGACAACAGAGATTGGAATAAGTTTAATCTACCTGTTAACACTTTAAAGCCATTTGACAAAGTATTAAAGCCATTTGACAAAGTATTGATTAGAGATAGCATAGATGAAAAATGGGCAATAAGCCTATTTTCTTACTATGATGAAAAAAATGAATATTTTCCTTATGTTTGTATAAGCGGTCGTTATGTGCATTGTATTCCTTATGAAGGTAATGAGCATCTTCTTAATACTCCAAACACACTAAAAGATTATTGAATTATGACAAATGTAGAATTGATAAAAGAATTGCAGAAATCAGTAGACAAATATGGGGAACTGCCTGTTAAAATAGACATAGAAGTCCTCAAAAATAAAATGTCTATTGAAGATGTTAGATGTAATGGTGTGTGTGTAACAATTTATGATTATTATTGTTAGAATATGAACAGAGAAAAAGCAAAATATATTCTGCCTATCATACAGGCATTCAGTGAAGGAAAGACAATACAATGGCTTAAACCTGACAGTGATGAATGGATAAATGTCGTAGGAGGTGACAACGTAGACTTTGAAGACCTCGCTGAGTCTAATGTGGCATATCGTATAAAGCCAGAGCCAAAATATCGTCCTTTCAAAAACGCAGAGGAGTGTTGGGCCGAAATGTTGAAGCATACACCCTTCGGATGGGTAGAAAGTTTAAAGTCAAACGCTATGTATGAAATACAATGTCTGAAAAAAGGTGGCGGTGGTAAAATATATTCATACGATGATATTTTCTTTAGTAATTTTGAAGAATTTTTTAAAGACTATAAGTTTGCTGATGGAACACCATTCGGTGTAAAAATTGAGGAGGATAAGCAATGAGTAAAATTAAGGAATTATTAAATCAAGCATACAATCAGCTTGACGAGTACAATAAAGGTGGTGCTACTAAGCATAACCTTCTTTGGAAGGCAATGGGCAATATTGAGGATGCACTTAAAGAGTTGGAGGATTGAATATGACAAAAGAAGAAGCAGAAAAGAATAGAGAAAATATGAGTGAAGAAAGAGCTAAAATATATTTAGAGTCAGCATTGTCTGAGTTTGAACTTTATGAATCTTTAGGCATTAAAGATTACTTAAAATCTGCACATGACAATATGGTGAAAGCACTTAAAGAGTTGGAGGAATAAGTTATGACAAGAAACGAAGTAAAGGAATTGTTACCTATTATGCAGGCATTTGCAGAAGGTAAAACAATAGAAGAAAGAATTATTGGAAATGATAACTGGATAGAAACGGATGAAATTTATGGTGGACGTAACAATGATTATGATTATCGTGTAAATTATCGTGTGAAACCAACACCAAAATATCGTCCTTTCAAAAACGCAGAGGAGTGTTGGGCTGAAATGTTGAAACATCAGCCATTTGGTTGGATTAAACCAGTTAATGAATGTACCAATAAAGCCAAAGCTATAAACATCAGTAGTATTGGGTGGGACGATGAATATCCAATACGGCTTACGGATGATTATGATGATTATAGTTTTGAATATCTATATAAAGAATTTACTTTTATGGATGGAACACCATTCGGTATTTTAGAGGAGGAATGAATTAATAGTTTGTAGAGCAGTAGAGCAAACATTATGTAATGGATGTTACTTTGATAGTGGAAATACTTGCCTGAAACCAACAGTCGGTTTTCTATGTTGTCCAAAAGACCGTTCTGACGGTAAAGATATAATTTTTAAATTAGTGAATGTATGATAAATGTAGCAGAAAAATTAAAAGATTGCCCTAAAGGGACAAAGCTCTATTCCACCGTATTTGGAGATTTAGAGTTTTTGGAAATTGATAATGAGAACCGTAGCTATCCTATTACAGTTACAGTAAAGGATAAGGATTGGAGAAAAGAGAAATTCACTGCTGAAGGTAAATGGACGTTTGCTAAAAACAGTGAATGTGTATTATTCCCTTCAAAGGACAACAGAGATTGGAATAAGTTTAGAATCCCTGTCAAGAGGGGTGATATTATGATGATACCAAATAGTGATAATGCATTTATTACTACTGGCGAATTTACTGATAATGCATCAGTCATGTTTATATGTGGTGTTGATGAAGATAATGAATTATGTATAAACCCAGGTAATGCAGGTTGGACAAAAGATTTCTATATTCCAGCTTCTGAAGAAGCTAAGAAAAAGCTATTTGATAAGATGGAATCAGCAGGATATAGATGGAATGCTGATACTTTAAAGTTAGAGAAGATAGAACCACCTATGTTTAAAGAGGGTAATGTGTTAATTAAATATGATACATTATTTTTATCTACTGGAATTATAAAAAATAATATAATACAAGCTTATTGTTTACGTGATGATGACACATTTATGGATTGTGATGTATCAATTTCTTCTTCATTAAAATTAGCTTCTGTAACTGATAGAAATAAACTATTTTCAGTTTTGACTAAAAGAGGTTATAAATATGATAAAGAACAGCATAAACTTATAAAACAAGAATTTAAACCATTTGACAAGGTATTGGTTAGAGATGATATAAATGAAAAATGGATACTAAGTATATTTGGTTGCTATGAAGATGAAGTAGATAAAGATTTTCCTTATGTTTGCCTAAATGGTCGCTATTGTTATTGCATACCTTATAAAGGTAATGAGTATCTTCTTGGCACTCCAAACACACCAATTATTGAATCATGACGAATGTAGAGCTAATAAAAGAATTGCAGAAATCAGTAGACAAATAAGTAAAACCCGTTGGTGAAATTAATTTAAGTTGATAAATACACATTGGCAGAATTAAGTATGCACTAAATTAATTCTGCCAACAGGTTAGAAGAATTTTAAAATAAAAAAGAAAAAATAGTACAATTATGGAATCAGTTAAACAAATTGACAGCATAGTATCTTCTATGTTGGAATGGGTATCTATTTTAACAGATGAATTAATTTCTGAATCAGAAAAGTATCCAAAAGAAGAACAGAGGGCTTTTATAAAAGGTGCTGCATGGATGTTGTATCGGCTTGTTAAAAACCGTGGGCAACGTCATGTTTATATTGAAAAAGATATGACTCTTGAAGAAGCAATTAAGCATTGCGAAGAAGTTCTTCCTATTGCAGAAACATCACAATGTGCAAAAGAACATTTACAACTTAGAGATTGGTTAATTGAATTAAAACTATATAAAGAAAATAAACGATGAAGTACGAATCACCAAATTCAGATGTTGAAGCAAAAGTTTTAGCAACATCCTCATGTTCAAACAATGGACTAATTGCAAGTTCTGGTCCTGGGTTCATTCCAAAAGGATTATCTAAATATGCTTATAGTATTATCACAAAAATGACAAAATATAATGGATATAACCTTATTATAAAAGATATGACAAAAGAGGAAGTTTTTAATCTTTCCAGAGAAATATCTGATTTTAATTTAGGTGTAATAAGTTTTCCAATAACAAATAATAAAGAGCATGGTATAACTATATATCCAATTGAAGACATTGAATATTATATGATAGAAACCAGGTTACTTAAATATTCTGCACAATATGAAGTATCTGAATTATGCACAGACATCTGTAATATGTCAGAAGATGGTTATAAATTATCCCACTTTAGGTATATACCTAACAGTGATTGTTATGCTGCACTATTCAGTAAATATAATGATTAATATGACAAGAGAAGAAGCAAAGAAATTGTTGCCTTTTATCCAGGCGTTCAGTGAGGGAAAGACGATACAAAGCAGATGCATTACAGGCGAGACATCACTTTGGTGGGATGACAATAATCCAACATTTGAGATTGGTGATTTCGATTACCGCATTAAGCCAGAACCTAAGTACCGTCCATTTAATAATGCGAGTGAATGTATGAAAGAAATAAAAGATAAAATTAAGCAATTGTTAATTGAAAACAAATATTATGTCGGCAATTCAGAAGTGGCAAAAATGCTAAGAGAACTTGCTGACGAATTAGATGATTAGTTATGGAAAAGGAAATTAAAAAACAGTCAGAAATATTCGGTGTTAAAGTGTGGTTTACGTCAGATAGCCACATACAACATAGGAACATTTTGAAACATTGCCCAAAACGTGCTGAGATTGGTGGTTTTGATATAGATGATGTTGAAGCGCATGACAAATGGCTGATTGATATTTGGAACAAGACAATCGGTAAAAGAGATATTGTATATATTCTTGGTGATTTTTCCTTTGCTTCTTCTGAAATCATAAAGAAGCAAATTCTTCCAAAACTTAATGGACAGAAATATCTTATATTGGGAAACCACGACAAATCCTCTGAGCATCTTCAAGGCTATTTTACACAGATAACACAAATGAAAGAAGTGGTTTTCAAAAAGAAAAACTTTCCGTTTATTGAAGAGGATAGTTTTAGGGTATTTATGTGCCATTATCCAATGGTAACTTGGCCCGGAAAACATCATGGTGTTGTAAATGTGCACGGGCACTGTCACTCACATTTAGATGACTTTAACGAACAAAGTAGTGACTTACGTGTAGATATTGGCATAGATGGTAAACTTGCTGATTTTAAACCAATTTCACTTGAAAAGTTATATCATTACTTTAAGCATAAAACAGGCGGTAAGACATTTAAAGAATATGTAACATTACAGAAAGAATTAGATACAATGCAATTTTAGAAATATGACAAAAGAAGAATTAATACAGTTTCTTAAAGATAATCTAAGAATAGAAACAAATATGGGAATGATATACCAGATGACCCAGCAATTCACTATTGCTGAGTCTGTCATCCACAACTGCATCTACGATACAATGCTGTAAAGTATTTTCATGATTCTTTACTTGTTACACCTCTCCCTGCTGACCAGAAAGATTGATTGATTAAAGTTCATCAAATTCTTTTTGCAAACGCTTCTGTGTCTCTTCTATTAAGTCACGGAGTTTTTCCTTAAACTCCTTGTCATTCCTTACAAGAGTGCCAACGAACTTATCTACAGAATCTTTCAATCCCCCATTATCAAGTACATACTTTACATTAACGCAAGTATCTAAACTCTCAGCCAAACAGCAAGCTTTTTTAAAAAATTCTACTTCCATATTTTGTTGTTTTTGTCCTCCCCCTGCTGTCACCAAGGGGAGGATGATTAGTTAATTCATTATTTTATTCCCCATTCTTTCCTGTAGTTGTATGGCTCAGGAAAACCTTCTACTGCCTTTTCAGAGATAAAGACCTGTGTCCCATGTGGAGAGTTACAACCCCAATTAACACCTTCATTATTCTCAAATGCTTCTTTTGTTGAGTTACGTAAAAAATATGTTTTCTGTAAACCATAGCCCTGACAACCCTCACCTGCAAAAATCCCTTCATTAAGAACATCTATAGCATACTTCTCAGCTATCACTTCTGCATTATCATATCTTGATGGGATTACAGCTACATGGACAAGGCTTTGAAAACCACGTCCTTCAGTATAATCAAAGTTGTAGTATATAGAATAGTATTGTATCTTATCAAGAACCTCTTTCTCATATTTCTTACATTTCTCTTTATCAAAAAATTCTTTGCCATCTTTTGCAATATAAACGGTCTTTTCAATCGTCTTTTCTTCCATATTATTTAGATTTATTATATATTAATTCATCAATAAGTTTATATAGTTCATCATTACCGAAGTTAGTGTATATGTTCAAATATCCCCACTTCTCTTTGATTTGTAGTATTTTAATCTGTTGTTCTTCTGCTTTATTGATAAGAAAATTACTTTTAAGAAATTTTTATCTGACATTATTCTAACTATTGTTTATCCATTTTATTACTGTATCACCTTTATATCCTTTTTGAAATACAAACCAAGCGTAACTAACTGCGCTTCCTCCACCTGCAATCATTGTTTCAAAATCACCATTTTTTGCACACAATACACGACTTACAAATTGGAACATATATTTTGGTGGATTAATAGAAAACAGATTATTATAACGTTTCTTTCCTTCCAAGAATGTAGTTTTGAGAAACATAACACAATATCCACCTTCCGGTAATAAGTCGAGAGAGTGATTAACAAACTCTAAAGCATATTTATATGGTGGGTTTGTAAGAATACAAGTACAATCTTTTGGTAATTCAGTAGTTTTAAGAAAATCTACATTACCAATTCCGTACCCTCTATCAACCAAATCTGTTGAATAAACTGTATGCCCAAGTTCTTTCAATCTTTCTGAAAGATGCCCCTCACCACAAGACACTTCCCATACGTTTTGTGGAATATTCCATACAGTTTTAAGACCATCTATTGCAATAGGGTCTGTGGCGTAATAATCTTCTGTCTGCCTTTCCTTATCAGTATGATTGCTTGCTCCTAATGTGATATAGGTGCTTTTCTTATTTCCAATCCAATCTTTATTTTCACTCATAATTTATTATATTTTTTAAATTGATATTTAATTTTCATTTGCAAATATAATACAAACTTTAGTAATTTCAAAATTTTTATATATAAAAAAAAAAATAACTTTCAAATAAACAAAAATATGAAATCTAATCAATTTAATTCTTCGGAGTTGAAAATGGCACAATTAATATTCCAAAAGACCAATTTTTGAAATCTGTTTCATATGATTCGGACGTTGTTTAAGTTTTTTTAAACAAAAAAATTTGGGGTTTTCAAAAACTTGTATTACTTTTGCAAAAGTAAAATCAAAAAAAAAAAATAAAAAGATATGTGCGAAAATTATAAGGAAGAACTTTCTTCATCTATTGACCGTGATGAAGTGTTTGATGAACTTTCAGAGAGAATTGCAAACTATTGGGATATAACCATTGAATGGGAAACCTATGAACAAAAAATATATGAAGCAATTGATAAAACAATTACCTCATATACGAAAGATGGTAATCTCTATATTGAAGATTGGAACATGTGGGAACAAGACCTTTATAATAATGCAGTAGAAACACTTGGATTATGCGATTAGAAGCCAGATGCACTATAGGCATTAACTAGACACATGATGTTATTACTACTTTGTTCAGGTAATTTTTCCTCTAATGCATCTATAACGATTTTAAGAGTTGCCCCACTATTTATGTCCTCATCAAATATTAAGAATTTTGCATTTCTATAACGTTTCAATAATTCTCCATTATTCATATATTCATCAGCAATGATGTATAAATTTGTTAAAAATGGTCTGAACTGTTTCTTAAATGCTGTTATTTTGAACCGTTTGGTATTGAATCTGAGTTTATAGCCTCTTTGTTTGAGCATATCAGAATATTGTTCTATTAATTCTTTTGTTTGCATCAGTACTTGGTTAAATACTTTTTGTCCTATTTTTGTTTTAATTCTTAGAGACACTTCATTAAAAATATGCGATGAATCATAACTTTTTTGATAAAGTTTATTCTGATTGGACAGGAAATTTTTGCAAAGGTGCCCAGAAACCAAATCGTTATTAAGACTATTAACAATTGTTTTGTATGCATAAATCATCGTACAGTCAAAACATCTTTCATACTTGTTTTTTCACGACTATGTTTCTGAAGTGATATGTTATTAAAAATTGTTTCATATTGTTTTAGAAAATTACGTATCGGCTCAGATACATAATATGCAATTTCGTTATAAGCGATGTTCTTAGCTTGGCTCTCGAACTCCATAACGTCTTTTGGAGAAAAGCCTTTATCTAATAAATCTTCTCCATTAGCATATCTTACGTTTATAACATTTCTTTTAAAAAAGTCACTAATATATGGAATACCCAATTTATTACTTAAATTCGTACAATAATATTGGTTAAATTTAGATGATGAAGGGGCTGATACTATCACATCTGGTGAGAACTTTTCTTGTTTTAATGCATATGCAGCATAATTAACTGATTTATCAAGGAATTGAGAAACAGACGAATACCCACCTTCTCCATTTAAGCCAAATTGTTGCTTATAATGCTTATCCTGTACATTATTTAAAGAGAAATTTTGAGCAATGTTAGGTTTTATATTACCGTCATATGTTACGTCTATCGTGGCCAAATTACCATTAGCGTCAACACGTCTGTCTTTTTCACCTATGCCAAGTATTTGGTCTGTGTTTCCATTTTGACGAACAGTTCCATGTTTAATTGCATCACTAAAATTAAAATCGGTCATTGAGAATAACGATATGTATTTAACATTAGTAGAAGGTACGATACCTGTTAAATACCTTGGTACATTGTCATTGTTATGCGATTGTGATACACGATTATATGTCATAAATGTTTGTGTAGCCTCAGACGAAATACGATTCAATGACTTCTTACATGCGTCTATAATTTTATTATCAGAGTCACCCCTATCAAACCATTTCTTCACACTATTCAGTGTAATAGTGTCAAGACCCGGAACTTCTTCTATTGTGCCTTTACGCCCATTTTGAACATATTCTATTACATTCTGATAAAATTGGATAGCCGCTTGCTTTGATTTATAATTCTGCTCTAATGATTTTGATTTTCCACTTTCGTTACCATTTTTAGTAAGTATTTTTCCTCTTAGAATATCATCTTTAGTACCAAATACCCTAGTATCAACACTATTTTTACCTTTATTTGAGTTGTTATCTTTATTCTGATTTATTGAAAAATTAATACTACCGTTATCGTTTTTAGACCAATCAACGCCTTCATTGAGTATATCTAATCCATTAATGATTGTTTTATATTGTGTCTCTGTAATTTTTAATACTTTCCTTTCCATTTGCTCAAAAGTAAATATCTTTATCTGGTTTTATTATAAATATCACTGCATATTAGAAATAACAAATGACCTTCTATTTAAGAATTTTTAATATATACAATTTGGAACTTTTAAAAATATGTATTATATTTGCAGTGTAAAAAATAAATGATATATGTATAAAATTAAAGAAATACTTCTTAATAAATCAGAATATAAAATATAGTATTGTAAGTTTTGAAACTTTTAATAATTTTTATTCAAAATATTTTTTAATTATGGGTTGTGATATACATTTAAGAATTGAACAAAGGAAAAGAGTGAATCCTTATCCTAATGACCGACACGATTGGTATAATGTTGGCTTTTATGGGGAATTTAGTAATCGCATATACGGAATGTTTGCACGAATGGCAAAGGTACGTGACTATTATGGTGATAAATATAAAGTTCAGTTTGAACCACGTGGACTTCCTGATGATATGACCGATGGGGCTACTTGTGAAAGTTTCTATTTGCATGTAACAGACGATGAAGCAGCCGTATATTGGGGAGAGCACTATTGCTTAAAGGAAAAGGCTGAAAAATGGGTGGAGCAAGGTTATTCAAAATGGGACGAAAACCATACAAGAATAACAGACCCAGACCATCATTCTCATTCGTGGCTTACTACACAGGAATTAAGACAATGTTTTGATGATTGTTTTAAACAAGAAGATGGTACGTATAAATCAAAGTCAGATTATGTAGAATGGCTTGGTTTGGTGTCCTTGTGTGAGGGGATTGAATCTGACGGAATACATGAATGCAGAGTAGTATTTGCCTTTGATAATTAACATATAAAATGTCATGGGTTTCAAAATTGGTGACATAGTAATGAGATTGGATGGTGATAAGAGGCCACATAAAATTGTGGATATTACCATCCATTACCCCCTCAATCATAATGAACATACTTTCTTCCAATATCATTATGAAGATGGTGGAAGCGATGTTGCAGAATGTGGTGATATATTGAGATTATATGATGGTAAATATAAAAGAAGAAAATTATGAAAGCAAAGGTAATTGAAACAGGAGAAATAGTTAATGTAACCCCATATCCTACATGGTATAAAGAGAACGGCCAAGGTCCAGATAGGAGAGAATGGGATGAGGATGAACTTGAGTTTATTTATTCTGATAAAAAAGAAGAAAACTTTGATTTAGAAAAGGCATTATCAGATTTAGATAAAGACATAAAGGAGTTTGTGACTACGGACGAGTTTGAAAAAGATTCTGCGATTGCTGGCCATTATTGGGCTATTGCCAAACACGCTTTTTTATTGGGATTGAAAGTAAAGAAAGGAGAAGAAGTATGACATATACAATAGAAGAAATATATAGAGTTGTTTGTACTGACCAATATCAATCAACTACACCTGAGACTTGTTGGACAACAAATAAACAATCTTGTGAAGAATATATTGCAAATAGTTACTATAAACATTGTTTAAGCATTGAAACAAGTAGAATGTCAGATATAGCAGTAAAATTATGAAAAGAATTGAAGATTATGAAACATTTATATTTTTGGACATCTGTCATAGACATAATCTATGTGGTGTTATGCTTTATACTAATGTTTTCTACGTGTAATGAAAACAGTTCAATTATATTTTATAAGGAATATTCTCTTGCCATTATTCCTTTAATATTATGTCTTATGTTTCAGTTTGTGGTATTTTATTGCCAAATAACAGACGAAGATAGAAAAAATATAGAAAGGTAGCATTTTTTACAAATTTTAATAAAAAATATTTGCCTGCTTCAAAAATATGTATTATCATTGCAAATGAAAACAACATTGGAATAAATAGGGATGTCATGTGAACGGTCACAAATGGAGACCATTGCGTTATTTTAATAAATTTTAATAAATATGGTATAAAACAAGATGCAGAATATCAATAAGATACTATTTATACAGTTTGCCAATAGTATGTTTTTAAGACATGGCGAATGTGATAGATATTGGGATGTATTTTATAAGAAATGGGAAAACATTGGCTATTATATGGGAAAATATGTATTTGAGATACCTAAGTGGGTGGCTGAAATTGCATATTTTCTTCCACAGGACAATAAGGAAATGTTCTATTGTAAATATAATATAGAGGAAGCAATTTCGAAGATAAAGAATGGTAACTATGATTATGTGCTGATGTCATTGATGAATGCCAACCAGCATATGATTTATGAGGTTATCAAGAATTGTCCTAAACAGAAGTTCCTTGTTGGTGGCTATAATGAAAAGTTTATGAGGGAAATGGAAAAAGAACTTCCAAACGTTCAAATTTGTGATACAACACAAGAGACCGCTATACAATTGGGCGTACCTTATAAGTTTGGAACTGATTATAGTCTTTTTAGGGGAGACCATGTTATCCCAAGACTAACGTTATCATACGGTTGTCTCAACGACTGCAAATTCTGCATTGTTCCACATGGAAAAGTAACACCAATATTGGATGAAATTATAATCCAACAGATGAAATCTTTTTCAGACTTGGATTACAGACTTGTATATATAGATGATAAAACATTTGGACAATCCCCAAATTACAGAATCTTAAAAGAACTTTCAAAATATTCGGATAGAGATGATTTCAATTGTTTTATTATACAAACCACAACAGGATTAGTTGCGAATAAAGCAAAAGAGTTTAGGGAAATAAATGTAAAGGTCGCAGAAATAGGACTTGAAACATATAATGACTGTATATTGAGAAAATACAGGAAACCAAGCAGTGAAAAATTTATTCGTGAATCTGTGGATGCGGCAAATGAAAATGACTTGATGTTAATTGCAAATATTATTGTTGGTTTGCCAGGTGAAACAGAAGAAACTTACACAAGAACATATGATTTTATCATGCATTTGCTTGAAAATGGTAAATTAATAGGCATTAATCCTGCAATATATACTGATTATAATAATGATGAGAATCTTGGAGAAATTGATTTTTTAAAAGATGAACAATACGAACTTAATAAAATATGGTGGAATAAGTTTAATCAAACTGCTGCTAATATTTTAAACAAAAATTAACAAAAAATATTTGGTTATCCCAAAAATATGTATTATCTTTGCAAACAGTAAGAAAAAGAAATGTTTAATGTAAAAAAAATGAGAAATTATGAGTAAGATTAAGATTAACGACAAGGTAATTGTCAAGGCAACTGGAAAGACTGGCGTAGTAAAGGGTCGTGAGGTACATGACGAGGGAAATGGCCGTGTAAAGATTGAGTATGTTGTGAAAACCGGTGAGGGTTTTAGCAATTGGGGTACATATAGTAAGAATGAACTTACTAAGGTTGTTAGAAAGAAGGATGAAAAGGCAAATCCAACTATTGTACTTGATGCACCAAATGGCTATAAGGTAACTCTTGTTGCGGTTGTGCGTAATGAGGATATATGGAAGGATGCCTTTGATAAGGACGGTTATTATTCTCCATATAGACGTAAGGGAAAGGATTTTAGGATTGGAATGGCTATCTATAACCCAAATGATACATATGACTACAATTTGGGTGTACGTATCGCAACACATCGTGCCAAGACTTCACCTTTCTGCCATCTTATCAGTGATTTCAATGGTGAGTTTAACAAGGAAACGGTTGAAGCACTTTTGAACGTCAAGGGTAATTATATTGTAAAGAATATTGAGCATTTTGTCACGCTCTGAGTTGACATACCTCCTTTCAGCAAATATGGGACAATATATTGTCCCATATTTTTTTGTTATGTTAACATTTTGCATTATCTTTGTAAAAGATAATAAAAATTATATATTTTTACAAATGACGAAAATTACATATCGTACCATATTGGTAATTGGGGACAATCATGCGGATATTGCAAGAAAATATAGTGCTGATTTAGAAGGAAATGAAAATGCATATTATAAATATGAACGTTGTCAACAACATCGTTTAGATGTTACTGGTGAAGAAGGAGATTTTTCAGACCCATTTCCCTTAAAAAATGGCGGAAAAGCCTACTCTGCACGTTTTAATGATATTGATTGGGAGAAAATACACAGAAATCCAAGACAGATGGAATTAAGCAAACGGGCTTGGGAAATCATAGTTGAGGGTTCTGAACCTGTCAATGAACAAGAAAGATATCTAAAAGCCAGAATGGAGCATAGAATTTCTTATTTTATAGATAATTTTGCAACAAAAGAAGTATATATGCAATATTATTCAAGCCTATGGTATTATGGAGTCGCAACTGAAGAAAAATACGAAGAAGTGGATACATGGAACTCTTCAATATTGGAATGGTGCATTAATTTCTTTGATAAATTCCTTAAAGGACTTGAAGAAACAAATCCATTGATTACTATATATGAAACACATAGTTTAGATTAAAATATAATAACACATTAAATATAAAATAGTTATGGTAAATTCATTAAATGAAACTATTGAACTTATGACAAGTTCAGATTACAAAGACAGATTCAAGGCAGAATATTATCAACTTGAATATCGTTACAACAAATTGAAGAAAATGCTTGAAGATTGGGATGCTGATAAATTATCATTCACACCAACCTGTAATAGAGACATTTATACATCACAAATTGTTTCAATGGGTGTTTACCTCAATGTACTACGTCAAAGGGCAGAAATTGAGAATGTTGAATTGTAAGGCTATTCCTCTTCGGGAGTAGCATCTTCTTCATCTTGTTTTTCCATAAAGTGGGTATTATACCTTTTTTCGTATTTCTCAGACCAAGCCTTTGTTATACCAGCTGTTGCAAACAAACTAGCAACAGAACCAATATAGGCGGCCATTGAAGATAAATCGGTTGCGATTGTGTGGGTGAAAAATGCTTCAATTGACAAAGCAAAAACTGGCACTAAAAGTAACAAACAACCTATGATTGTTATAACAACCAAAAAGAAATTTTTTGAACTTATGCCTGTATTGTTAGATACTAATTTGCTGAAATAATTCATTTTTTAAAGGGTTTAACATTTTTTATATAAATAGTTTTGGTTAATTGATTTTTTTGCTTTATCTTTGCAATGTAAATGTAAAAATAATAGTTATGGGAATAAAACTTGAGAATGAGAAGAATCATAAGTATTTTGTAGATACGGTATATAATATTTTGAGCAGTTTAAAGTCCAAATATTCCTATGATGAGGTAGAACAAATGTCAATTAAAGAAGGCTACTTACTATATTTTAAAAATAAAAAAATTACAGGAAGATGGCATCTTGGCATATGGGCTGTCGGAGAATGGGATATTAAATCGGAATATGATGGACATGTTTACAAAAGTGGGTATGGTATTGAAACATATAAACCATTAACAATATGTGTTTTTCTGATTCATGATTGGACGTTTGATAAATTCAGTCCGTCATATGCTGATTGGGAGATACTGATAAAATATGGCGAAAGTTGTGATAATGTAATCAAACAATTGAAAGACATATTTGGTAATAAACTGAAAAGTTATTATAACATTGTTGATGAAGATTCATACAATTTTCAACATGTTTCAAAAAACAAATATGTTGCTTATTTAAAAGGATGGTATTATAATGTATTTGCAGCAACACTAAAAGCAAAGAAAAGACGTATAAATGGTTATATTGCCTCAAAAATTATATTGTTTTTAGCCGCATTAGACAAACGTGTTGCTTATAAAAAGCATAAATTTCACAAAGATGAATGGAATGCAGAATTTGAGGTTGCAATAGTTTTCAAACATGGTGATACGGCTTGGGATGATTGGAAGGCGTGGAATGATTATAATAAATTATATAAATTTTTGCGTAAGCATCTAACATGGAACATTGGTATTGATTTTACATATTTTGACGAAGAAGGAAATATGCCAGACAATATATGGAGAGGCGTATATTGGACTGAAGAACCGGAAAAAGAATAAAAAATTAAAAATATGATTATGACTGACAATTTAAAGAAAACATTAGTTATTCTCCTTGATACATACAAGGAAGATAAAATAGATAAGGAAGATATACTTACTATTTTAGAAACAATACTCAATAATAATTGTTCAAGTGGAACGAATGTTATTAGTTATCCTGTGACATATCCTTATTATAATCCAAAAAGAAATTGGTGGGATGATTTACCGCAATGGATAACAGCATGCACGACAACAGGAGACATTAAGGATTTTAAACAAAGCAGTACAGATAATGTCAACATTAAAAGTAATGTATAATGGAAGATAAAATTTATCCTTTACAGAAATCTCAGGACAAAGATTTAAAGAAAAAATTCGATAATCTTCACGTTGAGATTGTTAACAAAGTTATTGATTTCTGTAAGGAAAACAATATACAGATTGATGAGTTCAACATATATGCCGATGGTGTTAGAGATAGTATTTCTTTCGGTGAATGGACTTCTGTTACTGACAGTTGTTTTAGAATGGATGAATCATTAAGCAATGAGAACGGCAAAGATGTGTATAAAATGTCTGATAAAGAATATAAATTAGCAAAAATTAATCACAAACCATTTTTATTAAGTGTTTGACATACCGTTATTTATATTATGTGGTTTCTATCATAGTATTGCTGATGCTTTTTATATGTTTAATGCTAATTACAACTTACTGTTAGAATATCTTCCAACATATGGTTTTATTGTTCTTGGTAACTTTATTGGATGTAATATACCACGTTTTTTACTGAAATAAGGTTTTTTTGTGAAAAATGTGCTTATCCCAACGTAAGCAACTATACGTTGGGATATTTATATTTTATACAATAACAAAACTAAACAATAAACATATGATTTTAGGGTCACATAATTCTTGGTCTTATTTAAAACCACAAAAATGGTGGATGAAGTTATTATCATTTACTGCTAAATGTCAATGTAAAACAATAGAGGAACAATATGAAAAATACGGAGTGAGGTGTTTTGATTTACGTTTAAGATACATTGATGGCGAAGCATATGTTGTGCATAATGATTTTGTATATGGCAAATTTTGGGGCGAAATAAGTCAGACATTACAATGGCTTAATGATAAAAGAGACGTTGTAATACGTGTAATACATGATGTAAGGACAAAGAACAAATATAAACCATTAAGTGTAAAATCATTTAAGGATGATTGTAAACGTCTGGAAGAAGAATATCCAAACATCTTATTTTGGAGTGGTATGAATCTTTATAATTATGAATATGATTATAATTTTGAATATTTTCCAAAATGTATTGAGAAATATGCTTCTGTATGTCCACCAAGAATAGTTGATGATTGGCTACCATTTTTATACGCAACAATTAAAAATAAATGGATTTATAAAAACTATAAGTTAGATAATACATATACATCAATACTTTTAATCGACTTTGTTAACATAAAATAAATGAGATAACTGAAAAAAGTTATCTCATTTTATATTTTTTGCTTATTAAAATTCTTACATTTTACAGAAAGGAATTACAAATGCATTTTCAGTAATATTGAAATACCCAGTTTTTCCGTTTGTTAAAATATTAACATTTAAACTTTCATTCGCTTTTACAGTTGAAGTGGCAATTTTTTGAACATTTAATGGAAGACTTTTACCAATCTGTTTTAAAGCATAATTTAAACGTGATTTGCGTGTGATATAATAGCCCATTTCGCCTGCTGACGGTAAATACCAAGGCATTGTCTTTAAGTTCTCTTCAAGACTGTTTGATTGATTAAATGTACAAGGTTTTAATATTGAACCATAGCGGACACAAGCAATAACTGAAGGATTTACATTAGGTTTATTTTCAATTGTGTCAGCATACAATGTTTGCTCAATATTTGTTTCGTCAAGCATTCTAATGATATTTTTTGTATTACCTTCGCCATCCATATCTGTAAATGGTGTATTGACAAATTCAGAGAAATCTCCCTTTGCTTGATAAGCATCACATTTTGTCTCATCATTATTATATGGTGATGGTAAAAATTTACCATTTACTGAAATAGTATCATAATATGTTTCAATGTCGAAAGGATTTTGAGTGCCATTTATTGCATCACTTGGCAATATACCATCATCATTATTACCAATAGTATTTTCAGATGTTTGTCCTTCAATTGAAGAGAAAGTAATGAATGAGTTATAACGTTTAATTCCATTGTCAGTTGTTATATTACCAAACATAATTTCCTCACCATTTCCGCCTTCATTTGGCGTTTTAAGACTTGCATAATTCAGTCCCATAACACGTACTGTACCATCACCAGTATGGCTATAAGGTACTACAACAATAGCATCAGCATTCCAATAATCATCTTCCCAATTATATGCCTGTGCTTTCATAAATTTGACGGTTTTTGTACCATCTTCTTCTTCATGATAAACAACAATATCGCCAGCTTCTGCTAATTCTTTTGGAATAAATGCTGAATTAATATATGTTTCACCTGTTTCAACAATTTTAGAAATATTGGGGACTAACAAGTGATTTCTTTTTGCTGTTTTATAATCTGCTTCTTTTTGAAATTTAAATAAATGTTGTACTGACATTTTATATTGTGTTTTTAACTATTTTATTTTTAATTCTGTAAAATCTGAACGTGTATCCATCTTTTTGTTACCGTTTTCGTCAATATGATAACCTAACCAAACTTCTTTGTAGGTTTCTTTTAGATTTTTGATTCTTGCAATTACTTTGCCTTCCTTTGCAATAAGATGCTTTGGATTGTTTGGGTCTATAATCATATGTAATAAAAATGCTATAAAATTATCTTAATAATAAATATCTTTAATATCGGATAAAAACACAAAGAAATATAAAAAATCCCCAAACCTATTAAGTATGGGGATTTAATGTTTTTTAGATTATATAATATAAATAGTCCACAATTTACAAAAGTTATGATATATTGTGTTTTAATAATGAAAATTTCACTTTATTTCCCATACTTTACCTTCAAATACGTTATTTTTGCATTCTTCTAATTTTTTAAGAAGATTTGTTTTTTTATCTTTTTTCGAATCTTTTCTAAATACCCAAAAAGTACTTGTATATTTTCTTGCATGTTGTTGTTTGTTAATTTTGCTTGCCGAAATTAATCTTGCCTTTGCTTCAAGTATAAACTGGTCATGTATGTATAGGCCACAATCAGCAGCACAAACAGCAGAAAACTCACTTAGGAAATGTTGAAGTCCACCACTTACGCTTGATTGCATTTTCCAAACTAAAATACCATCTTCCTTCAATACACGTTTACATTCATTAATCCACCAGTATATATTTTCATAGCCTTCTTGCATTGGATACCATGAAGAGAATCTGTTCGATATAAGATTTGCACCCTCTTTCTTCTCAACAACGGACTTACATGTTTTTGGCGAACAAACAAATGGTAAATCACATACAATTGATGAAACACTATTGTCTTCCAATGGAAGTTTGTTAAAAGGTATTATTTTAATGATGCCCTCTTTCATTGGATATACATCCATTAATATTTTCGGTACTGGTATGTTATATTTGCCACCTCGTATATCGCCATAGAATTTAAGTTCTGAGGCCGTAATATCGCATTCAAAAGGCTCTCCGTTATTATATAAATCCATTATCCATTTAAGGATTTCCGATTGGTCAGTACTTATATTTTTTATTACTGTTGAGTTATTCAATTCATTTTTTTCCATTTTCTTCAATTCTTTCTTTTGCTATATTATAATAATTTTCATCAATTTCAAAACCAATATACTTTCTATTAGTATTCATTGCAGCTATACAAGTTGCGCCAGTCCCCATACAGCAATCAAGTACCACATCATTTTCATTGGAAAATGTTTTTATCAGATATTCCAATAATGGAATTGGTTTTTGTGTAGGATGTGTTTTGTTTTTTGTGACTGTATTAAATTCAAGAATGTTTATTGGTTGTCTATATTCATATGTTTTATAATTGTCAGAAGTTTTATAAGAATGTAACAGATTAGATTTTCCATAAATTTTAACATTTGCTTTTCTTGTTTTATCCCGCTTTACAAGTTGAGGATTATAAGTCATTGCAATACCGTTTTTTGTATAACACGCTTTTGCTTTGGAAAATACACATATATTCTCTGTAACTCTTCCCATTTGAAAATTCATCAATTGAAAATTGCTTGGTTTCTGTTTTTTCCAAACAATATCATAACGATATAAGTCAAGATTGGATAATCTTAATTTAGAGGAAAATGGTTATTGGCCAAACATTAGAATAACACCTTTATCAGTGATTATCCTTTCAAAGTGTTGCCATAATTTGTTAATATCAATATTTTTATCCCACTTTGCTGCCGTAATACCATAAGGCAAATCAGTTAATATTAAATCAACTGATTTGTCCACGAGTTTTTCCATCCCAATTAAACAATCCTCATTATATATGGCATTTGTATTAATCATTACGATGCTTGCTTACATTTTTTCTAAGTTTCTTATAGTCACTACTCAAAATCAATTCATTCTTGCCATTCTTGCATGTTGCATAGACGCTGTTATTTCCATTCAAGAAATTAAGATTTCTCTTATTCACATTAATGTTTGAGTTTTTACAAAAACCAAGAAAGTCATCGTTATTTAAGAAACCAATCGGCTGTCTGTTTACGTCAGACCACTCATAAAAAAGTACTTTTACATCATTACATTCCATAATTCAATATATTTTAACATTTTATTATTCTTTTACAAAGATAATGCAAAATTTTCATTTAACCAAATCTTTTTTGTGTTTTATCAAAATCCTAAAATATGGACACTTCCCATTTACAGACAAGTCCTTATTATCATCACCTTTCCTAAACTTGATAATCTGAAATTGTTCTGGACAATATTTTCCAAGAAAAGTGATAGGTACACCCATAACACCATTATAATCCATTGGTAAATTAACAACTTTACTGACATCTATTGCATCATAATTGTCATATTTCTGATATTCATCTTCATTGTATCTTTTTGTCAAGACAATTTCTTCGTGTCTTTTATTGTGGTCAAGGTTGGTAAACCAAGCTGAACTGCCGATTGTCTGATATTTCTGTCCATCAACCACGATTTGCCCTTTTGCTTCCGGCATATCTTCATTAATCAAAAAATACATTTGTCCACATCCGTTCCTAGATACACCAAGCCACATTTCATCATTTTTAATCAAGGGGAATATCTCTTTATATGTGATTGCATTCATATTGCCAATAATGAGAAACTTCTTGTTGTATTTCATAAGTGTTGCAACATAATCTCTGAACAAAGAAAAGGGCGGATTTGTGACAACTATATCACTTTCTTTTAGAAACTCAATACACTCATCCGTTGAATAACCACCGTCACCTTCAAGCATTTTCATTGTCCATTCATTTCCGTCATATGAACATACCTTGCCGTGTTCTCCATCAACCTTATAACCAGTGGCAATAAGTTTCTTCAAACCCAATGTTTTGAAATTCCTGTAAAAATATAGGGTAAAGTTCTTATGAAGAACGTCATTACAATTACACAAAACAGTCTTATCCTTAAAATGTTTTGCATAGTGAAAACATTCTTTTTCAATGTCTTCTAATTGGGTATAGAACTCATCGTTCTTCTCTTTCTTTGCTGAATGTAAACTATTGTTATTTTTCATTTAGCGAAATAATTTTGGGGTTTTTATTGGTTTTCCACCGTTTTTAATTGCATCATACCATTGACCATTGATATCCAAACCAAGTATCTCTGTGCCGATTAACTTATCAGCAACTATCTTCACCACATCTTCCTTCATAATCCTTTTTCAAATAGTTTTCTCTTTCTTCTTGATATTTCTTGCTCTGTATGAAACCACAACAAGACAACTCCGGACAAAATCCACGATATACACAATCAGGAACCATCTTGTCGGCCATCACTGGGTCAATCTCTCTAATCGCTTCCCTTACTTGTTTCCATGCTTCCCTTGTTTCCGTGCTTGCACAACTACACAAACGCTTTCTTGATATATTTATCAGCGACTGAGCATTACAACTCATCATCATATCGTTAAGGCTTCCTTGTGGCATTTCATCACGTGGAACAGGATTATCACGCCTGTCTTGTCTTTGGGAATGTACAAACTTCTCACAGCCAATGTGGTGTCTCACAAGGTGTGTAGTTACCCACATCTTTATATCATTCCATTTAAAATCATATTCAACAAGTCTTATTGGTGAATGTTCTGCCAATAATATAGAAGCCCACCATTTCTTAGTAGGCTCTTTATCCAACTCTTCCTTACCAATTGTTTCTCTTGCAGCATTCAACGCTCTCTTCCACGTTGTAGCCATTGTACATTTTACTATCTTACTCATTGTCTGCTTCCATTAAATCTGTTATTATTACTGTTTTGTTTTCTCTGAAATATCTGAAGCCGTTTAGGAAATCTTCAATATTCATAATTTTCTTACCGGCAAGCTGTATTCTCTTTATATAAACACATTTTCCACAATCCGCCAAATTCAATCTCACAAACGTTTTGCCATCACTTTCACAATACAAAGTCTGTACGTTCATCGGTGTTTCTTCTTTATTAACAACTTCAACATCATAAATCTTGGCTTCAAATTTCTTCTCATTATTGTCTTCGTCAATTACATAGATAATGCAAGGTAAACCAACATTATCAACAGAATTGACCAGCCTTTGCATTCTTTCACAATCAAAATGAGACCAATGACAACGGAAATAATCTGAATTTATCTTATGTGCATCAATAACATATTCATGTTCATGATTCCAACTTGGTTGTGCAATCAAACAATCCTTCCAATCTTCATGTTGAAGAACATCTTCAATGACATGTCCCGTAAAATCCACACAAGCATTCGATAACTTCTTGTATAAGGTGGTATATTTCTCTCCTGCTGCGATTTTAACTCTTGTGTTGGCAATTATATCACCGTGGTCAATTTTGTCGCTTAGAACGAATGCTGTAAGTCCCGTCTCCTTATAACCAAGTTTGATTGCCCAATTGATTGGTGCTGCACCACGAAGAAATGGTAAAAGAGAAGCATGAATATTAAAAGCACACTTCTTCGCAAGTTTGATTATTTCCTTTGGAAGTTTCTTAAATGAAATGACACAGAAGACATCAGCATCCATTCTCTTCAACCAGTCAATAAAGAAATCATCTTCCTCAAACTTTTCTCCCTTTATCATATAATAAGGAACTCTTAGTTCCTCTGCAACTTGTTTTATTGTCTTCTTGTGAAACCTGACTTTATCATTAGCAGAAGTAACAAGACCAACAATATTGCTGCCATTATTTACCAATGTTTCAAACGTGTCAATTGCAAAATCACCATTTGCAAAAAATACTACTCTATCCTTTGTCATTATATTTCAATTTTTTAATCATAATATTCCATTTCAGTCTTCATAAACGGTGTTACTGATGGTATATCATCAATATCAGAATAACTAAATTGTTTGAGATATTTAAGAATATACTTGCAATCATTATCTTCAAACCTTATAAATTTCAGATAGGTTCTCTTGTCACCACGCAAATTTATAACCGCCCATGATGGTGTCCTTAGATGAACATCCACATTACAAGTTGCATTCTTATCACCGACAATCTCCTTTATATAATTCAGATTATCCTCAAATTCAGCATATTCCTCTTTGAATACCCATCTTAAAAATGCTTTAAGAATCTTTCTCATCATGTTTTATTTTCTTATTATCAACAATTTTATTTCCATTCCATACCGTTTCTGTTCCAATATCACCTTCAGTATTAGCCAAATCAATCTGTAATCTATTTCTGGGAATACCGGTATTTTCAATGAACTTTTGGTGGACTACTTGCATAATTTTACCTATACTTTCTATTATGTCTTTTTTTAAATCAACATCGATGTATGACCGAAAATCATATATTTGTCCTTTTGGATTCTTAATTGTTTGAATGCTCATAATTATACTTTTCTTCTTCCTGTATGTCAAAAATAACTTCCTTGCAATCCTTTTTTGTTTCTCCATCACCGCCACCACCATAACATACGTTAGGCAATGATATGCCTGTTGGAACGCCATTTGCATTAGTATAAACCATTGCATCCATATTATAATCTAATAATAATGTAATCAATTCTTTAACAGTTAAAATCTTTCTCATATTCTTCTCCATTTTTCAATTGTTTATATAATTCCTCAATATATTCTTCCCTTTGTCTCTTCCATTCATCATAATTGTCAATGACTTCTCCATAATAATCAATAGGGGGTGTTATTTGTTCCGGTGATATAAATGGAAACTGTACTCTTAAAGGAAGCATATAAATCATTTGCTTGGTCACGTTTTTCCTTACGTCAGGTGCCCATTTCATCACATCTTCCTTGATATAATCAAAACAGTATTTCTTCTTTTGTCCAAGTGTTCTTTTCCATTCTTCAAAATAATCATTCAGTCCGTTTTTATTGCAATACATGCCAGGTGCTATTTCGTATCTATTTTCATCTATCTTCTTCGGATAAGAAAATATAATTTCCATTTTCTTTAATTTCTCCATGAAATCAAATGGCAAATTTGGTGCTCCACGTCTTATAGGCTCAAATAGTTTTATTTTCTTCTTCATAATAATCTTTAATTTCAAATGTTACGTCATCGCCATACAGCACAAGAGTGCCTCCAATATTTGCCATATCGCTCACCTTTGGTTCATCAATCATATGTTCAAGACAATAGCCAACAATCGTTATAAATGCTGTCTCCAATGATATGTTTTCTATTATTTCATCAAATTCTTTATCTAATATCCTAAGTGTTACAATATTACATTTAATTTTGTTTCTGATTTACAAACAGGATGCTGACTTTTCAACCTATCCAACTCGTATTGTACGTGCTGTTTGAACCAACAATTGTTACAATCGTTGTTATTATAACAGAATCGGTCACAGCCGTAATATACTAAAAGACGTTCTATTTCACTCATTCTCTATTGTTCCATAAAATTCGTCAAATGCTATACTAAGACTATTCCCTCCGTCATCCCAAAATGGTATTGGCTCGTTTTCCTTATGTGACGGAATACCATACTTCTCACAATCCTCTATCCATTTCTCCTTTATTGGAGCAATATTTACAGGAATGGCATCACCTCTTCCGTTGTCAGTTACCCAACCTAACTGCTGTTTAGAACCATCATCTAAAATTCTAAACAATTTGTCATTTTCTACTCTATATTCCATATTTTACTCATTTACAAGATTACTTCTTACTGAAGATTTAATGTTACATTCTCCATATTTTTCTTCTATTAAAGACTTCTGATTTTTTAATACCGCTATTAAGGATGCGTTGTCATCACCTTCATCCTCATGGTCAACATACAGACCTTCATATTCATACTCACCAAAGTCCTCAATGAAATTATGTCTTATCATTTCTCTGATATGGATTTCAAAATCAAAATATCCTATTCTCATTTCACCAGCATTTCCCACTACTTTAACGTATACCTCATTATATGGTATAGATGTATAGAAAAGAAATGAACCATTTTCATTGGTTACTGGTTTTATTTCAGTATAAGGAACAAAAACCTCCGTTAATAACATATCATCAAACGTCATTCCTATTGATTTTGGTTCTTTAAATATGTATCTTTCAAACGGATAACATTCATTAAATGTATCTAAAAATTCTTCATCGTAATTATTCATATTCTATTTCTCTCTGTTTCCTAATTTCAATATAAACACTTCTTTATCTTGTGGTGCTCCCAACTCAGGTTTTCCAATCCCAATTTTAATTTCTTTTAGTTCAAATAACATAGTTCTCTTAGTATAGCCATATCTGAAACGAATATGAGTATAATCAGATTGCCTTCCTTTTCTTATACTACAGTTACTTAAGTTACAGTAACCTCCCCAGTCACAATTACCTTTAGTATAACAAAGTCGCTTTATCCAATAAGACTTAATCTCCCTGTATTCCTCTGTCTTTATGCCATTTTCAATCATATCGTACCACTCTTTTTTCAGTGGTAAATCAAGTATTTTCATTTCCTTTTCCATATTTTTCAATATATTTAAAGTGTACTTTTGGTCTGTTTTCTAAATAACTCATATGATACGAAGCAGAAATATAACCAATACATTTCATTTTAACCTTACATTTAACCCAATATTCGTCACAATAATTCACGTCAAATACTTGGTCTTCTGTTGGTTTACATAGTTTTCTACGTTTCACAATGGCTTCAAGATTTTCAGGGACATGTACATACAATTTCTGCCAATTACCATGAAAATTGATAGCATAAAAAGCGCCTGTTATAGAACTTGAAAAACATACTCTTCTAACTGTATCATCCTCTTTATCAGGACCAAAATCGACAATAGATTCTGGGATGCGTGGTTTAAACCATTCTCCATCATGATTTTTTTCTGACAAATGTATCAGTCTTTTAGGACATTTTGTAATTATTTTCTCTTTCATATTCAGTGTGCCAAATAATCGAATTTCCAACAAAAATCCATGTTATACATTGGTGTATCAAGACTTTCATCTGGATAGAAATCATTCTTCCTGATATCAATACCAACCAATTCAACATCATATTCTTCCGAAAAATCCCTTAATAATTTTGAAATTTTTGTTTTGAGTTTGATTTCGTCATCAACTCTTTTCTTTGCCTTTTTATCTTTATTCTTCATCATTTATAGTAATATTTTTGTTTTAGTCATAAAAAACTTTGCCATAATCATCAAATGATAATTGTATATTATTTTTCAATTTTACTCATTTTCTTTTTCGGTATTTATTTCTTTCAAAAAATCAATAATTTCATCTCGGTGTGGATTATCCGCACTGGGGATGATTCGTGTCAACATTTCTATATTATCCCTATCCTTGTTGTAGGTGTGCCACAATATTTCTGATATTACTCTACCTTTATCATAAAAACCGCCAAACAACTCCATTTCAATATCTTTCTCTTTATCCCTAATCTTCTTGAGTTGTTCTTCAGTTACTCTATCCTTACACATAAGGCCAAGATAGAAAGCGTTAGCCCATTCGTTTTCAAGTGCATTGGCACATTTTCCCTCAAATCTGAATAATCTTTCATAGTCTTGTCTTCGTCCTCTGAAATAGTTTGAAAGTTCGTTATTAACAATCTCGTTTTTTCTTTTCTTTATAATGTTTAACACCTCATATCCTTCCTCAGTTAATGATGGACATTCAACAATCTCGTTAAGGATTGTTTTTATTCTTGCACAAACCTCTGCACGTCCTTGTGATACCCAACCCTCATAAGTGGTTGTCCACATATTTTTTCTTTCTTCTGAACGTATTTTATCAACCTCTTTAAGATAGTTTTCAACTGCATCATAAAGTCGTTGTACAACACGTCTAATTCGGTCTTGAAACTCTGCTTCAGATATTTCAAGTGTATCTTTATCATTCAGTAATTGTGAAAGAAGTTCACTCTTCTCTTGTTTTGATAATTTATTTAATTCAATCATCCTATTCTATATTTTTTAAAACTTCTTTATTCTTCGTATACACAATTAACCAACCAATATCATCAAATATACAGCATACAGACCAAAGGAAAAGTGATACTTTCAGACTTGGTAATGCAATTAGTGCAGAAATGTATCCAATAATACAAACAATTCCGCTTACAATGCTTACATTGTTATCATATATTTCCCTCTCTTTTTCAACCCATAATTTTGCTTTAAATGCCATTATACATTTTCCAACAAATGTTGATATAATTGTTGTATATACCAGTGAAGCAATGGCAAATATCCATACATTCCAGTTTATAAAACAAAGATAAAATCCCAATAAACAACCGCATAGTGATTCAGCAAAAGCAAGATAGAAAAAATACCTTATTGCTTTTTTTCTCACATTTTTCTGCCAAATCATTCCTATTAACAGTCCTGCAATTGAAGCAGCCAAACTTTCAAATGCAATCCATTGTGCCGGCAAGTTTGAAATGATTTCCTTTACCAATGTGGGATGGGCATAAGTGATTAAAAGACCACTTATTACGAGGCTGATTAAAAGCCAAGATTGGTTTTTATCTGGGTGTATGTTAATATATCCCAAAAGTTTCTTAATCATAATTTCTTCAATTCTGTAATTAGAGCATTCGCTTGTGAAACTGCCATTGAAGCAATTTGTTTTTCATATTTATTATTGTTTTTATTTGTTATTTCCTCAATATCAAATTCCTCACAAAATCTTGCATTTATACCCTCATAATCAAAATGGTAATCAATTTCACTTAATTCCTTCCCCTTATAAAGTTTATATGCAATGGAGTGATATTGTAATGGTACACCAATTAATTTGAATTTCCCGTCAGTACAGAAATAATCTTTCATAAAGAAAGTTTTCCTTACGCTTCTTCTTTCCTTGAACATAAGATTATAGCCCCTTAAATGAAAAAATTCAACATGTACATCAAAACCGATTTCTTTTGCTATTTTTTCAATATCTCTTCTTAATGCAAAACATGTAAGTTTATCATTATATAAAAGAAATTCAGTCTTAAATATGATTTCATCATTTGATAATGATACACATTTATCTGTAACATATGGGAAATACTCGATAACCTTTTTATAAATTTGTGTTATAAAATATTTCTCTGCCGTAATGTGTCTCTTTGGATTGAGTTTTCCAAAAATAACCTCACGTGTATACTTGCTCGTCTTCACATAATCCAAATCAGTGAATTTACCAATAAAATCTTCATATGTATCAGCATCAAACACAATATCTTTATCAATATTTCTTAATGTTTGAAAATTAGCCTTTTTCAAGTCAATTGATATGAAAAATTCGCCAATGTTATCGTTGTTATAAATGTTATTAGAAGTTATATTTGGTCTATCCTTAATTGTAAAGACATTCATATCCATAGTGTTAAATTTCTGGAATGCCTCACTATCCATAACAGTAGTAATAATTTTATCCCTGACATTGTAGTAATCTTCCAAAAACTTATTGCAATCCCCATCATATTTTTTATTAATCATATCAAGAAGTTGGTTGTATTTTTCTAATGAACCATAGTCATCTTGATACAGATTTAGATGATAGAAAAAATATTCCTCATTAATCAGTGGTATTGGAAGTTTATAATCACTGATAAACCTTTTTGCTAATTCTCTGTTGTATAACATATTGTAAAAATTAAAAAACCCCGATAGAGAAATATCCTGCCATTCTCCTTACACTGTGGTCAAATCCGAAGCTTGCGTTTCAAACAGGTATGGGGTAGATTTTTGTTTAATATTAAAATGAATTGGTCATCCAAGTATCCAAGAAATCGGATAATATTGATTTTGCCTCTTTTTTACCAATATAACCTTTACCATAGAGCATTCTGCAAATTTCCCCTAAATTATCAAGTATTTCATTTTTATTTTCTAAGTAGCCCCTTTCTTTTACTTCATAACCTCTGTCAGTAAGTTCTTCAATCAACTCATCACTGTCATATCGTTCTAATGGATTAGAAACACCTTCTAATAGCGTTTCATCACTAACATCATTGAGAATATAAGGGTTATCTTCTATATATTCGACTATATCTTCTTTATCCATTTCATCTAATATTTCCTCATAATCAAAGAAATCAATGAAACTTCTTAATAGATTTTTCTTTTTTTCTTCCATATTTTACATTATTATTAATTTCCTTATTTGTTTGCAAATATAATAAAAAATATTGAAACCGCAAAATATTGACAATGTTTTTTTGAAAAATTAAAAATTTTTAACTATCTATTATAGAAATTATAAACATTAAAAACATAAAATTATGAATGAGAGTTATCCATATTTAGGGATTAGACAAATTAATGGTAAAAGTTATGTAGTATTATTTACTGAAGAAGATACTGGTGTTGTCGTAATGAACGAAACCGATAGCGAAAAAATAAAATTTGGACTTATTGGCAGTTTTGATGAAACTGAATTTGAGAAATTACCACAAGACCAATGTGTAAGACTTAATAACTAAATCAAAAACTGAATTTCTTATGAAAAAACCAAATGAAATTGATAAAATTGAAATCAAGTGGAATAATATACTTCCATTTCCTGGATATCTTGCAATGACATTCTTTGGCAAAATGTGGATAAGAAAGTCAAATAAACAAAAATGGCAAAACTATATAAAATGGGGAAAATCCAATATTGTTTTGAATCATGAACTCATACATGTGAAACAATCAATATCAACTAATAATTCATGGTGGAAATTCTACTTATTGTATATATGGGAATGGTTTAAGGCGAACCCATTATTTAATGGCTTTAAATTCGCTTACAAAATGAATCCATTTGAACTTGAAGCATATGCTAATGAAAATGATTTAGATTATAATATTGTCAATAAAAATGGTGCTATACAATGGAAACAATTCAAAACTATAAGTATTAAACAGCGCAAACAATTATGGAAATTTTTCAAAGAAAATAAATCTATGACGTTTAATGACTTTGTAAATTACCATGTTATGCCACTTTTAAATAAAAAAAATAATGGATAGGAAATTTCCTATCCATTTTATACTTAAAACCACTGCAAGTTGTACGGATTAACTACCATTGCAACTGCAACAAAGTATAATGTTTAAAATCAAACAATATACTTTTGTAACGTTTTAGATACAATTCTGCCATTTACAGAAGCATATTTTTGCTTTACAATATCAAGAATTGGCTTCATATCTTTCATTGAAAGATTACCACCCTTGACTGATAAATAATCTTTAATGACTTCAGTAACATAATCGGCAAGTTCCTCATCTGTTGGCTGTTTTGGAATAAATGTCTTAATAATTTCAAGTTCACCCATTTCCACATTAGCAAGGTCTTCTCTTCCACCATTTTTATATTGTGTAATTGAATCCTCATGTTGTGAAGCCATTTTAAGAAGAACTTTAATCTGTTCCTCCTCAGTAAGTTCCTTTGTCTTACGACCCGGTTCTGTTTGCTTTTTCAAAAACTCCGCCTTAATAAGTTTTAAGACATTCAACAATTCTCTGTTCTTCTGATGCATCGCATCTTTAATCAATTCATCAATCTGTATCATAATTAAACAATTTTTTATTGAAAATTTTGCAAGAAAACCCCTCACTTTAGGGAGGGGAGGATGTCATAGCCTTTTATGTGTTTTAATAATTCAGTTCTTGTAATCTTCGGATTGTTGTATGCTAACTTCATTGCGTATTCAAGACAATCCTTGACATCTCTACCAGGTTTAATACCCTTTATGAACATTACATCATCACCGTTGATAGGTAACTTATAGTCAAACATGTCTGTTTTGTCATCAACCATTCTATTTGTGAGTTTGTTTATCATATACACTTGATTAGGAAGACAATGGTCAATAGCATGAGATTTGTTATCTGCATCAATTAATGTCAAAAGTTCAAAAAACCTTACATAACCACACTGATATTGAAGTTTTCTAAGTGTCTTGTCCTTCATATGCTCACAAGTATCACCCCATTGCTTTGTTCTCATATGATTCTCAATAAGAAACTTAACCCTATCAATAAAATCGTTTGAATATTTAAGTCTTCTTAAAATAATTTCAGCAATATCAGCACCTGCAAGTTCGTGTCCATAAAAGTGTACTCTACCCTTATCATCGACACTCTTTACGTGTGGTTTTCCAATATCGTGCAATAGTGCAGCCATTCTTACTTCAAGTTCCGCAACATCATAGAAAGGTCTCTTCGCAACCAAATTAAGTACATTCAACGTATGACCCCACGCATCATCTGAATGATATTTGTTTTGTTCAAGTCCAACCAAGTTGCAAAGTTCCGGAATAACATACCTCATTGCACCAATATCAACCAGCAAACGCATTGCACAAACAGGGTCATCGCACATAAGCATCTTGTTCAACTCATCAGCGATACGCTCCTTTGTGATAATTGAAAGTCTATCAACCTTGTCACGCATACCTTTTAATGTATTCTCATCAATATGCCAATCTTTATTTTCTGCATGGAATCTTGAGAAAAATCTTACACATCTGAGAATCCGCAAACCATCCTCTTCATATACAATTTCTGGTGTTGAAGTAACCCTAATAACGTGGTTTTTTATATCATTCAATCCACCACAACAGTCGACTATCTGATTTGTACTAATATTTAAGAATAAAGAATTTATGGACAAATCTCTGCGCATTGCATCCTCATACAATGTTCCATATTCTGTTTCCGGATTACGGCTGTTCTTGTCCTTGTACTGTTCCTTTCTTGTCTGAACGCATTCAATCTCTACTTCGGGATATTCTTTCAGATGAAACATTGCAGTGCCATAGGTAGGATAAGTTACAACACTTCCATGTGTGTGGCCGTTCTCTTCCATCCAATTGGCAAACTCAATACCGCCATTTGGAAATTCAACAACAATGTCAACATCTTTGATTTCCTTATTCATCAGCAAATCTCTGACAGCACCACCCACCACATAGGTTTTGCCATCAAACTTTGTACCATTGATAAGGTTTTTTATATATAATACAATTTTATGAAACTTATCCTCCGTCATATTATTCTTTTCTTAAAAGTTTAACAGTTTTTGGTTGACAATATTCTGACAAATAATCAATAATTTCCTCCTTTGTCATACTACAATAATTTTCTAATCCTAAATCGCCAAATTCTCCATCACGATTAAAACATACAATGGTTTCACTACCACCAGCAAAACAAGCGTCAAATAACGCAACCTGCTCTTCTGAGAAACCTTTTGTTCTCATTAACTCTTGTACAGCATCAACTAACAAGCCTTCTGATTTAACTTTATATTCAATAGCCTTTGATAAAAATTTTTCCCACTTTTTCATATTATTCAATAATATTTTTCTATGTACCATTTTGCCGCATTTTCTGCCTCACCCTTTGTATTCCATTTTTGTCTGCCAATCTCATCGGTAATATCTTCCTTATTTACTTTAGCATACCAATGTTTACCACCATCCCACTGAATAAATCTTACGTCATCTAATGTTGGTTTCTTAAAGTCAGGATATTCCAGTTTATCACTATAATATCTCTCAACAATTTCAAAATGTTGATTTTTTGACGAGTAGCCAAATTGTCGGACACCATCTTCAAGATAGACAGCCTCACCTTTGTCAATGTCTTTAAGTCTGCCTTTAATAGCCGTTAATAACAATTCATTAGCAGTATTAAAAAGTGCCAATGGTGAAGAACGTTTATATCCTTTAATCTCTGTAATGGCTTCTATTGAAGAAGCAACCTCATTTGTGGGATGATTCATTATCCCACCATGTTTAAAAATTGCTTCCACAGCATCATGTGCAGCACTACTATATCCCTCTTGCATCGTTGGTTTGAAAAACTTCTCGGCATGTTCCATAACTTGCCTTGCGGTTTTTGCTGCAAACCACCACTTGTGACTTTCTTCGTCTGTTGCTAAATTTTTAAACCTTACAAATTCGTATTCCATTGTTTGATAATTTTTTAATTTTACAATGCAAAGGTATAATAAAAAGCACAATTATCCAAATAATTTAAGTTAAAAAAGATTAATCCAACAATTTTTAGGCAATTATATACTATTTGGCTCTTCTATATAAGAATTACAAGACAAAAGACCTTCTTGATAATTTTCAAGGTAATCTTCAATTGAGTGTCCTATTACTTGTTCTAAAGGATTTTTTTCTAAGATTTTTTGCGCCTTTTCTTCATTTTTGTACAAATTAGTGTGATAATTTAAGAAATCTTTATTCCATTTCTTAATATATTCATCGTCAATTTCTATTTCTATTTTTATTATCTTTTTCATGTTCCTTATCCATTGCAAAACGTTGAATGAAACCAATTATATGCCTTATCTATCACCTCTTCTGGTGTATCTGCATTAAATCCCTTTATTGAATCACCTTCCTCACAAGAAATCCAATCAACATGCCAACTTCCGTCAAAGTGGTAAAGATTAGGTGCATATCCCCAATCTTCAACGGTTGATTTCATATCACCAGTAATATGCTGAAGCGTCTTGAACTTATCCAATGCTTCATTTCTTTCACGTGTTTGTTCTGTCATATAGTTCTTAAAATTACTTCCCATAACTTCTACAATCCAAGTTGTTCTTTTCTTATCTTCAGCAACAAGTCATTTACAAACTCAACGTCAATCTTATCAGGAATTGTACTTTCAGCCATTGCCTTTTCCATTTCGTCATTTTTTTTCTCAAGCATTTCCATAAGTTCGTTATATTCATACTTATGGTTTTTGACATCAAGAAGAAAATCCGCATCAATATTGCTTCTATCCACCTTATAGCCTTCTCCACGTGCAATTTCAATGCCGCAATTAATCAGTCTGAAGCATTCGCACATATTTTTTGCATCATATGATTTTTTTAGGTTGCTTTCATATCTTACTGGATTACGATGTTTAATCCAGTCTTGATATTCTTTCCAAACCCTACAATGACTACTATAGCCATCCTTATTATATGATATATGACAGATTGGCAATACCCATTGTTCAACGGAAGACAATCTCAATTCATTTGAAGTTTCTGCTTCGTTTGTCATACCCTTGTAACCGATTGGTTTTTGCAAGTTAAACCAATATTCCAAAGATGCAAGACCGGTCAAGCCATGATAATCATCTAGTCCATAAGTCTCGACAATGAAATTGACCATATTCTTGAATTGTGCCTTACGAAGTTTCTTAAGCAAAGTAAGGTTTTTCTCACCATTTTTAAGACGTTTCACTATATTGATAGTATCATATACATTATCGTCCAAATAGGCTTCTTTCAAATCCTTAAATGACACGTTTTCATTAAGGAAATGGTTTCCCCAATCATAGAACACAGAATAGTTATCGTGCATATTGGGAACATTCACCAAACCACAATATTTCTGTTTAAGATTTCTGTATTCAAGCCAATTCTGAATCTTGCTACTACCCTGTTTGTGATAAGTATATACAAAGTCAAGAATGCCCTTACGCTCTGGCACTTCCCAATTAATTTTCTTGTTTAAGCCACGTGCTTTCTTTATCTGTGATTTGGCATATGAGAAAAATGAATCAAAACACTTCTTTGTGAGAAACTTCTCCTTATGTTTTTTAATTTCCGTCATTATAGGGTGTTCATACTCCACATACTTATCATCAACAAATAATGCTTCAAGCACAGTCGGATTACTCTTCAAAAGCAAATTCATAAACTTTTGCAATTCATACCATACAATGTCATTAGTTTCATTGCTGATTTGGTCTTGATAGTCCAAACCAAGACCCAATATCTGTTCGACTGGTGCCAAATATATGCCACAATAATCCTCATCAGACAATGGTGTACTTATGCCATGACAATGACTTCCACGTAAATAATTGTAAATCAATAAGTTACGTTTTTTTATTTCTTCAAAATTGTATTTTTTCATGCTGTTCGTTTTTTATTTCTTCTTTAATTGCTTTTAATAAACTTTTAAATGTGTTATATAGTTTGTATTTATATGTAACATCTTTTTTTGTATTTTTAAAATAAAATATCTTAATACCATTTTCTATACATTGTCTATATTTTTGTTCATCTCTTTCTTGTATTTTTATAAATTCATCGAGACCGCCAAATCTCTTTATTGGTTCAAAATGCTGTAGTCCTTGACATTCAACAGCAATATTGAATTTTGGTATGAAACAATCTATTGATTTGCTTCCAAAAATTTCTTTATTGTGATAATTGTGTATAACGATTTCAAATTCTTTTTTCAAAAAATTGAATAATTTTAATTCCATTACATTATTTCTAAGTCCACATTTGGGACAAGAATGTCCAGATAATAACCTTTGCGGTGTTGTTTTAAACTCACCATGTTCTATTCCATCTTTATCTTTTTCGTGACAAATTACTGTTATTATTTTTTTTCCATCACCCTTTGAAACATTTACTAATGATAAATCATATTTATTATCGTACAATTTATTTACACGTTTTTCTAAACTGTCTTGTGTAAGTTCAGTAACACTACTACATTTTTTGCAACCACAATTTTGTCTAAGATGATTATATGGTTTGATTTTAAATTCTCCATGTTCATTACCAAACTCATCTTTCTTATGACAAATTAAAATGACATTTGTTTTGTCATTAACATATTCTGTTTTAGAATAATCAAACGTATTTTCACCATATATAAGTTTTGATTCTTTAATAAAATAAGAAGTGTCTTTTATAATATGTTTACGACATTTAGGACACCTTTCACCTCTTAAAAAATTATTTGGTGTCATTTTAAATTCTCCATGTTCATTGCCAAATTTATCCTTTTCGTGACAAATAAATGTTGCTTTTTTATTACTTTTTGTATATATAAATTTACTAAAATCAATGTTAATATTTTCTCCAAAAATATCATTTACTCTTTTTAAAAAACTGTCTTTATCATTAACATATTTACCAATACATTTAGGACAGCCACAACCACGTAGTATGTTATGTGGGGTTGCTTTAAATTCTCCATGTTCATTACCAAATTCATCCTTTTCGTGACAAATTAAAATAACTGGGGTTTCAGCATTAATATATTCAACTTTTGATGTATCATATTTTTGTGGAAATCTGTTTTCTAATTTTTCCTTAAATTCTGCTGTAGTACTTGTTTTTATTTTTTTTAAATTCTCATTTGCACAAAGTTTACAACCACACCCGCTTAGAAAATGGTCATATCTTATTTTAAAAACTCCGTGTTCACGACACACCGGAAAAATATATCTATTCTTTTTATCATAAACCACATCATCCAAGATATATCTGTTACCATGTATTTTGAATGCCTTTTCTTTAAGTAACTCAGTATTCATTAATATCAATTATTTGTTTATTATTATATTAATAAATAGTCCGTTAATTATAAAAATCTTTAAATATGGTAATTTTATCTATTTACTCTCAATAAACGTTACAGAACCTTCCATTACACCATACAACGAACTTTCCTTGAATACCTTTGTCTTTGGTGTATAGTCCGAATCCATTGGCTCAACAAGATACCACAAATCACCTTCACCCTTCCAAGTGGCTTCAATTAGTTTTTCACCCTTTTCAAGTTTGATGGTAGTATTGCCACCATATTGACGAGTGATATACTGTTCACACGAACTCAATGTTGCAACAGCAAACAAAACAAATAAAATCTTTTTCATATTATAATATTAAAAATCAATTAAACCTTCGGTTTAATAATCGTATCCCCACGATACTTCTGTTTCTATTGTTTGGGTATTTCCACAGCCATACAACTTTGTGAATTTTTCAACAAACTCCTTACCACCTACCGGTGTCCAAGAATGAATATCGTCAGAATCAATCATCGTAAGGATTTTCTCATCCAAATCATCAATAGTGGCATAACAATAATCTGCCATATTATTATCAATCTGAAATGTATAAACCTCTGAGATTTCTACAATATATTTCTTTTTCATTTTGCTTTAATGTTAAATTTTTCTACCAGTTTTTTCAATTGTTCTTCAGTAATTTCGATATCTTTTTTTGTTTTGGATTCATAATTGCCAATAACGTCAAGATGGTCAATAACTACAAATTTTTTAGCGAGGTGTTCAAGACGTTCTTGTTCACAGAACGGACATTTATTACCACTATAAGAAAAACGATGAATTGGACAGATTTGTTTCATTTTATTTATGTTTTAAATTAAACTTACGGATTTACAACACTTCCACCACTTGTAATAGCGTTCGCAACACTTCCCAAACGTGTACGCAATTCTTTCATTGCTTCTGTATTGTCACGCAATGTCTGATTTTGCTTATCAATGTATTTATTGTGTTCTTTTAATACAGTAACAAGGTTACTTAAAACCTTTACCAAATCTTGTGCTTCTTTTTTATCCATATTTTTAAAATTATATGTTTTTATTTCCGTTACAAAACTAATACATTATTTTCAAATATCAAAATATTATAAGTTAATTTTTGATAAAAACGAAAAAATCATCTATATTTATAATGTATGAAAAACTATATGAAATCATATGTATATCTAATTTGTGACCCAGTGCAAAACTTATTTAAAATCGGGGTCACAAAAAATCTATATAATAAAAGAATAAAACAACTTCAAACTGGTAATGGTACTGAATTACATATTGTTAATTACCACGAAACTTACTACCCATATAGAATTGAACAATTGTTGCATAACAATTTTCATTTAAAAAGAGAACATGGAGAATGGTTTAGATTAACAATTGAAGACATTATTTCATTTAAACCATTATGTGAGAAATTCGAACAGTTAATTGAAGTAATGAAAGATAACCCGTTTTTTTCTAAGAATTTACGTTAGTTTTCTTTTGTATTATATCTTTTACCATACGTTTAGTACACTCTTGTCTTAAACGCTGTATTATATAATCACCATGACAACTTTCTTTCAAATTGCAATAACAGCCAATCCAAACTTCATCATATTTCATACAAGCATCCACCATTTTCTCAAATTCTTCCCTAAACTCAGGAATTTCTTTTAGACAATTCTCAAAATATCTTTTATATCTTTCAATGGCTTCTTCTCTTGTTTTAACAACAATCATCGCTTTTGTGTGCTTGTTTTTAATATGAGTGTAAGGGTTGCCAAATAGATAGCCACGATGTACCCTAAATACATTTTCTCCATTATGTTCTTCATTTAATACACAATATCTTTTTATCTGACTCATAATAACAATAAAATTAAAAAGAGGTACGATATAACATACCGCACCTCATTATTTTGCATTTTTCAATTACCAATTACTGTACGGTAACAACTGCTACACGATTAGAAGCCTCGCCAACTACTCCAAGTCCAACAATCTCAGTTACTGTAACATTCTTTCCACGCAGATAATTAGCAACTGCATTTGCTCTACGCTGTGACAAATCCTTATTGTACTTCTTAGTACCCTCCGGTGAAGCATACGCATTAACCTTTACAGTTCCACTAACATTGTCAAGAGTTGCCTTCGCATCAGAAGTAAGCACGTCACTATTATAAGCGAAATATACTACATACTCATTGCTATTAACAACCTTAGTGACCTCCTTAACAATCTCTTGCTCACGTACAACCTCAGTAGGCTTCTTTGCAACTTCCTCACGGAGACGGTTAATCTCATCCTGCATTGCGCCAACGTCATATACCTTAAAGTGATGTGTTCCATTTGAGGTCTTGAAATGATAGGTATAACCAACACCAAGATAAAGTTGAGCACTATTCTTGCAGAATGTCAAAGGCATTGTGTGTGAATGTGTTACATTCCAAAGTACGGCAGGACGTACACTAATTGTGTGTGCCTTCTCCTTACCAAGATTGAAAGCAAAATCCAAGCCAGTCTTTACACCAAGTCCGTTGTTAGCCTTATCACTCTGATTAGGTGTAAATGTATGAATCCAACCAGTACCTGCAACAGCACTCAACTCAAACTTACGTGGTGTTCCATTATAACCACACAAAAGATTTGTAAGGTTAACCAAACCATTTACACCAACATAAAGTCCACGGAATGCATTATGTGTTCCACCGAAATCATGACTGCCAAACCACGCAGTACCCTCAACCTCTGCACCAATTACAGGTGTAAACAACTTACCAACGTGAAGCGTAGCGGTTGAATTAAGAGGGAAAACATGGTCAAATGCCAAAGGTGTCGCTACACCACCCTCAATACCAAAGTAAGTGTTATCAAGAACCTTACTCGTCTGCACAGCAGTCTGTGCGTTCACAACAATGGCACTAAATGCCATCAACATCATAAAAATAACTTTCTTCATTTTCTATTCTTTTTTAAAAGTTAAACAATTATTTTATTATTAAACGTAATGTTTTTCGTTTACTTTTGCAAATACAATGCAAATTATTCAATCAACCAAATTTTTTCTGTTAAAATTGCTTAATAGTTCTTCCAAAGTGTTTCTGTTCGGTTATTTGTTTCAAAATTCACCTTATTAAAACCGTTTTCCAAAAGAATATTATACTTTTCATTATCATAGCCACTTATAAGCATTTTACACTTTGCACCAATACACGCTTCAAGAAACTTGTCTTGTATGTCGTCTGCCATATCAACATCATATCTTCTAGTGCTTGTCCTTGTACTTTGAACATATGGTGGGTCACAATATATCAATACATTTTCTCTGTCCTTATACCTATTGATAAGTTCAATACCATCCATATTGGACACTATTAAGTTAAGAAGTCTAATGTGTAAGTCTTCCAATCTCTCAACAACAGAAAGATAATCCCTTACCGACTTACTCATATTTTTACGAATATGCGGATGCATCTTAAAACCGCCAATGCCATTGAAACTTGTTCTATTGACATAAAAAAACATATATGCCCTGTCAAGCAATGAAAGATTTTCACTCTTCAGTTTTTCCATATATTCTTTCCTCATTGTATCACAATAAGGACTTAACTCACAACGAAGTTGAAATTCCTTGAACAATTCCTTGTCTTGTAATACCTTATATAAGGAATAGACATTGTTTTCCAAATCATTATATATCTCAACAGGTGGAACATAATCCATATGTAATCCAACCGCATAAGAACCGCCAAAAGGCTCTATATACGTGTTATAACTTTCCTTGTCTGGAAAACATTCAATAATGTGTTTACTCATACCATTCTTACCACCAAAATACTGTATAGGTGCATTCATGATTCTAAACTTTTAATTTTTTTATTTAATCTACCGCAAATATAGTTCAAATATCCTACACAACCAAATATTTTTGAAGTTTAATTACTATTTATATAGAGACAGTAATTTTTTTAAGTAGACATTATTATGAATATAAAACATATGATTGACGAGTGTGTTAGAAACACTATTATTACCAGTTTGAAAGAACAACGTATGAATCAACACATTGATAATGTTGTTTCAGAAGTGTTAAAACGCAATCTTTATGAAGCGGAATACCAAAATACAGAAATGAAACGTAACGCTGTTATGAAAGCGTTGAAAGACCCAAAGTATAATCATGCTCAATTGGCATATACACTTTGGCCTGATATGGATAAGGACACTGCTCGTTCACTTTTTGCGAAAATGGCAAATGGTACACCTGACAATGATGGTGTTGTACGTCATTTCAGTGATGAAGATGTTAATAGTCTTTATCAGTTAATTAGGAAGAGATAAAATAAAAAAGCAGTCGTAATTGACTGCTTTTTTTATGCCTCTACCTCAATGCCACCATCACCCACACATTGCGGTTTTACCGTCTCAACTTCACCATCATATTTCCATATTCGCTGATATGCAAGACAAGAATACTTTCCGGGTTTAATGCCAACGTCACAAAACTGATGAAGGATTTCCTCAATAAATTCAAGATTTTCCACAATAAATCCGTCAATTTCATGCATTTTTCTTGTTGCTTCCTCATCATATTCAGCACCAAGAGGATTTTCCTCTGTACCCGCAATTTTATGGTCTTGCAAACCAAGAACCAAAGCCATAAAATCAAATAGATGTGATTCAGGATAAAGTCCATAATTATCAAAACCAACCTTACTGTCATTAAACTTTTGAACTTTCATAAGTTTAATAAACTTGATAATGTCCTCTGTAAAGACCAAACTAATTTTATTACCCATATTTTTACGTTTTTTAAGTTTATTGAAAATTTTGCAAGAAAACTCCTTCCTTTAGGTGGAAAATGAATTGCAAGTTTATTTATCTTTCTATTTGCAAATATAATATTTTTTTCTATTTTAAACAAATATTTTTTGTTAAAAATTGATATTTTTTAATTTTTATTATATATTTATATATAGTTATATGAAATAAACATAATGATTAAGGTAAAACGCACATACAACGTCAGACTGTTCCCAACAGCACAAGAAAAAGAACAATTCCAACAATTGTCCTTAGTCAGAAACATGTTGTGGAATGAACTTGTTGACATCGAGCAATGTGCGTTCGACAATCATTCTTTCGTCTCCGAATTCGACCTTAACAATAGATTGCCAGAACTGAAACAACGGTTTCCACTCTTCAAGACACTCAACTCAAAGGCGTGTCAACGAATTGCAAAGGAAGTCTATTCATCATACCGTTCTTTCTTTGCCCTTGTCAAAAAAGACAAGACAGCAAGGCCACCTAAAAAGGTGGATGATGTGAATGAATACCACACTGTAGTCTTCAACCAATCAGGATGGAAATTCGTTAATGAAGATACGTTGCGACTTAACGGTATCAATGTGAAATACAAGGGAAGGACTGACATTAACTTTATGTCACTGACAGCTAAGGAAGTGAAACTTAAACAGCGAAACGGAAAATGGCTGTTGGATATATGTGTTGAAACCGAAGTACCAGAACCCGAAAGGATTACTTGCGAAAATAAGGTACTTGCAATTGACTTGGGTCTGAAAAACCTTGTGCATGGTGTAGATAATCTTGGAAATGTTGTTGTATTGAAGAATAAGGCAAGAAGGATAAACAGATACTTTGGTAAGAACATCAGCAGTATCAAGACGAAAATGTCAACAAAGGTTAAACATTCTAATCGTTGGGAGCATCTGAATTCGGTGCGCAAGAGACTGTGCAGCAGGAGAAATGCACAAATAAAGGACACTCTACATATCCAGAGTAAGACGTTGGCGGATATGAACTACAAGACCATTGTGGTAGGTGATTTAAGTGTAAAGCAACTTATGTCTACGACCGGTACAAATAAGAGGAAGAAAAACATACGCAAGTCGTTTCATGAAAGTGCAATCGAACGTTTTGTGAAAATGTTGACCTATAAGTGTCTTACAAGACACAATGAGGTCATTACATTGTCTGAACGTTGGACAACACAGACGAATTCTTTGACCGGTAAACTGTTCAAGAAAAACGTTGAACTGGGAGACAGGGTTGTATGGCTTAATGATACCATATGTATAGACCGTGATTTAAATGCTGCCATGAATATAATGAGGCGGTATGAGCAATATCACATTGCGTTAGTGACAACGCCACTGGATGTATTCAGTGTGGCCACGAAATATAACGTGGCAAACCTTCAAACCAAAAATGGAAACCCCTCACTTTAGGGAGGGGAGGATGTCATTCGTTAACCATTTTCTTAAACTGTCTCATTTTTCCAACAGCAACATTACAGATTTGTCTAACACGTTCACCTCCAAGGTCTAACTTCATACCAATTGTATCAAAACTCTCCTGTATGCAGTTAATGCCATAGTGATGTTCAACAATATATCTTTCTCTTTCATTGAGTTTACCAAGAAAGAAATCCAACTTATGCTTTTTATATTCCTCGTCAATATTTTCCTGTATATTGTTAGTACTTGTTTTTTCCACATAAAATGGTGTTTCCTCTACTGTATCATCATCATCAAGCACACTATATTTTTCATCAATTGAAATGGAGCGACCTAATTCAATGTCTTCAAGATTAGAAATATTGAAATTAAACTTTTTTCTGACTAAATCAGCGATTTCATGTGTAGTTGGGTTGCGCTCATTTTCTGCATAGAAATCCCTAACTACATTTCTAACATAATTATGGATTTTTAATGCGTTTGGTGGAACTACAGGATTTAGTTGCGTAATTAGATAATTGTTAATATAAGCAACAATCCACGACAATGCATATGTTATCAAATGACATTCCTTATCGGCATTATACTTTTCAATTGCTTTAATAAGACCAATGTTTCCTTCACTTACCAAATCACAAAATGTCTCAGGTGTACCCAACTTTTTGGCAATTGATATAACAAAACGTAAATTGCAATTGATAAGTTTTTCCTTTGCTTCTTGGCGTTCCTTTTCTGTTGTACCATTCTTTAATTGCATGAATAACTGATATTCTTCCTCTTCAGAAAGAACAGGATAACGTCTTATTTCGTTGAAATATGTATCAACTACATTATTATCATGATTAACGTAGAAACTTGTTTTACTTCCGCAATCAAATTTATATTTAAAACCCATATTTATATTATTTCTTTTTAAAAATTACAATACTTTTTCTCTCTTCATCACGTGGTGCAGAATCAAAAGATACCAAACCACTGTCTAACATAATGGATATGAACTGATAGAAGGTCCTTTTTGATTCTTCACGTCTGCTTAATTCACGTCCCTTTAAATTCAATACAACCTTTACCTTATCACCATTCTCGATAAAATCCTTTGCTTTATTTGCCTTAATATTCAAATCATGAACAGAAATATTTGCTGATAATTGTATTTCTTTTAATGTCGTTGTATTCTTTTTTCTTTGTTTTAACTGTTTTTTCAACTCATACAAATATTTTGAATAATCTTCAAGTTTGATTATTGGTGGGTTTATTTTTGAATTGATTTCAATTAAATCAAGTCCTTTTTCTTTCGAAAGTGAAACTGCCTCACTCCATTTTACAACTTTATTGAAATCATTTTCAGATTGTCCGTCTCTATATTCTTTATAAATGAGACGTACTTCGTTATAACCTGTAATTTCCCTATTAATACGTGGTTCTTTAAATGAATTGTTGTTATTTGCCATATTTTAACTAAAAATTAAGAATATCATCATCTTTTTTCTCTTTTTTTGTTGTAAGATAAGAATCAGTTGGTAAAAATGCTTTTTTTCTCATTTCTATTGCGGTTTCTCTTATCTTTTTTAACATTTCTTTATTTCCTTTATATTTTTCTTTATATTTTCTGAAATAAGAATTTTGTAACCTAATTTCTTCTTTTATAGTAATTTGATTATAATCATAAACATATAAATCAAGATTTTTCGTACATTCCTCTATAATGGATAAACACTTATCTCTATCACCACGGCCATCAAATTTTGTACTGCCTAATAAAGTTGACAATACTTTTTTACCACTAAATTCAACATTTGCTGCCTTTAAACATTTTTCTAATGCATCATAATCAATAAAATTGTCTTTTCTCGAAGGATATGTACATATATACATTAAACAAATAATTGGCTTTGTTTCGTCTATTGTAATTCTTTTTCCTAATTTTCTTAAATCACCATATGGTGTTTTATTAATAACCTTTTCAATAATTGGATATTTTACATTCATTTTTCCTTGAAAACTACCCATTAATGTATTATGAGTTGATATACCCATTAAAACAACGTCATAATCCTCAACGTCATAAATTGCTTCTTTTCCCTTTATAATTTTAACCATTACTACGAATTTTCAAAACTTATGCAAAGGTATTATAATTTTTCCATATAAACAAAAATTTTCAGTTAAAAATAGTTAACTGACTAATTCTATTATTTGTTCATAAAAGTTAATATGCATTGGATGGGTTTTTTCTTTCAACACATCAAATGTAAACCAAGCATATTTATCAATCTCTGGACATAAGCCATTGTCAGCCATATTTGAAAAACATTTTTCTGGGTCTATATTCGGATAATATAATCCGAAAGCAACAACAATTTTATGTTTATTTTGTTTGGATGTTCCAAGTGGAATAAGATTTTTTTCTGTTATTCCTTCAAGTTTTAAACCACTTTCTTCTCTAAACTCACGAAGAGCAGTTTCTTCCCAAGTTTCTTCTCCTTCAACACCACCTTTAAGATAAGCCCAATAATCTTTCCATTGCCATCCAACTCCACCAGGATGACCAACAAAAAATTCTACTTCACCTTTACTATTTCTGCGAAAAGGAATTATACCAGCACTATAAATCATAATTTACTTAAACATTTTTGATTTTTTTAATTTATTTAATATTTTTTTATCTTCTTCAGATAATGATGTGGGCATTATTTGTTCGATTTTAATGTACAAATCTCCAACATAACTACCAACCTTAAAACCTTTTCCTTGTAGCCTATATAATTTACCATTTGGTGTACATTCACTAATTTTAATGCTATAAGTTTTACCGTCAAGATGTGTAATATTTAGATTTGTCCCAAGCAAACAATCTATAATAGGTACTTTAACTGTTTTAATAACATCCAATACATTATTTGAACTGATTTCATATTCATTGTCCTTAACAATATTGAATGTAAACCTTAAGTCACCATTGACACCAAGGCCATGTTCGCAACTGTGTCCACCACCTTTGTGTATAAATGATTGCTGTACTACCTCATATATCGATGGTACTTTTATTGTCAATGTTTCTTTTGTTTCAACAACACCACTACCATTACAATGTGGACATTTATCCTTTACAATTTTTCCAATACCGCCACAATGAGGACAAGTTGTTATGTTTTCCATATAACTACCGATATCAATCTGTTGCATTTGGCGAATCTGTCCGGTGCCATTACAGTAAGGGCAGTCTTCTGTTTTACCACTTTTACTTCCGCTTCCCTTACATTTTTCACATTTACGATTTACATTATATGTTATGTCCTTTGTAACATTATTATATATTTCTTTTAAAGTAACGTTAACTTTAAGAACTTTATCTCTACCTTTGAAAACACGTTGGTATGGTTCGTCATCAAAACCAAAACCATGATGCATTTTCATAAATTGTGCAAAAATATCTTCCGGATTAATATCCATTCCACCAAAATTATCATCAACAGTACCATATGTATCATAACGTTGACGTAAATCTTTATTTGAAAGAACACGATATGCTTCCGAAACCTCTTTGAATTTTTCTTCTGCTTCTTTATTTCCAGGATTTTTGTCCGGATGAAATTTTAACGACAACTTGCGGTAAGCAGATTTGATTTGCTTATCGTCAGCAGTCTTATCAACACCTAAAATATTATAATAGTCTTTATTTTGTGCCATTATTAAATTATTTATTTGCAAATATACGTATTTTTCTTTAAATAGCCAAACATTATGTGTTAAAAAATATTAAAAACACATAATGTTCAGCCTTAAAAATTATACCTCTTCAACATCTTCAACATTTGTTTTGGTTTCTGTCTTCTGATTGTTTCCACTATTGAAAACATCATTAAAATTAGAATTTTTGAAACCAAAACCTTGTTGGCCAAAACCAAACGGATTTGAACCATTCTGTTGACCATTGGTGTAAACCCTTGAACCAACACTTGCAAGACGTTGATTAACCTCATTAATCAATTTGTCAGCATTTGCCAAATCACCATCACGAACAGTTTTAAGTTCATTAATTTTGTTTTCAAAATAAGTTTTATCTTCCTCAGTAAGAATGTCCGTCTTATCCTTATAATCTTCGACAAATTTCTCAACTTGATAAACTGTTCCGTCTATCTGATTCTGCTTATCAAGACGCTCTTTTGTTTTTGCATCCTCTGCTGCATGTTCCTCTGCCTCACGTTTAATTCTATCAATTTCATCCTGTGACAAAGTATGTTTATTCTCAATTGTGATATGCTGTTCCTTACCAGTTGCATTATCTGTAGCACTAACCGAAAGAATACCATTAGCATCAATATCAAACTTTACTTTAATTTGAGGAACACCTCTTCTTGCAGGTGCAATACCATCCAAATTGAATAGTCCAATTTGCTTATTATCTTTCGCCATTGGACGTTCACCTTGTAATACATTAATAGTTACTGCTGTCTGATTATCAACTGCTGTACTAAAAATTTGTTCTTTTGAACAAGGAATTGTTGTGTTTGATTCAATCAATGTTGTCATAACGCCACCCATAGTCTCAATACCAAGACCTAAAGGGCATACATCGAGAAGCAGAATTTCACTATTTGTATTACCAGCAAGAACATCCGCTTGTATTGCAGCACCTTCCGCAACTGCAAGGTCGAGATTAGCACTCTTAATCAGTTTGTCACCAAAGTTTTTAACTAATTCATCTTGTACTTTTGGTATACGACAAGAACCACCGACAAGTAAAATACCATCCAAATCACTTGCATTTAAATTAGCCTTTTCAAGTGCTGTTTTGCCACAATTAATTACTTTTTCAATAATTGGTGAAATAATTTGTTCAAACTTGGCTTTTGTAATAGTCATTGTTAAATGTTGTGGAGCATTATCCTTAACACAAATATAAGGAAGATTTAATTCGCTGCTTGAACTGTTGGATAATTCTATCTTTGCTTTCTCAACTGCCTCATATATACGTGACATTGCCATTGAATCACTTGTCAAATCAATTCCGCTTTCCTCTTTATATGTAGCAACCACATAATTAGAAATAAGTTTATCAATATCACTACCACCAAGATAAACATCGCCATAAGAAGCAAGAATTTCTACAACATTATCAGATACATCAGCAACCGAAAAATCCAGAGTCGAGCCACCAAAATCCACAACAAGATATTTACCATCTTTCTTTTTGTCAATATTAGAAGCAAGTAAAGCGGCTGTTGGTTCTGAAATAATACGAAGTACATTCAAGCCAGCAAGTTCGCCCGCTTGTTTTGTTGCACTTTTTGCAGCATCACTGAAAAATGCAGGAACAGTAATAACAGCATCTGTGACATCACTTCCAAGATAATCTTCTGCAATTTTTTTCATTTTTGTCAAAATCATTGCAGACAATTCCTCAGGCGAATATTTTCTTCCGTTAACTAAAATACGTGGAAGACCATTGTCATTTACAACATCATACTGTACGTGTTTAATTGCATCTTGTACCTCATCATAAGTTCCACCCATAAACCTCTTTATAAGATTAATAGTTTCCTTTGGTGAAACAACCATTTGTCTCTTTGCTGAATTTCCAATCTTTGGATTACCTTCTTTAAGAGAAATGACGGAAGGTGTTGTATAACTACCTTCCTCATTTGCAATCACACTTGGTTTACCACCTTCAATTACACTTACTTCACTAAGTGTGCTACCAAGGTCAATTCCTATTGCTTTACTCATAATTTCTTTAAATTAAAATAACTTCTTTATATTATTCAATTTATTAGTAAGTTCTTTATTTTTATGAATGAGACTTTCCAAATCGTTATTTTGTTTACAATTATAATCCCTAAGATGTTTAATAGTCTCATTTTTCTTGGCAATTTCTTTAAGCAAACGTTCATTTTCTGCCTTCAATTCTCTAATCTCTGTTTCTGTATTAAACTGTTTGTTTTCTTGATTTTCAATTGCCTTATTTTCACCCTGTTTAACTGTAAGACAATTATCATTGATGTCTTTAATTACTTTGCCATCTTTTACCTCTTTTTCCTTATGAAGAATATGTTTACCGTCTTCATACTCATCTTCGATTGCATGGAAATAAGATTTACCATCATTTTCTACATTGTTTTTCTCTTCAAAATCTTTCATTTTCTCAGCGAACTTTTCCCAATCAATATCACCAAAAAATTCATTAAAAATTGTTTCAAACATAACTTAAACTTTTTTTTATTAATTTATTTTCTAATATACTATATGCAAATAACATACCAAATTACATATTTAATATTGCATCATGATAAAATTTCTCATTACGGCCTGTAATTTTGACAGTATCTGACACTTTGTCATATATTTCTTTCATTTTATCTTTTGGCATTGCTGAATTTTCGCACAAATATATTGCACTTTCTTTCAACATTTTCTTCCATTCTTCTGTTTGCAATGTGTGAAATACTTCCAACTCAGACTGTTCAATAATATCACGAATTTCCTTATTAATGTAATTTTGATTATCTTCATTAAGCAAAAATCCAAAGTTGTCATCTGGTGCATCAGTATTAGTGGTAACGCTTGTACTATTTCCCATTCCAAACCTTCTTACCAATCTTGAAGCAAGTTGTGTTGCACGATACAAATCATTTGAAGCACCGCTTGTCATTTGTTCGCCAAATACAACCTTTTCTGCAACATAGCCACCTAAAAGAACTTGTATTTCATTAAGCATATCTTTTTTGGAAATCTTCCTTTTGGAATTATCAATGTCTTCCATCATAAAACCACCGGTATTAGTATCCGTAGTTCTTGAAACAAGTTTTTCTGGCAATTTGTTAAACAACTTGGCGTACATAACAAAATGTCCACTCTCATGCAAAGCACATAATGCTTGTTCCTCATCATTAATGTCACTGTCTCTAAGTTTCTTTAACCTTAACTTAATTTCAAATTTAATATCACTGATAGCAAATCCATATATATCATACAAATTTATAACAATTAAGTTTGTCTCTTCATTAAATGTGTATTGAATTTTGTAAACTCTATCTTTAAGATTATTTTCACAAATATACCTTATAATATTTGGAAACCTACTTTTAACAATTTCGTGTACTGTTGAAAATATTGGTCTTGTCCCATGAGTAGGATATACACCCTCTTCATATATAATTTTCTTAATTGTATCATCAAATGACAATTCATACCCACTTAATTCAAAAGCCTCTTTCTTATAAGCATTAAGCGATAAATTTATGATATCCTTAAAGTTTTGTTCAGAAAAAGATGGATAAATAACATGAATATTTCCCAAACGAGCAATCTGTTCATTTCTAAATCTTCTCTTTAAAGCATCCTTAATATCAACAATACTTATTTTTTCTGTTATTTTCCTAAATTGGTCAGGTGACATATCAGGATTTACATTGAAACTCATTTCATATGCTTCATCCAAATTACCTATAACAAATATAATACTGTCATTGAACTTTAAGTCATATCCCTTTCTTGCATTTTCATATACCAAAGAAATAAATTCCATCAACTCATCATAATTCATTTTTTCCAACTTATGATAAACTTCTATCTTATCAGAAATTTTACCCGTTGTTGTATCATATAAATCAATTATTTTTTCAAGATAGCATTCTTTAATAAAAAATGGTAAAACAGCCTTTTCATCACTTAAAATATCACCCTTTAATGATTGTTCTTCACCATTTTTAATAATACTTTGTTTTAATATTTTATTTTTGGGTGTTGTTTCCTTTATTTTATTTGTATCATATTCAAAATTAAATACTTCACTAAACTTCTGAATATCATATGGTTTAAAATATGACAAACATTCATCAGCATTAATCCAAACTCCATTTTTGATTTCCATTTGGTTCTTTATGCTGATTTTAACCATATACTCTATTACTTTAAGAGGCAATCTAACATTCCAAAACTCACCCCTTTTATGCAATAATCCACTATCCAATAACTCCCAGAATGGTTTTAAACCACTCTTATTATCTCTTTCCTCACCAGTTTTTGGATTAATGGTCGCTGCATATTGGAACTCATCATATACAAACATACGATTGCTCTTTTCATTTGATAATTCTTCTTCTATCTGATTCTCTATCTCCCAAGAAGAACTCTCACTTATGGAAGCAAAATTAAAATACACATAATCTTTTTCGATATCAAGCAACTGTGAAATTCTTTTAACTAAACTTGTTTTGCCAATACCAGACATTCCAAATAGATTGACAACCAACGGTCTAACTTGCAATTGTGGATATATGTACCAAGTACGTACATTATCCATTATTTCATCTATCTGTTTGTCAATGCCAATAAATTCAGTTTTCAAAACACTTATTGCATGGTCAACAACTTTATTTTTGCGTTCTATTTCTTCAGTATCAATTTTCTTATTTAACATATTCACTATTTTTTTTATTAATCTTTACTACTCCCCCAAAAACAATATAAACATGAATTCTTACATTGTTTTGCTTTATCTTCTGAATTAATTAATTCCTGCTTATTACTCGGACAACCACAATTACTTCTTTGTCCCTTGTTGCCAATGAGTTTTATCTTATCTGTTAAACCAAGTATATCAATATCTTTCTGAGATAAACAAGAAACACTCTCAATACCAGGCTCGGCACATGCTTCAATATCAAAATGATATTGTAACCCCAAATCAGCAAGTAAGTCATAAATACTTTTCCGAATTTCCAAAGGTGCATGAAATGTATCAAAAGGTAACGCTATATCCTTCTCTTTAAAACGCTTTTTAACATGGTCATACATGTCTAAAACAGAAAACCTAACCCTTTGTATTCCTGTATCATTAAATAGTCTTAATACACCAAGCATACGGTCAATTCCTTCTTCCGTTGGTATTATAGGGTCAATTCTCAATACGCATTGTTCAATAGGAAAGCCTTTTTCCAATAACTGACCGAATTTTTTTCTTGTTATCTCAGCAGACGGGACAAAAGGTTCTAATTCACTTCCACCCCAACCTGTAACAGTAAGGTGAAGTATTATCTTATCTTTGTTTTGCACCAGTTTGTCAATTAAAGCATTAGTCAATCTTTTAGTTATAATAATGTTTGCATCATATAATCTATCAAAAACATCAAGGTTAAAAGAAACCTCAGACGCTTCAGTAATTCCGACCATTTGTGACTTATCAATCTTTTCCATATTTTACATTAAATCTTTTACGTTTACAAATATAATACAAAAAATGCAAACAACAAAATATTGCTTGCATCATTTAGCCATTAAGAATTGAAATTATATTAACATTTTTTGGTTTTATAATAACAGGTATTTTTCCTTTTTTTGAATCAATTAATAAAACCCCAATAATAACATTATCATTTTGTAGTTCACTTTCAATATATCTTTTGAAATCGTTAAGATTTACACCTTCAACTTTATCAAGTATCGCAAATTCAAGATTGTCAATGTTACTGTCATAACCTAATTTACTAAGATTATAAGTGTATCTTTCTTCATCTGCAAAATTATATATTGTAAATAACATATCCTTAAATGGTTTATCAAACATTTGTTTGGTTAAACCGTTAAAACTTTTTAATAACATTTTCTTTTTTTTTATCTTCTTATTTTTTATCACCGTTTACTTTCATGTAAAAACAGATAATACCATCCGTTAAGGCTGGTATTCTTAATACATATTGGAACAAAATTATAAACCTAAAAATGAGGGAAAATTATTAAGAGAGACAAACATGTAATAACATGCCGAATCGGAATCGAACCGATAATCTAAAACTTAAAAGGTTTTTGCTTTATCCATTAAGCCATCGAAGTAACTCTTAAACCGCCACTCATGTATATATTAAAAACCGAAGATTAATAAAAAGTCTAAAACTATAAATGTTTAAGTTGGACTTGAACCAACAATCTTAATTTTACATAAATTACGTCTTTACCATTTTGACTATTAAACGAAGTAAGACTATCTTCCGCTATCGGTTTGTTTGTTTTTATTTATTAAAAATCAGAGAAAAACTTTCAGACAATAATCAAAAACGTACTCTAACCACCTGAGTTAATTATTCAAAAAAGCGAATAATGTAGGACTCGAACCTACGACAACGATGTTACCAGCATAAATTTCGAAGTAAGTCTGAAACCACTACTGATTTCTTTTCATTTGCAAATGAAATGCTTATTTTTGAAACTTCCAAATATTTTTGAAGAAAAAATCAAAGAAATATATATTTTTAATAAAAATTAAGAGGAAATTGGCAACGTCAGTTTGTCAAATTCCCTCTCATTAACAATTCACCCTGTATTTCAAGTAATGAACGTAAATGTTTTTTAACATTATTAAAAATTTTCTTCATAAAAATTGTTTTTAAATTAAACTTATTCTTTTTTTAATTAACCTTATTGACATTATAAGGTATCATTCCTGTTGGCAAAAACGCATTATTTAAAATGGCGTTCTGCCATGACTTGCTACAAAATTTTAAAATTTTCTTCATAATATTTATCATCTTTAAAAGTTTAAAAAAGTTATTTTCCTAAATTGTTCAGAAATTTAAAAGTGTAATAAAGACTGCCACATATTGCAACAGTATATACACCCAATAAATACACTATCTTAATTGTCATAATCATTATCTATTTAACAAATTATTGTTTAACAATTAGACAAAACTGAACTTATTAAGCCGATTTCCTCTTTATCACTTTTTTTTATTCACTTTTATTATACAACACTAAAGAAAAGGATTTATTCCTGCCTTGATTGCAGGGCCGTGCATTTCATTAAATCCTTTAACATAAGCACTTAATACTTTCTTTAAAAATTTCTTCATAATGTCTAAATTAAATTATTATTAACACAATTCTAAACTGTATTTATATAATAAATAGTACCGTGTGCGTACACAAACAAGTTATCACAACTGTTTTTTGCAATTACAAGTAATTTTATAACATATATCAAGAGTATTGTTTTAGCAGACGGGATAGGATTCGAATCCATATCTTCAACTTTTGTACTGTTGCATTTTGCCAATTAAACTATCCATCTATTTAAAAAGCCTACAAGTTGTCATCTTATAGGCCAAACTTTCACAACGATGAAAGTAAAAAGTGGTTGGTTTACCTTTAGTCTCCACTTAAACCACAGAGAAATTTGAGACTGTCTATGTATTACTTTTTGTCACAGACAACAAATGCCGTTTATAACAACCAAACAACATTCAAAACGTTTCTTTTTAAGGATACAAGAAAATAACCTCACTTTGTTTACAGATAAAGTTACGAAATACATTATCCACGTCTTTCCGTGCTGTCAGACTTGTCTTCCGACTTGGAATTGAACCAAGATTTAGGGTTTAGGGATAATCATAAAAATGATTGGTGGAGCCGGTGGGACTCAAACCCACGACCCTCACAGTGCAAATGTGATGTTCTAGTCAACTGAACTACGACCCCGAAGACCCTTGTTCTATCCATTGAACTATCGGAAGAAATTTTGTTTTCAGGCATGAAACAATAACCGGTTTTATATTCTCGCCATATTCCTTTAACGAGCAATTCGTATCTTTTCAGGAGTTGCCACCTATTGATATGTTACCACATCAAGTTGTACCTTTTATATTAAGGTAGGCACTGACCTTTATCTGTTCATCAGTCTTCTGTATGCCTCGTCATAACCCTCCATGAACCCTTTTTTCCATTCATCAAGATTTTCGTTCATGGGTAGTTTCTTTTCAACAAGTTTGCCATTGATAAGTTCTGACCTATCCAATTTTTCATTGACTTTCTTCATGGCTTCAATTCGTTCTTGACCGCCAATTCTTCTAATGAAAGCATCCATATCTAACTTTTTATATTCTCCAACCCTATCATTTACTTCCTTATGAAATTTCTTTTCATCTTCCTTAAATCTTTGCATAACCTCTTCTTCAGTTAAAGATTCACCATTGGTCAATTGCTTTCTGTATTCTTCCAAAATACTACCAGCATGTTCCTTGTAATCTTCCAATAAACTACCCATAATATCGAAACATTTTATTATTTTATTATAGTTGCCCGTGACGGTTACGCTCCGCCCTTATCTGGACCAAAATCAGATGTAATCAAACTAATATACTAACGGGCAATAAGTTATATAAATATGTTATATCAAAACTTAAAGCGGAAGCAGCAAGATTTGAACTTGCGGTACATTTTTTGATGTACGGTTCTTTAGCAGAGAACTGGTTTAAGCCACTCACCCATACTTCCAAAACTTTGCGGAAGTAGAAGGATTCAAACCTCAGATACACTTACATGTATGCCACATTTCAAGTGTGGTGCATTCAATCACTCTGCCATACTTCCTTGTACGGGAATTTATTTAATTGTTTCTCCAAAGTTTATCCCGAAACTACTCTCTGGATATTTGGGTGCGACCCAACCTCCGTATTTGTATACTAAACGAGACTAAAATGAAATTCTTGCAAGTAATAAATATATGCTACTCACACTCTTCAAAGCGTTACCAATTACTAGGTGTATCCTCTCTCACATATACCCATAATTTCAACTCAGTCTCTACACGATTATAAGAATCATCTGACCGTTAAGCAGATTGTATTCAGTGTTCCATAAAGGAGGAATAGAATTCTTATTTTCACTCAGTATATAATATGTATCGTTATTTCTCTAACTTATAAAAATTGAAAGGTCAACCGTATTCCCTTTCATGTACCGATAAGTTTTTCATTGTGTTCAAGGCACACAACTGCACACCACGAGGACGGTATTTCAACTTAAACCTCAGTCAGACGGAAATAAATAGCATATAGATAGGACGTTTTTTAGGACTTTCACCTATAGTTTTACACTTTTCAGATTTCGCTGAACCATCACCATTAATTCAAAGTGTGAACCCTGTGCAGAATTGTTAAACAGTAATTATTGTTTTACGGCTACTGCATTTTGCCAACCTATCATTCTCGGGTTAAACGTTTTTGTATATACTATTGTTTTAAAGAGGGTGACGTGTTGGATTCGAACCAACGTAAACAAGTGCCACAAACTTGCGCTTAAGCCACTCAGCCAACGTCACCATATTATTAGATATGTGTACCCACTGGGAATCGAACCCAGGTCACGTGATTAAAAGTCACGGGCTTTACCCCTAAGCTATGAGTACAAAAAAGCGGTCTATGGGGGAATCGAACCCCCATCCTCTGATAGACAGTCAGATATCGTAGCCGTTGGACCAATAGACCATTTGTTGAGGTGATAGGACTTGAACCTACGTGTGACCAACTACACTTTCTACTCCTTATCAGGGAGAGGTGATACACCTCAATTTTTATATCTCCAAATGAAACCACCAGCGGTTTTTCTCTTAAAACTAAGACATTTGTCAATGGTTGTTATTCCAAGTGTTTCACTTGCATCTGTTATACTACCCCATTCTTTAATTTTTTGCATATTTAAATCATATTGTATTATTTCTTTGCTATGAATTGTATTAGTAGCATATTTTTCTTTGAATGTTTCATATAGGTCATAATCTTGTAAATATTTCCTAATTGTTGGTCTTGTTGTTTTTAATTTATTCGCCAATTCTGAAATAGATGTACAATTTATTATTTCCTTTTCTAACATTTCCTTTGTCACTGACATTTGTTTATTACGTAGAAATTCATTATAGTGTTCTCTACAACAAAATCTTTTATTCTTTTTGTTACTTCTGAATTCTTTACCACAATAATCACATTTACGAATGTATAAAACACGTTTTTTTGGTTTAACTGCTTTTGTGCTATTTTTATTTCTAAAATTATCGGTTTGTGAATGACAATTGGGGCAAAGAATTTGTAAATTTTCCAATCTATTATCATAATGATTGCCATTAATGTGATGAAGTTCTAAAACAAGTTCTTTACCTTCCCAAACACCTTCGTTACCACATTTTTCACATTTCCATTGTTTTAAACCTTCTTTAACAAGTCTATATTTTAATGTATCACTTTTAAAATTAGTGTTTTCTTTTAAAATATTTTCTAATTTGTTATATGCAGCATAATCGGTATTACCCATACCTTTATTCCAAGTTTGTCCTCTGAAATGAGAAGTATCTATGTTGTATTCTTCAACATATTTTTTTATTGTTTTAAAATTACTACCAACATCCCTTAAACCAATCTTTCTTAATGCCTCCGCAAAACTATAAGATTCACTTACAATCTGCTCTAATTTATCTTTTTGATAATATTCCTTCATTTCTATATTTGTTAAAAAATTACTTTCATATATAAATATAGAAAAAACTTAAAAAATTATCAAATATTACCATTTCATCATTAGTCCCCCTACCCAGACTCGAACTGGGAAGCCCATTACTGAGCACCACATTTTAAGTGTGACGAGTTTACCAGATTTCTCCATAGGGGGTTTCTTTTTGAGCCGATAGGCAGAATCGAACTGCCATCTGATGATTGGACTATATGCAACTATCACTGTTGCTGTAAAAATACATTGTTATTCAAATATAGTCTTGTGTTTTATTCAGTTCTCTCTGATAAACAAGTCAACTGTAATAACCATTATACTATATCGGCAAATTTATCTTGTGGGAAGGGGTGGAATCGAACCACCATTGTCGGATTTTCAGTCCGATGCATTGACCAACTTTGCTACCTTCCCAATTGTACGTTTTGATAAGGAGAACGTACAAACTCAACTCGGATTGTATATAATGTCCTTATTGAAATTCTTGCAAGATTACCCTTGGCAGTGTTCCAATACACGTTATTATTCCGGACTAACTCTGACCTTAACCGGAACAAAAATAAATTTTAACTTGAACACCCTTCCAAATCCCTTTATCTATTTTTTTTTTCTATGAGTTCCCTATTGGAGTTGAACCAATCTGAACGGTTTTGCAGACCGCTACCTAACCGCTCGGTCAAGGAAACAAAAAATGTCTGCTACAAACGATAGACGCACGTCTCACAGACTATGATGGTTAGCCGAAGCCTTATTAAGTGTTGCGCACCACACCACCAAGACTTTAATTATCGTACTGCCAACGGGACTCGAACCCGTATTACCACCTTGAAAGGGTGGTGAACTAACCTGTTATTCGATGGCAGCGTTTATAAAGATAAAAACATTGTCTCGGCTAAAGTAAATTCTTATGACGAATTAATTACTGCATTGTAGTTTGTGGCTAAGAATTGCGTTGTCACAACTGCCCTTCCTGAATTTATGGTATTGGGCATATTCGGTTTTATAAACCGATAAAACTTAATTCCAATTTCCTCTTGTACTGTCGGAACTTACAGTAATTACATCACAACAAGTATCAATACTCAGAATGTGATGGAAACTCAAATAACCATTTCAGATTACTTTAAATCAAGAATGTTTGCAACCATTCAAGTCACATTATGCGAGATAAACACCTTTACCCTGTTGCTCTTCGTTTGGGTATTTAGAATGCCCTTGGCCAATTCTACCGCATTCTGTCTTGAATCCTCTGTACCTGCGGATTCTTCCCAATTGAAACCACTGTCCTTAATCTTTATAATGTGGGAGTGGAGGGATTCGAACCCCCTAAACCGAAAGGCAACGGATTTACAGTCCGTCCCAACTCACCATCGTTGGCGCACTCCCAAAAGATGCTTGCGTGAGTCCAAAATCACCTTGCCGTTATCTACTAATATTATATTACATTATATATAGAATTGAGCAGGTGAACAGAATCGAACTGTCATCCTCTGCTTGGAAGGCAGACGCACTAGCCATTGTGCTACACCTGCAAAAAATCAGAGAAAAACATTCAGACTATAATCTAATACTATAAAAACCCATTCTTTATCATTCGAAGTAAGTCTGAAACCACTACTGATATGCTGTAAAAAATAACAGAGGACATCTAAAAAAAACTGAAGACTTTTATAAATTCTTTTTGCCAAGAACTGCGTATACCATTTCGCCAAATTTCTGATTTTATGGTAGAAATTATCGGATTCGAACCGATATTATATTCGAAGTAAGTTTTTTTACCACTACTGTTATATTCTTTTAGTGGGGGGAGTAGGATTTGCACCTACGACTTACTGCTTATGAGACAGTCACGCTACTACTGCGTCATCCCCCCTTATTATATAAAAAACCGAAGAATAATAAGAAGTCTAATTTTAAAGATAAATGTGGGACTCGAACCCACGATTTTAAGTACCCAAAAAACTTACGTATTAACCACTATACAAATTCATCGAAGTAAGACTATCTTCCGCTATCGGTTTTATTTTTTTAGACATAAAAAGGAAATCCATTACATTCCACTATCCTGTACAACTGTCAATCAAGCGTTGCCTACAGTAACTTCTTCTGTTTATCTAAAAGTTGAAATTCTTGTACAAGTGGGGATGAAAAGGATGGGTAAATTTATCAAGTCCGTAAATCCCAATTCCAACTTGAACAATGACAGATGTTTCCTTTATGGATTTTTTTATTAAATGAGTAAGTAAATTTACGAGCCACGGACTGTTGAGGATTTACAGAAAAAGCACACCTCATCTGTTGCGTTGCCTCTTATGATACCTCACGGTAATCAACACGTTTCAACAAGCTGACGGTCACATTTAGTGCCGATGACTACGTTTCACACAATTGACTAGTATAATGTAAAACTTACCTTGTTCACTACTAAGTGGTCTGTACTTACTCAAAAAGCCAAAAATAAGTTTCCGTTACGCAAATTTCTCCATCTTGCTTGATGGGCTGTTGTGTTCATCCTTATTCATTTTATGGCTTTTATAAGCGGGGAAGGGGAATTACGATATCCCGACCTACTGATTAACAGTCAGTTGCTCTGCCTCTGAGCTACTTCCCCATTGTTTAAAACAAACAATGGAATTCTAATTTTACTGAACTAAATCCGTACACCAATTTAAAATTCTTGCATTATATCAACGTATAGTTTTATGCTACCCATCTAATGATGTCGTTGAAGTCTAAAAACTCTTGGTAACGGATTGTGGTTTTTCACCTAACCTCTCCAATATCTGTTTAAAATGTATTGTTGCTACATCTGTCATAGAGCAATTAACTTTTTTAAAAGTGCAGATTCTCACTGCTTTTCTCTTTCACAGTCACCATCACGTTGCTTTACGTATCACACTGACCTCAATCACGTGTTTGCCACTATAAGGTCTTTCAACTGTCAATTCAGTATGCCCATTGAGTTCTCAGGATTCTTCATCGCTTAATTCAAACTCACCTCACAACAACACGAAATAAGACTTCCTAACAACGCTCCTATGGAATTACCCAATGGTCTGTCACCTTCAAGCTTTCTCTTGGTAAAATCCAAGGCTTGGGATAAGGTTCAAGGTTCTTGGTTTGAAGTCTTCCTACTATAAACCTTTTTTCGGATTTCTCTGAGACCATTGTTATCACAACAAAATCTCAGAGAATTATGCCTTAATTTATATAATTTTGTTCCAATATGTCAAAGAACGTTTCGAAAGAACTTACATTCAATAATGTTGCCATTAAATCATTGTCTTTCTGATTTCGTTTGCAAAGGTAATACATATTTTTGGAAAAACCAAATTTTTTATGTTAAAAAACCTTAATGCAAGTTATTTTGTCGGGGTGACAGGTGCTGCCCCTGCTTCCTACTAGTTCCCAAAACTAGTGTCCATTCCTGACTGACTCCGCCCCGGAAAAAACTGAAGTCTTGCAAAATTAATAATGTGTGCTACCGTTACACCAAGGAGTCGAACCTATCTTCATTATTTGTACTTCAGTCATTATATCTTCAAAGAACTCTTTATCATTTCTGATTTCGTTTGCAAAGATAAGTCATTTTTTTGAAACCACCAAATTTTTCATCAACTTTTTTCATTTCTCATTTGTTTTTTAACGTTTCTTTACGTTTTTATACAAAAAGAAAACCTTGATTTCAACTTTTTGTGGGAGTTTCTTTCAAGGCTTTCAGGGAAATATATATTGAGTTTAAAACTGATTGTCTATGCTATCATCCTAAGTTTTGTTTTATTTCTCTTATATACCTTTTTTATTTCTCCACTATTTGCATCATTATAGCAAAAATGTTTTGGTTCTGATTGCAATGTACATGGTAAACATTGGGGAACTAACTGTTCTGTTCCTCTGCTAATAAAACCATATGTATTATCAAAACTAAACATTCTTTAATATTATTTGTTGAAATCAATTATCGTATTATAAATATATAGCAATTTTCAAAAAGTTTCAAATTTTACGAAAATTTTTACTCGTCACCATCAGAAAAGCCTTTATTCATTAACTCTTCATACAGACCTTCAAGATTTTGGTCAACACTAAGGCTTGGGTCAACCTCTATTGATACACCCATACAAGACATTGTATTTGTATTTGGGTCATATGTTACATCATCATATTGCCATTCACCTTCTGAATTTTTCATTTCAAAGCCCCAAAGAGGTCTATTATAATTTTGTCTGGCTGTATTATAGTCTTTTTCAAAATCTTCTTTTAAAACTCTTTTTACTGATTCGGAAATCATATTTCTCAGTTCGCTTTCAGTCAATCTAATTGTTCTCTTCATAATTAAAAAAATAGTATTTATTCTATTTTATAAATAGTTAACTTTTTTGAAAAAAGTGCTTCTATGTACAATAATTAAGCCACATTTCAAGTTCTTTTGAAGAAAATGTATAATAACCGCCATTTTTATATTTACCAACAGCCTTGATATATTCGACAAAATCGTTTGAAAGGTTAAATCTGATTTTTTCCATGACCTTAGTTCCAATGTCTCTATTGTATAATGGTATATAATAACCGCTATATACACCTGTTTGTTCTTCTCCTACGATAAAATATAACTTTATGTCATCACTGTTTCGTATAAGATTATTAATGGCTACTTTATTGTATTTAACATCATTTAATGCTTGTGTCCTGCCATATAAGTACCAAGATGGATTTTCAATGTCAACCTCCATTTCTATGGCTTTATTTCTCATAAAATCAACCAAATTATTATCAATATCCATCAAACTCAAAGGTTTTCCGTTTTCATCATAAGGATAAAAGAAATAATGTGTTTCACCATTCGATGCTTTATAAACAGTTATAATGTTTTTATCTTCTTTATTTGGATAATCGTCAATAATAAAGAACTTGTCATTCAATGTTGCAAAACCGTTCTTAACCCTTATTCTGTTTTTATCTTTCTTATCAATATTCTCAATATCTGAAAGCATTTTCAATGTGTTTCTATCTGTAAGATATATTTTTCCGTTTACCATACAGTCTTCAAGATTTTCCATCGTCTGCACAAAGTTTAAACCAGTTTCAGACGTATTTCTATAACAAACAAACATATTATTCGTTTTCGGTGTCTTGGATAACAGTGTTATACAAGTATATGTGTTAATCCCCTCAAAAACCTTATAATGTCCATATTGATATATTTCAAACAATGTCTTGCTTTCCTTAAGATAATTTCTGAAATTGGTTCCTGCTGTACTTGTAAGCCAACTATTTGGTGTAATATATGCAAGTTTTCCATTTTCATTAAGCATATTTATTCCTATTTCAAAGAAAACAAGATACATATCCGTCATTCCACCATTGGCAAATTTATATTGTTTTACATATTTTCTTTTTTCTTCTGGAATATCGTGAATATTACAATATGGTGGATTACCAATAACATAATCCATTTTATTATCAAAATAATTAACAAACATTGCATCATCACAAACAATATCCCAGTCGACTGAACCCAATGAATACTCTTCCACTATTTTGTCCAATGTATTTAGTGTTTTCCTAACTAATTTTGCATCAATCTCAATACCATGTATGTATGTTTCAAGTTCCTTGATTGTTTCCTCTTTCGGTAAGCCACACATAATACACACATTGATATATGTTCTGACAACCTTTTTCAATATTGCACCGTTGCCACAACTATTATCAATTATATGCTTCTTTCTTATTTTGTTTCCTTTATATTCCAATTCTTCAAAAATTGTATCAACAACATGTTCGGGTGTAAAAACTTGTTCATTATGCATTATCCTAAAATTTGTTCGTGTTTATATTGCTCTGTATATTCATAGCCATTGTGACATACCGTAACTCTCATCTTCCAATATCTCCCCAATTTATCCTTGAAGAACTCCTCAACTTTCTTTTCTGTCTCAACTATGTCTAATTCTTCTTTGTCGCATAATTCGTATAACGTATTGAAGGTCTTTTCTTCTATTGGCTGTATTTATCCTTAAACTTACACACCAAATCATACATTTGCTCCAACTGTTCAATCTTGGTTGCACAGTTAATGTTAATCTTCTCAATTTTATTGGTCTTTTCCATCATTTATAATTGTTGTTTCAACGTATTTGACAACTCTCTTGTATTCCCTGCCAGATATCTCGCTATCCTTATAAGCTTTGGCAATCAATTCTTCTCCTGTACCATAGAAACATCCGACACTCCACATATTGTTGCTTCTTGTCCAAGTGAAACATCTTCCACTGCTCCACCAATTTTTAAAAAAAATGTAATCTGAAATACTTGAAATATCTGCATCACCTTTGATATGTACATTTCCAAATACCTCTGCATTTCCATAGACCCTTACATTATCATATATCTCTGCATCTCCAAAGACACACGCATTTCCATAGACCATTGCATTTCCATAGACCATTGCATTTCCATAGACCCTTACATCTCCACAGACCTTTGCATCTCCATAGACCATTGCATCTCCATAGACCATTGCATCTCCATAGACCTTTGCATCTCCTATAACCCATGCATCTCCACTGACCTTTGCATTACTAAATACCTCTGCATCTCCATAGACCTCTGCATTTCCATATACCTGTGCATCTCCATAGACCCTTGCATTTCCATAGACCATTGCATTTTTAAAGACCATTGCATTGTCATAAACCACGGCATCGTTATAAACCTTTGCATTGTCATAGACCCAACAATCATCCCATTGGGATAGGTTGTCCTCATTCTCGATGAAACCACCTTTGTCACCTTTTTTGACATTGCCAAAATCTCTGAGAGATTCAATACGATGCAGAGTTCTACCGTATACATTGATGGTTTCTTCTGTCAGTTTATATTTCTTCCCCATATTCTAAAAAATTAACATTCTCTATATTCTATTTCATCTTGGTCTATCGTTGACAAGACATCCATGATGTCATCTCCTATTCTTTTGGAAATTTTGGAATTGGCATCCAATGGGTAGGTACAAAAAAGGTATTTCTTTGCCACCTCCATTCCTTAACATTATATTCGAGTAAAAGTTCTCTATCTTCTTGTGTCATAACTAATCCTCTAAATGTTTGTAATAATCCTCCTCTAAATGTTTGTAATAATCCTCCTCTAAATGTTTGTAATAATCACGCTCTTCTTGTTTTTTGCGTTCATATTCTTCATCAATCATTGCTTTTATATCGTCCTCCTCTTGTGAGACTGACATTCTCGGTTGAAAAAATGCGTACATGATTAATCCTCCCAAAATCTATAATACTCGGGTGCCTCGTCCTTTGTACCTACAAGATGTTTTGTTTTTTGGTCTTTCAATTTTCATCTTTTCTTTAAGAGCAAGAAAAACCATACTGTATTATATTTTAACCATCAATAGAAAGTTATATTTCTATACTTTCTATTTCCTTGATGATAGAATCCCAACCTCGGCACTGAGACTTGATAGTGTCAAAAATTTTGTCACTCCAACCAGCAATGTTAAGGATTCGCTGTGACTTGTCGAATACACTCGTTCCGCCACTCTGACGAATATTTACCACAATGAAGTTGGCATTCGGATTAATCTTACGGAATTCCTTGAATAATTCGTGGAAATGTTTACCTCTATCTGAACTATTATTACCATACCAGGCAGTAAATCCACTATAACCGCCAATCTGGCAATCTGAGAAGACAATAATATTATCAATCTTCTTTCTTTCCTTTACAACATTCTCAAGGAATGTGTAAATACCCGCTTCAGTTGCACCTCCGCAACGTCCACCAATCTCATATGATTCCTTATTGAAATCAAGGAGTTTCACATTACGCTTGTAAGGTACTTGGATAAGTCTGTCACCGAACAAACCAACATACACATCATGCTGTCTCCAAGCCATCATGCTTGCGAACAAATGCGCAATCATTGAAGAATTAGTTTTGCTGAACGCAGAGACACGTGAATGTCCACCAGCATCACCACGCATAGAACCGCTATCATCTACAAGGATTGCACAATTACCATCCAATACAGGAATGTTCTGGCAAGCAATCTCAATGGCCGCCTCAATTGCATCAAGCAAGTTCTTCTTCAGTTCATTAAACTTACTCTCACTAACTTGCTGCTTTGACTCTTCGCTCTCAAAGACAATACTGGTTGTCGGTTTTGTCTCTGTATCGGCATACATTACCTTCTCAATTTCAGCGTAAGCGGTTGCGAAGCGGAATGGAAGAAGCCTTGAATTGAGAATCTTCTTTTCAATTGTCAGTTGCTCACAAGCATCATTCACCTTATCAGGAGCATATAAGAGAATGTTTCTGAGGTTGCGAAGCAGGTTCATAACAGGCATACCCTTAATATTATCAAGAACTGCTGTAATTGCCTCACGCTTTGCCTCCATCTTTTCTTCCTGTGTAGCATCCTTTGTTGTCTGTCCTGCCTTAGTCATTTCCTTTTCAAGAACCTTGCTCTCATAAAGGTCTGCAAGACTTTCACCGTTTACCAGACGCTTGTATGCCTCTGCATTCTTCTGATTACCCTTTGGGTGGAAAAGACGCACAAGGTCAATAAGTGAAACCTCACGGTTCTGCATCTTATACTTGTCAATCTGATAAGCATCAAGACGCTCCAATGCCTCCTTGAAGCCTTTCTTGATTGAATTTGGAATCCTCTTAAGGTCATTAAGACCCATACCATTAAGATTAGCATATGCTGACACGATTTCACTCATGTCATCCGGTCTCACAATAAGTTTATTATAAAACCTCTTTGCATACTCTTGTCCAGAGATATAGATTGCCAATGCAGCACCAAGAAGATGACTTATTGACCTCATGTTTCCGTTTTCTCTCACATAAATTGCAGCCTTGCAAGCAAACAACGGGTCTATCTTATCCAACAGAGAAAGAATACGCTTTACCTCTTCATTTGAAGATTCATAATAACTACCTTCCTTCGACAAAAAGGTTGTCATTATAGAACTTACAAACTCTTCTTTTGGTTTCAAAAGAAATGCTTTCTCACCCATAAAATTAACACTCTCAGGTTGCTTCACTGTTTTCTTTTCATTGAACTTTGCCATAACTCACACTATTTAATTGTTATTATTAAAAGAATTTCTTATTTTCGTCTGCAAATATAATACATTATTTTGAAACTACCAAACATTTTATGTTAAAAATTGTTACATTTAGCCATTTTCTATTTCCCTATAATCTGGTATCAACACATTGCCATTTGCATCTTCTCTTATTTATATATATGAATCTGAATTATTGTCATTCTACAAATTAACAGCATATTCATAGTTATTTCTATAATGTATATTTCTGCTTGGTTGATGCATAAAATTATTAAACATTTTTCTTTGTTTTGAATTTAATGTATCCTTATGTCTTTTTTCAGATTTTCCTCAAATTTTAATAAATCCTTTTCTTTTTCCATATTCATCGTATTGTTAAAACCACTCATTTGAATTTAATCAGAGAAAAACATTCAGACTGTAATCTAACTAACCTAAACTATTCTTATCATTTTCGAAGTAAGTCTGAAACCACTACTGATTTTTACATTATCTGTTATTTTGAGTAATAAGTTTCAGCATCAATTATTTCATCAAAGTTTTCAGCATCATCAATAGTAAATTCATCATTGTTTTGTGAAATCACAATATATACTTCTTTATTATATTTTTCAGCAAAATCAATAATACTTCTATAAGTTTCCTTTGAATGACCCATACATTGTAGAAAATCAACTACAATAACATCACAACTATTGATTAAATCAATTAAACGAAACAATTCGTAATTTTTTGCATAATTCTTAATTTTAATTAAACATTCCTAAAAATAATATATGTTTTATTTTGTTGTTATCATAGATTAAACTTTTTAATAATTTTTATCAAACGCTGTTTTATTTTATTAACTATTGTCGTTGTATTACCATCTTTTAAAATTGATTCTACATATTTAACTACCAGTTCATACTCTTTACCAGATATCTCGCTATCCTTATAAGCTTTGGCAATCAATTCTTCTCCTGTACCATAGAAACATCCGACACTCCACATATTGTTGCTTCTTGTCCAAGTGAAACATCTTCCACTGCTCCACCAATTTTTAAAAAAAATGTAATCTGAAATACTTGAAATATCTGCATCACCTTTGATATGTACATTTCCAAATACCTCTGCATTTCCATAGACCATTGCATCTCCATAGACCCTTGCATCTCCATAGACACACGCATCTCCATAGACACACGCATTTCCATAGACCCTTGCATTTCCACAGACCTGTGCATTTCCATAGACCTTTGCATCTCCAAATACCCATGCATTTCCACAGACCTGTGCATTTCCATAGACCTTTGTATCATTATATATCCAGCAACTGCCTACTTGTGATAAGTTTTCTTCGCTTTCAACAAAGCCACCTTTATCACCTTTCTTAATGAAAGCAAAGTCTTTTAATGACTCAATACGATATAATTTCTTATCACCAATAGTAATACATTCATCAGTCAATTTATATTTCTTGTCAGTTTCCATTGTTTATTTGTTTTTGAGAATTCGCAAAATTTGCAAAAAAATATGACATTTTATACACTTTATTAATTAATTATTACTGTCTATTTCTTCCTCATCATCAAGATAGTTGAAATTTAATTAATTAAAAAATAACTAACTCTCATTTAAATTTTAATCAGAGAAAAACATTCAGACTGTTATCAATTTGTAAACTTGTTCATTATATTCGAAGTAAGTCTGAAACCACTACTGATTTGTTTTCGTTTGCAAAGGTACGTCAAAATTTTGAAGATACCAAATTTATTTTATTAAAAATTGTAAAAATTCTAATTTTTCTTTGATAATTCATTTGCAAATACCTCTGATTCACTAAAATCATCTGATATATAGACAATTTCATCCGTAATTTTATCAATTGTCCAAACCCTGCTTAAATCCATTGCATCAATTGCAGGGTCATACCAAATCACTTTATCACCAACCTTGATTTCTACATTGTTTCTATCAAATGTCTTTTCCATTGTTTGTGAAATTTAAAAATTAAACCTATCCTTTAGTATATTAATAATGTGAAATTGCTGTATCTTCCTCATTGCAATACACCAAAATCTTTATGGAACGACAGGTGGGATTCGAACCCACACGATAGGAGTTTTTCTTGGATTTTCACCAAGTTATTTTGCCTTGGAGGGATTTCAACCTCCCTGTCTATAAATCTTACCATGAAACATATCAGAAACTCGGCGGTGATTTGTCTTAGCAGTTATTGAACTTTTACGCCTACACCGTATGGCAACCTACCTATAAGAGCTACACTTTAGCGTCTAACCATTTCCGCCACTGTCGTATAAATTTATATCCCGTTTATCTTTAATTTCTTCCTTCTCTCTGATTTTTCTTCTCGATTCTTTCACTTCCTCAGAAACTTGTACGGAAAATGACGTTGAGACATTCCTCTAAACAACTTCAACATTATCTTTCCATTTCAACACCTTTCTTAATTGACTCCTGTAGTATCTTGGTAATTTATCGATTCTTGATTTCAATTCCTTCAACTTTTCATTTTTATCGGAAAGAATGCGTTCAGATGATTCGATTTCACAATCAACCGACTGTTTCTCTTCCGGTAATCCAAGTTTATCATACACATAGTAATCTTCCTTAAATCGTAGGATTTCGTCTTCAACAGACTCAATTTCCCCTATCAAGGTATAAGCCTCTATATAGATGCTATTACAAATCGAATCAAACGTTTTCATTAGCAGGAAGTTTAGGAATATACATCCAATGAGTGACTTTTCCGAGAGAATCATCTTCATCGAAAAGGATTTCCGAATGAATAAACCATACTTGATTCTGATGGTCGTAAGTATCCAATTTGATATACCCTTTATCTGTTATCGTGAGTACCTCCACGGACATATAATCATTACGTTCAGGGTCTTCCTTCGGCAACGATTCCTTCACACTCACCCAAGGTGATGCAGTATGAGCGTCTGACCATTTGACTCCCATCTGAAATATAAATGCCAAATCGTCACGATTCAAGGTTTCCATGTCACTCGCATAACAGTAATTGGCAAGTTTAACAGATGTATAATATTTATCAAGATTTATTTTCATTTACTGTTATTTTTTTTTTTCAAATTTTTTATTATTAAAAGAATTTCTTATTTCTTTTGCAAAGGTAATATATTATTTTGAAACTACCAAATTTATTTAATATAAATCCTTTATTATTGCTTCGTCCGGTATCCATCTTGTTGCACTTCCGATTTTTGCATCAACAGGTACTCTGATTTTCTTATAACCGACTTCCTTACGATACCAAAACCCATCTTCCCTTTGTTCACTATCATTTGTATATGTCCAATACCATTCAACCTCTTCACCGTTTGTCAATACCGATTTATGATGATGTTCCAAATCAAACAAATGTACTAAATCGTTCCATACAAATAAATCATCAACATCATGAAAATAAAAATAATCAGGATTTGGGTAAGTGCGAATAATCCATCTGATTCGAGAATCTACATCATCAATATTTTGTTTCTTCTTCTCTTTTATCCATTCTATAATACTTTCAACACTATATTTCTCTATATCATCTCCGTATATTTCATGAAATGTTGAAATCATTGATGAAATCTTTTCTTTCCAAGTTGTTGTTTCAATTTTATACCCACGTTCATTATCTGTAAGAATAACGTCAATTGTATAATATTTAAGATAGTCTTCTTTTGACTTAATATCATAATCTTCAATAAACTGACAGAATATGTCTATTGCGCTTGTATAAATCCTATTCATTGATGTAATAGGAAAATGCCACTCCGGTCCATTTCCAAACTGCAACTTCTCTTCAATTTCTCTATTAATATCAAATGCAGTAAAAATAGAACGTTCTTCACTCATTCGTCCATAACAATGTGTTCCAATATCACCTGCTCTCATATGTGAAGCTATTGTATGCCTTCCTATACAATAACGATATGACATCCACATTGAATCTTCCTCATAACCATTAAAATCATTCAAAGAAGTGTTCTTTTTTATAAAATCATTAAAAAATGATAATATATCATTTTGTTTTTCAATGGGCATATCAACACCAAAAGTTTTACTTCCAACTTTTACTGTATTCTTTTCAGTATCAAAGACGATTTTCATAATTTTTCAACTTTTTATTTATTTTTTCAATTCTTTAGGAAGAGCCATTTCCATAGGGACAAACTTTGTAATTGTTTTATTTGCGATATTTTTAGTCCAAAATGAAATTCCTTCAGTATTATTTGTATTCCAATAAATCTCAACTTCAGTAGGCATTATTTTATAGTTTCCTTTGAACTTATCAATATTATTTTTTGATTTCTTCTCCTTAGCGATTACAAGTATGTTCACTTTGTAATGAAGATTCTTGTCATAGAGAATTTCATCGATTATCTCCTTGAAAACTTTATTTTGGTTGTCTTCATTCCAATCAAGCCACTCAATATTACTTACATTATTCATAATTTCCATTGAAATTTCTTCAATATAGTCGTGATGGAAGCCAAGTTCACCGAGCCAATATGCATAATCCATTGCAGCACATATATCTGTTTCACATTCAACAGGATAAAAATTACCAAGAAGTTGATGTGTTGTCATTTCAAACTTTTGGCCAAAATTATTATCACTCCTTACCTCATATTCTCCATTATTGTGATATTCAAACCAATATGTTTCACCTTTTTTCATCCAGCTAAGAAATGGTCTCACACATCTGAAGAACTGTTGACTAACATAATTAGATATTTCGTTTTCATAATTATTTTCTGTAAAAAAAGCTCCACTATTAGGTATTAAATTGTCCATAAAAATCTGATTTTAGTTTTTTATATATAGGCTCTCATAAACCATTGCATTTTTATCTGTTTCTTTTAGTCTTTTAAAAGAACTGTTTCCACTTGAAAGATAATAATGTTCATCATATAAATGTTTTGGTACTTCAAAAGTATTGTCCTCATTACCACTTTTACCATCATATGATAAAGCCCATTTACAATTAATGTTGTTTAACCAATTAAAGAATCTATTATTGTCAAAATTGTTATTATACATCCCATTTGTATTAGCATAAGGTGGGTCAAGATAAAGAAAATCATTTTCTTTCGGCCTTATCCACTGATAAGTTAACATTTTAAATTCTACATTATGGTTATTTAAAAGTTCTGACCATTCAATGATGATTTTTTCAAGAGTATTTGGCTTTATACCACCTCTATTTATATGAAATGGTGAATTAAACTCTCCATTTTTATTATATCTTATCAATCCATTAAAGCATGTTCTATCTAAAAACATAAAATCCAATGGATTTTTTTCTTTATTAAATTTTTCTCTGATTTTCTCATAAAACCTTTTTTGTCCTTCAATATCAGCAATTGCATTTAATTGTTCCCATAACTTTTTATATTCTGCTACAACAAGTTTTGGGTTTGTTTTAATCATTTGCCATAGGCTAATCAACGTTATATTAATATCAGAACATATAAAATTATTAACCTTAATATCTGTATTAAAAATTGCTCTTAATACAGAACATCCGCCACAAAATGGCTCATAATATGTATCAATTTCACGTGGAAAAAAACTTACTATATTTGAGGCTTGGCTTCTTTTGCTTCCACTCCATTTAATTGCTGGTTGAAATGTTTTCATTTATATTAATCTATTTCTCATTTTAATATTTTCGGCTATATTTCTAACTTTATCTACCGATTCAATACAATGTTCAAAATTATTTTTCTCCATATAGTAAAACATTATAACTATATAATATGCATAAAGCACTATCAAGTTCTTGTATTGTCATAACAGTGCCAACTGTTTCGTTTGGTTTATTTTCAAACCTTAATGTATAATATCCGTAATAGTCAGGACAAGGGTCTGTTCTTTCACACGAATATTCATCATGATAATCTTGCCAATCAACATATAAAATATCTTCTGTATATTTGTTAATGTCATCCAAATCATCTAAAAGAGAATCAAACAATAGTTGCTCTTCAACTGGAATAATATTTCTAAAATTTCCCTCTGTTAACCTCATAATTTTTGTTTTATCCTTTTTGGCAAATATAATACAAAAAAATTGGATAAACAAAGAATTTTTGACTAATATTTATATAATAGATATAATTTTAATAAAATTTAACAAGAATGAGTTATCAAGAAACTTGTGATATGATTTTCAAGTTGTATCTTTATGCTGATACTGCAAAAATGATACATTATTCAATTGATAGTATGCATGGTCACGAATTAGCCGATGATGTAAGAGATACTATTATTGAATTTGCTGATGAACTTGCTGAACAATATTTTGGTTATTATGGTAAACCACGTTTCGGTCAATTATCAATAAAGCACGACATTAAAATTGAAGAAGACATTAATAAACTTTGTCAGAATTGTCTTGATATGGTTGAAATTGTCAGAACTGAATGTAACAAAAATAATAAATTATCCGGCATAGTTTCATTAGTTGATAGTTTCAAGGAAAAAATGAGTAAACTTGTCTTTTTGGGTACTTTTGATAAAGTGTCAAATATAAAATTAGGAAAATAACATTATTTAAAATATTATATATTTTATGGGATGTAATTGTGGTAAAAAAAGAGCAACGGCACAGCCTAAAAAGATTGTTAAACAACCGCAGGCAAAACAATCAATCAATCAAAGAAGTGCTCTTAGAAGAGTAATCAGAAGAAGTGCCAATTAGAATAAAAGAGTTAGTCGTTTTTGACTAACTCTTCTTTTTTTTGTTGTTTTAACCATTCATCTCTTTGACGTTTCATCTTTTCAAGTTCATCTTGAATAATTTTACCCATATCATGAGAAAATGTTTCACCATTTCTTATTGTCTCATTATATATACCTTCAAAGAAATCCCATCCGAAATGTTTATTTTTCTTGTCCATACAGTATAGACTTTTTCATATTTTTATTTCTTATTCATTACAATAGAATCTACAAATCCATAATCAACTGCCTCTTGTGCTGTTAATATAGTATCTCTATCACACATTTTTTCTATTGTTTCATAATCTTGTCCACTGTTTTCAGCGAGAATATGTTGCAATTCATCTTTTAATATCTGTATTTCTTTTGCTTCAATCTGTATATCTGAGCATTGTCCCTTAGTTCCTCCTAACGGCTGATGAACTAGAAATCTTGAATGAGGAAGAATAAATCTTTTTCCCTTTGTTCCACTGCTTGCAATTACAGAAGCCATAGAAGCAACCATACCCATAGAAACAGTAGAGATTTCGGGTTTTATAAATTGCATTGTATCAAGTATCTGGTATCCACTATATATGCTTCCACCAGGACTTGCAATATGTATTGTTATATCTTTATCACTTTGCTGTTCCAACCACAATAATTGTGCAGATACTATATTTGCAACTTCATCGTTTATCTCACTTCCAATAAATATGATTCTATCAAGCATAAGTCTTGAAAAGACACTCAATGTTGTGATATTCATTGCACGTTCTTCTATAACATATGGGTCAACATATGCCATTCTGTTATTATACTTATCATATCTATCAAGCAAATTACTTCCAATACCTTTACTTAATGCAAATTTTTCAAAATCAGTTTTTCTCATTTTCTATTCTGTCTTTTGCTATATTATAATAATTTTCATCAATCTCAATACCAATAAAATTTCTATTTGTGTTTCTACAAGCAACGCCTGTACTTCCACTACCCATTGTAAAATCCAATACAAGTCCATTTTCAGGACAATATGATTTTACCAAAAATTCCATTAATTCAACAGGTTTTTGCGTTGGGTGCAATTGGTCTTGTCTTCTCCATTTCTGTGGAAAATCAAGTATTGTAGTTGGATGTCTTGTGCCTTTATTATCTGTTTGAACACCTTTAATGCCAAATCCAAGATTATTTACTTTATTTGGTGTATATTTTCTTTTATAAGGTGTTCCATTTTCCATTTGTGGTTCATAATAAGCGGCACTTTTTCCAAAAATCAAAATATTCTCATGTTTTTTCAAAGGCATATATTTAGCCGTAAACGGTGAACCACACTTTGATTTCTTCCATATAAGTTCATATCTGAATAATTTGGTATTAGACAATGCAAGTTTATATGTGAACAACCCGCCGGCAAAAAGAACAATATTACCTTTTGGTTTAACAAGTTTTGTGAGACAATCCCACATATCATCAAATGGTATTACCTCATCAAACTTGTTATTATGTATGCCATAAGGTATATCAGCAATAATGGCATCAACTTCAACACCTTTATCAATAAGTTGACGCATTATTTTGATAGCATCATCGTTATATAATTCAATCATTGTTTAATCTTTATTCTTTTTGTTTGCCTTTTCCAATTCTTTTTGTTCACGCTTTTCATCTTCAACTTGTTGAATTGCAAGGACACCTGTTTCAGCAGCATTAATAAGGTCTTCACCATATTTCATTCTACCAGCAACAGTAACGACAATTTGCGGTGCTCCAATACTGATTTTATCCTTCTCATCATCATAAAATACAACACCAAAAGCATCTGTTAACAATAAACGCTTAGTTCTTTCATCAAGACGGTCAAAGGCATCCTCATATATTGCACAGACTATTGTATCCGGACATTTTCCAACATACTCAGCAAGAGGATTTGCCTTAGATACCTTAATAAGTTCTTTTGCCTTTGACACACCAACCATTTTCAAATTCATATAATTATGCATTCCTGTATCTTGGAAAACATCATTAACCAATGTTTGATTCTCATCTGTAAGTTCAAAAAATTTTGCCATTTTAATATGTTTTAATATGTTATTTTCGTTTGCAAATATAATACATTATTTCTATTTAACCAAATATTTATAGTTACAAAATAACGTAAAAAAATAAGGAAATATGGGTTATGGTCCAAAACGGCTTGCTGAAATTGAAGCCGCAAGAAAAGCAAGAAAAGAAGAAAAAGCAAGATTAAAAAAGGAGAAAGAAAAAGAAAAAAAACGTATCAAAGCATTGGAACGTAAAAAAAGACTTAAACGTTTAAATAATAAAAGAGCATATTTAAAACGAAGACAAGCACAACTTGATATGTTAAAAAAGACCGGAGACGAAGGTGGTTATTATACAATAATAATAACGAAAAATAATAAAAAAATAAGGTCAGTTGGCATGGAAAGATGGAAACTAAAAGCGTATGAAACATATAATGATATAATAGAAAAGAATCGTCAGAAAACAATTTTTCCAAAAACTATTATGACAAACAGGAAAAATGGTCTACATGAAGAACAATCAGCAAAATATGAAATTTTATTAGTTAAAAAAGTAAATGATGGTGAAAATACTGAAAATTCGTTTAGAAATAAAGACGGTAAATTTACCAAAAACATAATTACAGATTGGAAAAATCATATTATTTTAGAAAAAAATGATTGGCTTGTTGAGGAAAAATTCGGTGTCTATGGTTATCACCCAGTAAAAGATAGAAAACCTTATACCTTTATTTTAAATGAATTACTGTTGAATAACGAAGATGTCGGGGAAGAAATGAGACGTGTAATGGTTTTTAAGAACAAATTAATAATCCAATATCTTGATGATTTTGATTTTGTCACTTGTTATAACAACAAGCAAGCAAAAACATTATACGACAAACTTGAAAAAGATGTATCAAAACTTAACAAAAAATATGTTGTCTTTATGGGAGAAACAAGGGCAACAAATATAAAAAAATGGTTAGATAAAATGGAAGATAAAACAGGATGGAAAAGAAACTCACTAATGCATAAAACAACGGCATATTAAAAAGGCTGAACTAATCAGCCTTTACTGTCCTTCATTTTCCTTTTGTATTTCAGACAAAATTTTAAACTTTATGCCATTTATGTTTGCGTTTACAACATCTGAATGCACGAAGCCTTCATATGACTTATTATGTGTCAAAAAATAGAACTCTTTATCAATGCCATAAAATGTTGTCGGACTAAACAACATTGTTATTTCCATTTTATCTACCACTTCACTTGGTAAATTTTCATTTTTAATATTATGCTGTATTATTTCAGATAATTTATATAAGTGTCTTAATTCCATATTATAATCCTAATACATTATTTATTTTATTTAAAAATTCTTTAATTTTCATAGAAAATGGCTTTTTAAGTTTTATTGGTTTGTTCAATTCTTTAAAATCCATTTTCATTTCCTCACCAAAAGTGTTTTTTAAATCATTTATAAATTTATCTTTTGCTGAATTAAGTTCTTGTTTAACTATAATTTCATCCGTCTTGTTTTTTGCTAACTCTAATGCAATTTCCTTATCATTCGCCATCATCCTCATTATTAATTGAATTATTAACCAAATAGTCTTCTATACGGAACAACATCCAAGTTATACCTGAGCCATATAGTCCATCAAGCAAGATTATAAGCCACCATAGCCCTTTACCACCTAATATTAGATTAAACGGTGTAAATGCGATTGACGGTAAAACAATTAAATTTAAAGCAGAAATGAAGAATGATATCCATGTGGAACAGCAGGCTTCGCAACTCACTAATTCTGCTAATTGGTCACTTGTTTTTTGCATTAAGTGTCTGAATTTTTCAAATATATGAAACGGTCCATTAAGATATACAATCATTTGTGTAGCAGAATAACATATAAATGAAAAAAGAAACAATATAAAAATATAATACATTATTTTTTTTTTATTTAATCAATTATTTTCGCTCTAACTCTTCAAAATAATCATTTGACATGACTACAACTTCATCATTTTTATCATAATCAGTTGTTTCACTTTGGTTTAAATCGTTCTCGACTATTTCTTTTGTTGTATCTTTTGTTTCTTGTATTTCTGTTTTTGATTTTTTATTTGTTGTATTTCTTTTTGGCTTCTCTTGTGTTTTCTTTCTAGGTTTTCTAACTATTTTCTTTTTGGCTTCCTTCTTTGTTATTTTAAACTCTATGGTTTTAAGAGTTTCATAGTCTTCATTAGAAAAAATTTCTTGTAATTCTTCAGTTTTTTCTTTAAACAATATTAACTTTTTTTGTAAATCCAAATTATATTCAATAGTTGCATCAATAATATTGAATAAATCATCAATTTTGACATTATCAGCAGATGCTATATAATGATGAAATCCGTTTTTTTCTTGTATGTAAATGTTTTCGTTATCTGAATCAAGAATTGACCATCCATCATCGTATTTTAAGGCAATATGGTAATATCCTTGTTTTATTTCAAACGAAACATCATAAGTGTTTAACTTCTTCAATCTATTTTCCCAATCCATAACTAAAACATTTAAACTAAAATTATTGTCAATATATAAGAAATTGAAGCCCACAAACCAATCATTCTAAGATTGCTAATTCCATATCTCTCAACACGTCTATAACATTGATAAAAATAATATATTTCTCTTAATACATTAAGAGAAGTGAAACATAGGATGAAAAACAAAAGTCCATTTATAAGTAAACTCATAGTCATTATTAATATCATTATTTACATAAAAATAATAAAAAACTCCCCCACTTTCAAGAAAAAAGAGAGGAAGAAACGTAAAAATTATGAATAGGAAAAAGAAGAAATCTATTTAAACTGATAACCAACACCAACACCAACATAAGTGTCTACTTTTCGGTTAATCATACCATATCCAACACCTATTTGTGGACTTATAGTAAACCTTTGATACCACTTCTTTGTATCTTTTCTGTGCCACATTGTTGTACTCTCAATTGTAGCATTATCTGAATGGTTTATTAATGTTTGGTTAACACCGTCCTTTTCACGGTTAATAATCATAAATTGGTCACTAATAGTAAAATCAGCCTTACACCACTGTAACTCTTTTGCTTTAATATCTATATCTAAATTAACGGTGTCATTGTTCTGTGTATAATGATAAATTGAAACAACACTTTCATAAACTTTATTGTTGTCAGCAACTACTCTTATAGTATCTCTTTGGACAACAAATTTATCAACCATGATTGTATCTGTTACATAATGTTCACGAAATTTGATGACCATTCCACTTTCAACATCATTTAATTTTTTAATAGAATCATATAGTTCTCTATTCTCACGCTTTAACTTATCCAAACGTTGACTTTCATAAATTCTAACATATGTGTTTTCTTTATTATATTCAGCACTTGTCACTAAATCTTTTTTTGTCTGTTGATAATTTACACCTTGTATAACAAGCATTGCAATGAGACCAATAATGAAAACCCATTGGATGATGTCAATTGTTTTTTGCGTGAACCATTTCATAATACTATATTGTTGTATCTTTATTCAAAAGTTTAGAAAGTTTTTGAACTGTTTGAAGAATAAATTCCATTTGTTCCTTGTTACCAAAATTATGTTTTTCATCATCATAATAGATAAAGCCAAAATAACCAATTTCATAGTTATCTGACATAATTGTTGTCATTACGATATATGTTGCACCATTATGCTGTAATCTTACACCCATTTTGGGGTCAATTTCAATAAATTCATCAATTGTTCCATACCATAATTCATGTTTGTGTAAATATTCTGAGAACACAAATCTTGTAAGTGATATATTTTGGTAATCTTCATCCACCGGTTCAATATTTCTTCCAACCGCTTCATATGTCATGCTTGCATGTATAAATGGAAGTCCTGCCGTGTTATTAGAACCATTATGCAATTCAATAACAAAAGCCCTTCCACACCCCATTTCAATCAACGTATTATTAAGCACTTCCATAACATAAGGTCTTATGTTTCTTCTTTGCTCAATTTTCTCGTTATGTTCTAAAAACATTTGTTGGCCATTTTCTTGTAAAACTTCAACCATTACCTCTTTTTGACGTTCAAATGAATATGATTCTCCAAAATTCTTTGCCAAAAAAACTATTGCTACAGCAAACGCCACAAATAAGACAAGTTTAGTTAAATCCCAATAACCATGTTTGTCTTTAAATTTCATGAGACGTTCCCAAAACCCCAATGTTTCTCTTTCAAGTGCCATTTAATAAAATAAGTTATTAATGTTCTTATATATTTTAAATCCCACAAGACTTATAAAGCCTCATGTGGGATTATATTAGTTTTTCTTTGTATCTTGTTTAACAAATAATTTCTCTTTACTTTCAGAAATCATCTTGCCAACCATTTCATTTTCGTATTTTCCAGAATTTTGATTATTGTTTTCACTTTTATAACCATATAATTCTTTCATACGGTTAAAGGTTTCATTAATTTTTTCCTTATTTCTATAGTCGATAACATTTGTATGTATTACGTCATTAAGCACTTTGTCTTTAACACATTCAATAAGATATTCATTGCCGGCAGAATCTTTCATCAAAAACTTATTGCCATCAATCTTCATATCATCAGGAATTTTCTTAATCATTTGTTCTTCATTAAGAAATATTGTTTTATTAAAGTGTAATCTCTTCATTTTACTCTCGTTTTGTTTAAATAATGTTTTATCTTTAAATTCTTTGTCGAAATCTTTATCTTTCGCTAATTCCTTTGACTGTAAACCAGAAGTTTTCAGTTCATATTTTCTATCAGCACGTTTTTGTGCAATTTCTTGTCTTGTTTTATAAAATTTTTTGTTTCCTTCAAAATCAAGACCTTTGTTTTCGTCTTCAATCTTAGTGTTTTTTGCATTTTCGGCTGAAAATTTGCCTTCAACTTCTGCTTTAACTTTTGCCTTATAAGAATCATTTGGCTCAAAGTCAAAATCAACATCGAGAGTTGTCTTATTAAAATCATCGGTATCACGTGGGTCTTCTCTCTTTGGATTGTTTTGAATACCACCGTCATACTTTTGGTCAAGAATATCCTTCACAGCCTTTCCGTTGTTTTTCTTGTCCTCATTATCAACATTTTCACCTTTTTTGGCCTTGAACTCTTGTTTAGACTGTTGACTTTCCCTGAGAACTCTGCAAAATTCGCTGAGATTATAAACTTTATTCTTTTCTAACATTTCTATTATTGTTTATTTTTTATTCAAAAGTAAAAATTTCTATTATTAAATAATGTATTCAACTTCAAACCTTGAATCATTTGAGCATACATTAGTCTTAATTCTTTTTCTTTGTCTCGCTCACCTTTATCTTTATTTTGCTCTTCTTCAAGTTTTGACGAAATTTCTGCAAGTTTGTTATATATCACATCCTTGTCAAAATCATTATTATAATTGAATTGATTCATTTCTATATATAAATATCCTTAATAAATACAAAATTCAAATTATTTTGGTATTTGTCTCCTTATTACTGGTGACATTGGTGCAATAAATGTCCCACCTGCTGCACCAGTTGGTCCGCAACCTGTTGCTTCATCAACTTCAGTGTTTTCGGTTTTTCTTTGCGGAAGATTTCTTTGAAACATTTTAATATATAGTTTTTTTAACTTCCTATCAAAATTTTTCTTCGCACACATATAATCTGGTTTATCACCGCCTTCAGAACGTTTAAAATCAGGACGCTCAAATGACACTTTCATTGTTGCTGTTTTTGGGTTGCCATTTTCATCACGGTCTGATATTTTTTGTTTCCTTTTCAATATCGGGTCTTTCCCCCCCAATAAGTATGTAAGTAAGGATGAACGGTTATAACCTTTCTGTGCAAAAATAAACGGTACTTTTGCATTAACCGGGTCTTGTAATAATTGAGATATAAACAATTTGATATTATCAAAGAATTTTTGTTCCGTCATTTTAAGATTATCTTCAATTTTTGATAAATCTGTCTCATTTATAATGATAACATGTTTTCTATTTTCATTAACATTTGGAATTATTCTCCACAAATCTGTATCAAGTTTATATCTTCCCTTTATTAACCCCTTTATTACTTTATCAGTATGTATTTTTTTAATATCAGCATACTTTTTAATTGCTTGCATGGCAAAAGTTAAAAAATGATTGTCTTCATTTGGATAAAGTTCTCTGACTTTTTCGCCAAAATCAAGCAATTTGTCTTCACTGCGTTGGAAATTTTTATTAATTTGTCCATCCTGTCTAAAAATTTTAGGGTTGCGTGGTAAATGTTGTCCCTTTAAAGGTAATTCTTCATTAGGTTTATAACCTCTTAGTTCCAAAACGCCATTTTCATTGCGTCTTATATCAATGTTACCAAGGTCTTCTTGATTATAAACTTGTGTACGGCCGAAAACTTTCTTTTTCGCTGTTAAATGGTCAATAATCTTTGCCATTTCTTGTATTGAACCATTAGCAGCATTACATATACATGTTAACATTTCATTTAAAGAAAAATCTTTCATTTTAAGATTTTTCCAGTCTACTAAAGCAAAGCATTTATTTCTATACTTTGTTTTAAATTCCTTGATTTTATCTTCAACATTAAACATTTTTAAGTTCTCCTTTCCAAAATCCACGTTTATTATACATCATCCTAAAAAATTTTTCCATTGCGTCAGTTGTGATTTCTCTAACACGTTTCTCAAATTCCTTTTCTTTAATATATTCAGAAACCTTGCTATCTATCATACTGCGTATTTCATTTTTTGTAATCTCTTCAGTCAATCTATTCATTGCAATATCAAATTGTACTTTAAATATAAATATCAAAAAAAATGGAAGAATAATGAACTTCTTCCATTTGTAAAACATTAGTTTTTTCTAAACTATTATTCGTTCTTCATATTCATTGGTTTTTTATCTGATAAACCATTGATTTCCTGTTTCCAATTTTTATATACACCATACATTCTTGTTATGGTAGTAAGATTTTCATCATTTAATTTAACTTGTCCATCACCACTCCAAAAATTACAACCATTTTTATATGAAAACTGAAATTTTGCATCATTTAATGAAGGAATTATTCCAGAAAGAGTTATATCTCCATCCTGTCTATAATAAAACATTGGTGTTTTTATAGAAGAAAAATCTGCACCGAATGCCTCAGTCGCTGATTGCATACTTGTTTGCAGAATTTCATCTTGCTGTGTATAAGGCACACCATTTTGCTTTTCTTCCGTTTCGTTCAAAGCATCTCTAAAACGTTTAAAAACATCTCTAATATCATTACTCATAATAAATTCATATATTAATAACTGAAACCATAACCCATCCAAGTGTGACCAAACATTTCTTCATAAGTCATGCGTTTACTCTTATTTTTCTTTTTCGGTTCTTCTTTCTTTTCCTCTATTGGCTTTTCTTCTATATATACTTTATCAAAATCTTCTTCTGAATTTAATATAATTGGTTCTTTAGTACCTATTTCATTATCTATATTACCAATTTCTGTTTCTTCAATTTTATTTTCTTCAATAACCTCGTTTTCATTTTCTTCCTTTGTAACTTCTTCCTCGGTTTTTTCTTTAATTTCATCTGAAATTACAACATTATCTTTGTTCATAATTTCCTCATCATTTGCGTCTTCGTGAGCAACAACAATGTCTTTAGTTTCTTCTTTTTCTTCAACCTTTTCCAAAACCAAATTCTTCATATCTTCAAACATTACATCAATGTTGTTAATATCAATATCATTTTCTACTTTTTTAGGTTTCTGTGGTTTTGTTTCTTTTTTCCTTGACATAAACTTTTATTTTTTAAAACTTATTCTTTTATAAATATAGAAAGAAAGAAAATATGTTTTCAAAAATTATCTTAATTCCTGATAAGTTTCATATTCACTAGAACATAATGCCTCACATTTTAATTTAACTAATGCATCGTCTTTTATCTGTCGCACTCTCTCTTTTGTTAAAGACATTTCTTTACTGATTTCATCCAAATTCATTTCTTTTGAATTTTCACCAAGTCCATAAAACAATATTATAATCTTTTTTTCACGTTCTTCAAGACATTTGATTAAATCTTCTATTGCACTTTGTCTGCTTTGCAGATTGTTCATTTTTTTCTCAAATTCCTCATTGACATCATCATATAGGTAATCTTTTTCAGAAAGTTTCAAAATCTGACTATCTTCAGTTACATTATATTCTATTCCATCTTTATAATGTTCTATACACTCATTAATGCAGGCTTTTATCCACCATACTGCGTATGACGAAAACTTTATATTTCTAGTTGGGTCGAACTTTTTGGCTGCTTTTATCAAACCTATATTACCCTCAGATATTAAATCTGCAAACGATACATCTGTTTTACTTCTGTATTTTTTAGCAACACTAATAACCAATCTCAAATTATGTTTTACAAGTTTATCAAGTGCATTTTTGTCACCTTCTTTAATTCTATACCCTAATTTTATTTCTTCTTCACGTGTCAGACGCTTATTATATTTCTTAACATCTTCGAAATATTGGTCTAATCCCTCTATATATTCATATTTTTTAACTTCATTCGACATTTGTTTTTTAAATTGTTAATACTATTTTATATATTCTTCTTTTGTTAATTTTCTCATATAATCTATTTATAATCAATCTTAGAAATATTATTTTCTTTTGTTACAACCACTAATTTATCATGATAATCTACTAGTGTTGTATCATGACAAATATGTATTATTGCATCATAATTAGGTTGTATTCTTTTGAATAAATTAAAAACATTCTCAACATTTTCAGAACTTACGCCAGACAAAACCTCGTCATAAACTACAATGTTCGGTCTTGCAAAACTACAAATATTAGATAACGCAGAACGTAATGCAATGCTTGAAATTGTAGTTTCCCATCCACTTGCTGAATTTTCTATTGGCATTTTTACACCATCCCTAATTAAATCTAAACAAATCTTATTGTTTTCGTCAATTGAAAGTTTTACCTCAAAATCGCATAAACCATTTAACAACCTTGATATCTCATTATTCAGAATAGGTAAAGCACGTTTAAGCACAATTTTAATAATTCCATTCTTTCCTATAAGTTCTTGATAAATATACCAATTTCTGATTTTTATTTCTTCCTCCAACAGTTTCTTTATAATTAAATTACGTTCATCTATTCGTTTATTGTATTGTGTAATTTCATTTTTATAATTTTGCATTAAACGTATTTGCTGTTCTTTAATGTTTGTCTCAACCTTTATATTTTCATCAACAATACGCATTTTGTTATCTATTTCATTATTATATTTAATATTCTCCTTGTTGGTTTCAATCTCTGCCTTTTTACGTTCCAAATCAGCAATCATGAGCTTGAAATTATCAATCTGAACCTTAATGGCACTCATTTCTGGTTTAAGACGATTAAGTTCATTTTCCTCCGCACGTTTTTGTTCCAAAACCAATATTTCTTTCTTGATTTCTTCAAGTTTCTTTTTGTTATCTATACCACTATTGGTATATTCTTTTATCTTATTGTTGTTTTTTTCAATAAAAGAACTTTGTTCAACCAAATCAATCTCATGTCCACAAGTAGGACAAGTTTTCTTTTCAACAAGGGCTTCAATACGTTTATTATCTTCTTTTAAGGAAACTATTTTTGTCCTTAATTCTGCTTGTTGTATTTCAATGTTACGTTCCTCTTCTTTTTTCTTGTTATATTCTTCAACATTAAATACAGAATCTTTAATCTGCATATAACGTTCCTTTTTTGTTTTCATTATTGCACGTTGCTGTGCTAAATTTTCATTGCAATAATTTGTCTGATTTTCTATTGTGGTAACATCTGCACGAATAAGTTCTTCCTTAATTTCCTTTCTATTTTTAATTATATCAAGTTTTTCTTTATTATATTTTTCAATATTATCATTTGCCTTATTCATTTTCTCTTGTGATTCAATAATTGATTTATTATCATTATCAATAACATACTTCATATCATTTATTTCTGTTTCAAGAGAAACCTTGTTATATGTATTCGAAAGTAAAGTTTGGCTTTCTTTCTTCCATAAATCTTTGGCTATTTTTTCTTTTTCCTCTATGGTTAACAAACCTAACCATCGTGAAAATAATTTTCCTTTATCGGTTTGCCCCATTCTTAACAAATTACCTAACGTATATGCTGTTGCTGATATAACAAGGTCAAAATCCTCAATATTACCAACAGTTTCCCTAATAATATTGTTGGTTTGTGTTCCACTTTCACCCTCACAATTTTCAATTTCCTCATAATCACCATTTATGAGTTTAAAATATTCAACCTTTTGTTTGGCTTTGCTCTTAGAAGTTCTTCTGTTTTTTGCTGGACGTGTAACTGTCCTTCGTATAACATAATCAATGCCTTCAATTTCAATTCCTGCTTCTACTTTAACTTCTGTTTCATTTTCAAGATATGTATTAAACACACTATCAAGAGTTGGTGATTTTTCGGCTTTTCCAAAAAGAGCAAAACGTAACAAATCAATTGCTAAAGTTGTTTTACCAGAAGTATTTTCTGGTTGTCCTGTCAATAATACAAGTCCCTTTAATTTTGTAAAATCAAAGTAATTATTTTTACCGTATGAAAGATAATTATCCCATTTCAAATATTTGATTTTATATGGTTTATATTTGGCATAAGAATTAAAATCAACAAAACTATTGACTTGTTTATCAATATTAAGCAATTCTTCAAAATTATAATTCTCAATTTTTTTGGCTTCCAAATAATCTTTAAATAATTGCTGTTGAAACTTTGGGTCTTGAATATTTGTAATAATATCAGAAGCCAAAGAAATTTTATCACCATTATCATTAACCGTTATCGGTATGAAATTTATCTCAACATTTTTTAATGGAACACCATATTTTTCAGCAATTTCATTTCTTAAACTTTCTTTCTTTGATTCATTAAAATCAATTTGGAACATTTCCAAATCAAAAACTAATTTGTCTGTTGAATTTACTTTAACCATGTTATTTTACCTTTAATGTTCTTTTCCTTATTTTTGACTGACCAACATTATCATTTGTATTAACAGTGTCCTCAACCCTTACTATAAAATCTTCATGTTTTTTATCAAAAACAAAATCACCTAACTTATTTTCAATTGGTGACACAACTTCTTCTTTTACCTTTTTTGGTCTTCCAACTTTCTTCTTTTCAGTCTTATTTTCATTTTCTTTTTTATTTTCGGATAATTCATTTATCTTTTTTTCCAATAATTCTGTATTTTTCTCTTCAAATGTGGTCTTATTTAACTTCTCATTTAAATCACCGTACTTTCTTGTAAAGAAATCATCTTCAACACACCGAACTATGTATTCTTCAATTGTAATTTTATTAAACTCACAAAATTCCTTTATTTGTTCATAGTTTCTATCTATTATTTCAATTGTAATTTCCATTTAATTAAATACTTTAATACGCATATACAAATATAATGCAAAAAAATTGCATATCCAAAAATATAACATATTTATTGTTAATAAAAAAATTAAAAAAAGAAACTAAATGAATACTTTAAAAAAAGGTAGTAAAGGTGAAGATGTAAAAATCCTACAAAAAGAATTAATTAAACTTGGTTTCAGTTTAACCGCAGATGGTGATTTCGGTGCTAAAACAGAAACAGCAGTAAAATCATTTCAGAAATCAAAAGGACTTGTTGCTGATGGAATTGTTGGTAATAAAACATGGCAACTTTTAGGTGTAACAGAACAAACAAACTCAAAGTCAGTTGATTCAAGCGTTTTATATTCACCGTTAAACGTACACATAACAAAATCATTAAATAGACCAATCACCTATATAGCAATACACTATACAGCAGGTGGTTCTTCTAAAAAAGGAAATGCCCTCAATGTAAAAAAAGTGTTCCAAAGTAGAAATGCTTCAGCCGATTTCTGCATTGATGATGAAACAATAGTACAATTTAACCCAGACCTTAAAAACTATTATTGTTGGGCAGTTGGTGATAAAAAATACAAATATTCAAAAGGAGGTTCGCTATATGGTAAAGCCACCAATAAAAACACAATCAGTATTGAAATGTGTTCAAATCTTAAAAAAGGTACTTCTGCAAAAGATGCAAACCACGAAGGATGGTTTATAACTGACGAAACAATAAAACAATGTGTAAAATTGGTAAAAATCTTAATGGAAAAATATAATGTACCAATTGAAAGAGTTATCAGACATTATGATGTATCTGGTAAATTATGCCCCGGTATTATTGGTTGGAACAATGAACTTATTTATACAACTGACGGTAAAACAACAAAAAAATATAGTGATAGTTCAAAATGGTTGGAGTTTAAGAAATTATTGCAAAAATAAAAATATTTATAATTAAATATTGTTAAAATTAAAAAATATATGAAGAGAACAATCAGATTGACGGAAAGCGAACTCAGAAATATGATTTCTGAATCAGTAAAAAGAGTTTTAATGGAAGGTGGTCATCTTTATCACAAGGGTGAAGATGGAAAAGTATATACAAATTCAAAAGAAACATACCGTGGTGTTCCTGGTTCAGTATATATTTCGCATGGAGAATGGGCTGATGCTGAAATATTATGGGATGGTGTTGAACTCAATGCGAATGATGTAGAAGAGGGATTATGGTATTCTTATAAAGATGATTGTGAAGAAAATGGAGAACAACCAACAGAACAAGGTTATGAAGCATGGTTGGAAGAAATGGGAACTGAATATATTGCTTCTCAACTCGATGACCTTGCTTGGGCTGCAAACGGAAACCCATAATATTTCCAAAGGCAAACATATATAAGAGAGGTTTTTTTAGCCTCTCTTTTTTTCTTACACGGCAACTGAAACCAATTCAAATTCCTCGATTTCCTTTGCTCTCTGCATTAACTTTCTTATACCTTTTTTACCGAATTTCTGATATATGTCAGATGCATCATAACCATCTGGACATTCAATCAATCTAACCCTTCCTTTTAAATTTGTCGAAGACAATAACTTATAAATTTTCTTTGCATCATTTAATGCGTCATCATCAAGTAAAACATTAACATTTGCTTTCGCCTTAGTTATAACAGTATTAAAAGTTGCATAATCACGCTTCAATGTTTTTCCAAGTAATGGTATAGAATTTGGTACTACCATATGGTCAAATGCACCCTCAACAAGTGTAACGTCCTCATACCAATTTATTTTATCCTCATTAAACACAAAATCTGTTTTCTTTATATCTGGATTATTGTATTTACGTAATTTTCTTTTACCTGTATAATCTCTTGCAACAAAATAATTTAACTCACCAAATTCATCATATGACGGTATTACAATTCGATTTCTCATTTCCTTGTCCTTAGACCAATATGGAACATAACCAATGTTATAATAATCAATTAAATACCAACTAATATTACGTTTCTGTAAGTAATCAATTGCTTCTTTTGCATATTTATCATTTTTAGATATTTTTCTGTAATCATTTGGTAATTTAACTGTATTTTCAATTTGAAAATCCCCAAAATCACTACCAAAATCAAACTGATACAACAGTGAACTCTTAATATTTTTAAGTTCATTATAATATTTGGATAAATCACCACTATTACCAAAATCTTTTATCAATTTTGACAATTTACCCGAAGTGCCGCATCTCCAACAATGGAAAAACGGTTTTGTTTTTAAATTTTCACCGTAATTAACGGCTAAATTGTATTTACCATCACTCTCGACACCTTTTTCTAAAGCACAATAAGGGCAGTTATATTCCATCCACCCTTCATTATCTCTTCGTGGTGTTCCAATACTATTTTCTACTATTTCCCTTATAACTTCAAACATAAATCCTATATCTACAAATCACTTGCAAATATAGGACAAAAAAACTAAATAACAAAATCTAAAAAACTTAAAAAACTACAAATCAATTATTTTCTCAAATTCCTTTTCACAGAATTTAACTTTGTATTTGTATCTATTAATTATAATATTATTTATTTTTATATTTTCTTCTTTATAATCTATTATTTGAGGTGTATCATCATGATATTTCTCTTTATTGAGAAATCCTAAGACACAAACCAATGAGTCAGAAGCATCAAAATTTTCCGTTTTCAATTCACCCTTTTTGTTATATATCCATTCTATATCGGGATATAACTCACTTATTTTATTCCATACAATATGTTTTTTCTCACAATCAAATGGATAATCGCCATATAATACTAATTCATTATTTTTTAGGGCATTCTTAATCTTTTTCTCATTGTATCTTTCTCCCTTTTTATTAAATTTTCTAACAGCCATTAATTCTGGAAAAGCATACTTTCTTGCATCATATGAGGAAATATATTTAGGAACAACACCAGTTGCTTCATATATTGATTGTGAAATCATTCCATTAAAACGTAGAAGTGTTGTAACAGTATTATTGTTTTGCGAATTAGGTAAAGGTTCTTCAATAATAATATCAGTTAGTCCAATATCTTTATATTTTTCTATGAACTGTTCCTTAAATTGTTTAGTTTTCATAAATAAAGACTCAGTTCCTTTTATCTTACGTGAAATTTTAGGTTTCACGTGTGATAACTTTAATATCTCCACATTAGTTCCATCATATCTTGCCAATGATACACCTAAACAAGCGGTAGATATGTCAATACCTAAAATAATTCTTATATTTTTTTCTTCCATTTATATGAAAAATAATTTTGTTCTATACAATAAATGTATTATATTTGTACTTGAAAATCAAAATTAATAAGGATAAAAATGATAAAGACAATATTTCACCTTTCTGACATCCATATACCGAATGAAGAAAAAAACCGTCCTTATATGGAGATGTTAAAACAAGCACTTGCTGAGTTACTAAAAGAAACCAAAAAATATAATAAAGATGAATATCGCATTGTACTTGCTGGGGATATTTTTCACAATAAAATTAAAACAACTAATGAAGCCAAAAAAATATTTCATGAAACTTTAAACTATCTCAATGCAATTGGCAAAACAATAATAATAGCAGGTAATCATGATATGTTAGAGAACAACCATGATAGGGTTGATTCAATTTCTCCAACTTTTGATATTAAAGATGTTTACCCAAACATTACATACGCTGATAAGGCACTTAACTATAAGAGTGGTTATATAAAAGATGATAACGTGATATGGGCAGTTTATTCAATGTATGATAAATTTGCCAAACCAAATATTGATGGTTTAAAAGAACAATATCAAGATGTCAAAATAATCGGACTTTATCATGGGGACATTGCCGGTGCTGTTACTGATACCGGTAGAATGTCAGAAAATGGTATTGATACAAATGTTTTTAAAGAATGTGACTGCGTAATGGCAGGACATATACATAAATTTCAAGAAATAAAAAAGAATGGAGTGCCAATTGTATATGCAGGGAGTCTTTTTCAACAAGATAGTGGTGAAAATACAACAGGTCATGGTTTTGTAATTTGGGATATTGAAAAAAACAAATATACTTTCCATGAAGTGACCAACAATTATAAAATTTACAAATTCAAAATATCATCCTATGATGATATAAAAGAAGATAATGAAAAACTGATAAATTTATAAAATAGAAAAAGCAGTAATTTTACTGCTTTTTTATATTTTTGACAATAAATGACTTATATATTTCAGGAAAATCTATTATACTAGCTTTTATGAAAGATTTACGTACCCCAACAGGCTTGTCATAAATACTTATTAAAAGTTTCCTATTAGTATAATCTGTTTTTACTGAACACCATTTTGCACTTGAAAATGTTTTTACCATTAAGTCACTTTCTTCGCCATTTTTTAGGACTTCAAAACTTAATACAACATCAGTTTTTTGATTTTCAATAATAATTTCATCATTAATAATGTATTCATTGAACTTTATTTCATATAAATTTTGTTCTTCCTCAATATTTAATTGCTTTGGTGTATATTTTTCAATAATTGTATTATAAGGTAAATATATATCAGATATTTGTGGTTGAATTTTCTTTTCTGAAATACTTTTAGTAGTTTTTTTAGTCAATACTCTTGTTAGTTGGTTATATTTTAATAAAAGTTCAAGACTTACCTCTCTATAATCTTCATGGCATAATCTTAATAGATAATACCCATTTTCATCAGAAAATGGTCTTCCATAATTGGTTATTATCAACTTATCATCATATTTGTTATAAATGAAACCGTTATCAAAATTTCCATAACGTATAGAATCTTCATCAACAAAGCATTTTAATATACTTTCAATCCTATATTTTTTACTACCGCCAACAACATTTATTTTAATCTCATTTTTTTCATAATAATCATAGTTATCATAATCATTATTTTCTTTTGTGACAAATGGGTTTTGAATTATGCTTTGCAACATTTTTTCATATTGGTTTGTCTCACTATTTAATGTTGCGCCATCGGTAATTTCCAACTTAAACTCTTCTGCCTTTTGTGTAATTTGTATTTCTATGTAAGTAGCAATATCATTTGAATGCGTACATTTAATTGTAAAATCTTTATCATATGGTGTTTTATTCTCTTTAATGTAAACTTCAAGATTGCAACGATTAACATTAACTCTCATTTCACCATCACCATAATATTCAGTTTTATAACTGAAATTATCTTGCATATTATTACATTCAATGAAGAAAGTGGCACGAATCTCTTTATTATCGGTTTCAACAGTCTTTTCTTCACCAAATGTCTTTTCTGTACCATTCAGAATATATGTTTTACAATCAATTGTGTATAAATCCATTATCAGTTAATTTATTTTTCACTGTTATCTGTCTTAGGTTCAAAATTTTCCAAAACAAAAATTGCAGTTGACGGTATTACTTGCATAAGATAGTTAATAATTACTGACTTAAAATAATTTTTATACTCGTTACTATCAATCTTGTTCTTAAAGATGATAACTTTGTCATTTAAATAATATGTATCATTATTAGTTATTATTTTTTTATCATCTTCAATATTATATTTTGCATCTATTCTATCTGAAACTTTAAATTCTATATTATCAGCCTCTTCATAGTATGGAGATGCAAAATATTCTTTGTCAAGAGCACATTTAAATGGTTTTTTCATATATTCAAAAAACTCATTACCCATATCATAATCACCATAACCAACATGCGGATTATTACCTATATTATAAGGTATAATGGTATCAAGATATTTTGCTTTTTTTGCATAACTATCATCATCTTCTAAATTAATATTACCCCATGAAGAAATCTCTTCTGGCATTAATTCATTTTCCATTACAAAAAAGTGGCTATATAAAGTATCAGTAGTTTCAGTATAATCTATATAATCATTTAAATTAACAACATAATATATATCACCATTTCTAATTCCAAATGGGTTAACATTCAATAAATCTTTTACTTGCGAAACTACATGCAAATAAGACAAAGTTTCAGTCCATTTTGAGAAATCAATTTCTGTTGATTTATCATCTTTTTTATAGAACCATCCACCTTTATTTTGGAAATAAAGGTTTCCGTCATACATTTTCGTTTGGTCATAATATGGTATAAGATATGTTTTGGGGTTTCCTTGTTCATCATATCCGCCTATAAAAGAGGCAACTGGTATACCACTTGCATCTTCATCATAAAGCAACTCCATTTGTTTTTCCTGATTATTCAACCTTACAATCCTATCACCTAATGTTTCATTAGTTTCTTGGTCAATAACTTCATCATATTCCCTTGGTTTCACTGTTCTATAATGTTCTGTGATTTCATAATCACTGTCACCATAGCCAAACAAGCCCATTATCATGTCAATAGATTGTCTTGTGCCTTTTGTTTCAAAAATACGTCTTGTTGATAACAAAAGTCTTCTCATAAACTCGACATCAACATCGGCAAACGTAATTTTGTTAGGATTAGAAGTTGGATACCATTTATCAGGATAAATTTTCTTACCATTGACCTCTACATTATTTTCAATGTATTCATCATCAAGTATCTCTTGTGTTATAGTTTCCTCACTTGCGGAAACAGTTTCATTATTTTCATTCTTATAAGTCGGGATAGTTGAATAAATGTCCCAACCAAACAGTTCTAATTTATCACTTAATAATGCGTTTGGCACATTTCTATCACCGTTATATGTTGTTTTGTTTTGTCTTTTAATAGTATCTATTGAGAGTTTAATATCATCAAACACACGTCCGATAATATTAAGTACTTTATGCATTCTTTCGCCACCATCAACATTGTCTTCCTCATCGCCATCAATAAACTCTCTTGTATATGTCCAATCATAGTTTTTGATTGCCTCATGGGTCATTCTTCTCCATAGGTTATCAGTCCATAATTCATCATATAACTCAGCCATGCTACTCAATTTATTGATGAAATCAATATATTTTGTTGAAGTTATGTCAATGCAATAGCCATCAGACGGCCAAGTATATGTTCTATTATAATATAGATAACCTAAATTATATTCTATTGGTGTTATAAATTTATTTGTATATAAAGGCTTAGTTTTTCTTGTAAGCAATTGTTTTTCAAAACCTTTTAAACCATTAAAATATGTTTCGATTATTTCTTCCTTTGGTTGTATTACCAAATCTTGTCCTTCATAGCAAAAAATAATGTCTCTATCTAACATATATCCTTTTAATTCTATGTTATCGTTTATTTTAACAATAACAACTGGTTCTTTTTTGATATAATATTGGTCATTCTGTGGACAATCTAAATCACCCTTCCAATCACTTATTACATATTTTGTAATTGGTTGACCGTTCACCTCATATTTTTGCCACGAAGATGAAAGAAAACGTAACTCGTTATCATATTGTTGCAAATGAATGTCTTTTGTATGTAAGTCTATTTGAAATGGGTTATTCACTATATATCCGTTTATGTACGTGTAATCACCATTTTCTGTTGTTGGTGGAATTTCCAATTTATCTTCCGACAGTGTAATATTTCCCGGAAATTCATATATAATTTTCTCAATTGTTGCACGTAAGAATTCAACACAAGAACCATAATATGCAAAACTACGTATATCTTCTGTATATTCATCAAATTGTATTTGATTAACCGTTGAACTTGCTTCCTTTACATCATCATAAGTCCATGTAGCAACAGTAACACCGTTCTTATATCTTTTCTGGAAAAAAGGTGTTGGGCTTGTTGTAAAAATAAAATTACCATTATTATAATATGGTATTTTACCAGGACCGAAATTAAGTTGACTGCCTATTGTAACCCAATCTCTTTCAAAGATGGTAGAACCGTCTTTTAAATGTTGGTGTTCAACAGTTTTTATATAGTTGCTATTATGTTTTGTATATTGTGCCATTGTTAAAAATCATAAATGAGTTTGTTTATTGTGCAAAGATATCATTCGCATCAGCAGTATTATCAATATTATCAGTACGTTCCCTTTTAACCTCATATCTGACATTCTTATTATAATTGTCTTTGAGGGTGTAGAACTCCCATTGTTTATAAATTTCAAGGTCTTTATTATAAGTTGTAAGAATACCATTATCCAATGCCCTAATCTGATTTCCATCAATTGATGTTGCAAGAGTATCAAAGTCATTTTCACATATTTCTATTCTTAAACAAACAGGGTCAAACTTCGTATTTGAAATTATTATTTGTTGATTTGGACTACCGATATAAGGTTTTGCATTTGGTTTAAAACTTGGTGCAATGCTTGGTGTAAGTGTTATAAATGACAAAGTACCACTTTCATTAAACCTATATGCATTTGAATTAGTATTTGCGGAAGTTAAATTCTGAGTGATTGGCTCTGCAAAATTACAACTTGTTATAAGACGATAATAATCTTGTCTTCTCAACCCACCGTCTTTATATTGAAGATACTCTACTCTATAACCCGTAAGATTATCGCTACCGAAAAGTGTCCTATCAGTGTTGACACTATTCATATCAACTATGATGCCACTAATATCTGGATAAGCACCCAATGCACCAACATCCTTGATTGTACAGTAAATCTCTTTTGGTCTTATAAAAAGCGTATAAAAGCCTTTCCTGCCGAATATATTAACAGGTAATGACAAATTGTACATACCCGGTAAAATAGGGTCAGGAAATTGATTTTGTGAATCTTCTGATACATTAACTGTTGTAAAAACTGAAGCAATATCCTCAATTTTATGAAAATTTCTATAACTTGCATCCTCACTGTTTAATGTCGGTCTGTAATGATAAAAAATCTCCACATCTTGTAGAGGATTTATTACTGCACTTTTAACATTTCCGTATGTATTGTTCATGTTTAAAATCTAAATTTCTTATTATAATAATAGTTGTTTTTTGACTTTTAATCAATTTAATTTACTGAACTTATCATATGCCCTTACATAAATAATCTCCCCAGGAATATTTGTCATACTATCCCATTGAATGCAGACACAAAAATTTATACCCAATAAATTTGATAAGAAACTATCCAGAATAACTTTATATTCCTTTCCATTTTCTCTTGAAATCATAGTTTCTCCATAATTGACAATATATTTTTTAAGCGAAGACCTTTCTGTTGTCCATCTCTTCTTATATGGATTAACATCTTCATTTAAATTTCTTAACTGTTGCTCTGTTACCAATAATTCCATCTATGTATTATATGTTTTACTTATTATTAACTAACATTCATCTTAAAAAAAGAAGAATTTTTAAACAGTTCCATATCTTCAAGCGTTTTTATCTCTCCGAATGCAATATGTTTATCAAATACAGAAGTTGAACCTCTTTGTATATTTACATCAATGTTTTTCTTCGGTTGGTATGTAATACCGTTAAAATAATCTTCCCTATAAAAGTCAGATTCTGTATATTCCTCAAAACTATTTCTGTTTGCTTCAAAATCTGTTAATGTTGATACTATATTTACATCTTGGTGTGCAATTGTCTTATTGTAATTAAACGAATTGTTATATGTTATAAATTCAAATTTATATGTGGGCAGTTGTTTATTATATTCTCCACTTATATATTTTTCGAAAGTAAATGTCTCATTTACACCTTCTAATATAAACCGTCCTTTAATTAACTTATCTAAATCACTCTCTTCTTCATAATTATATGTTTCTTGGTATTTTATACCAATTTTTTCATTTTCATCCCACACAAATTTATCCCATTTGATTATTTTGTTATTGTCATCATCATAAACAATTGTCCTATTATCATTGCTTTTCAAATGCGCCCCCATAATATAAGTAAAGGTTATTGTGTGTTCATCGGGATTTGCCGTTATATCATATATAACGTCTCCATATGCAGCCAAATCATCTTTATCTTCACATGAATCTAAATCATCGGAATTGATACTTGTATTTTCCAAATCTGATAATTTTACCACATTTCCCAACTTATTGTTTACAGTCTTAATATTAACAACCTCACCCTTTCTATAATAAAAAAGCCAATCATAACCATTTGCAGGTCTTTCAGCAACATTATCATCATTATAATATGTTACAAATCTTCTTAAATCTGTAAGTTTTGAATCTGTTGTGCCGTTTATAGTATATGGTAAATCATATTCTACCTTGTTAAGTTCAGTAACTCTACATTTTTCAAATTTAGCGGAATCAAAGATAATAGTCAAGGTATCCTCGTCCCACTTACCATTGTTCTCCATTAAGCATTTATACAATTCTCCGTCATATTGTACTTTATCACCAACAAAATACCTTTTGCCCGGTATCCATATTGGTACATATGGGGATATTATGCCAAAATCTTGATATGTTGAGGTTAAATCAATATCAAAATCCAATGTCAACGGTCTTGGTTCAATTTTTTTATCTTCATTTTCGTAACCATTTTCTGCATTTTTGGCATATTCAAGATAGTATTCTGCAATAGTTTCTGCTTGTGGTATTAAACTACCAACATACTCTTTAAAAGCATCACCGCCAATATTCTTATAACGTTCACATAAACAACACAAATATTCATCAGTACCAAATTTTTCTTTATTTTGATTATAAAATTCACATTGTTTACCCATTTTCACAAGTTCATTATATAGTTTCTTTGCATTTGCCAAGTAGATAAATTTTGGTGACATTTCTGTTTTACCTTCAAAATTAACAGTAATTTTACCTATTGCTTTCTCGATAAATTTTACAAATTCATCGTCTTCACCCAATTCTTCCCTATATTGGTAATAATAATCAATGATGGTTCTGAACGAATATGTTTCACCACCATGTAAAATATTTTTAAGACTAACTCCACTTGGTAAACTAATGTTTTCAACAATTTTTCCCCAACAGCCATCCAAACTATCAGTGGCCTTATGTAATGACATATTGCCAAACTCGTCACTTTCCAAATAAGCGAACAAGCCCGGCAATCTTGAAATCATCTTTTCATATGATACTTTATATTCAATCGTCTTCATTACCCTACTTTTGCTTCATATAAGTTTATTTCAATATATTTGTTACCATCATCGCCTGTTGGATATTTAATATTTCCATAAGTGTCTGGGTCAAGATAGTAAATATGTTTGTCAGTTTCTTTATCATACCTATATTTTAAATGTATATAAGAGAATTTCGTATATTGTCTTATACCATAATGACCGTCCGTATTGTTTTCCCATTGTATCCTACCATATTGGTCAAGTTGTTGTTTTTTAATATCATTCCAATCTTCTAATATTTCTGTAAATGATTTTATACCTTTTTTACCACTCCACTTTTTAGAATCCCAATAAGGCATCATAAAAGGTATTGTCCTTCCATAACCAGCGTGATTAAACTCAACTTTCATATATAAATCTTGCGGTAAAGGTGTGCTGTTATCTTTCCAAATATAAAGATAAAAACCCTCACTTGAAGCCTTTGAAGTGTTTTTACTTTTCACCACAAACTGAGAACTTAATCTTGTCTTTTCATTAAAACTTTCCCTGTTAACTCTTATTCCTGTTTTTTCTTCAGAAATATTATATACACCATATTGATTTTCATTCATGTTAACAGCAACATAATTTTTCTCTTCATTATATTTAATATATTTGGCAAACATATCACCAGTATCAAAGAAAATAGTTGAATATCCAATCATATTTTGGTTTGCAGGATTTGTTGAATCAAAATACATTAAACGTAAAAATGATTTTTTAAGTTTATTTTTTTGAAAGCGTACATCTTCATTTGTAAAACCAAGAAAACTCAATAAATCAGACCTATTATCTGTTGTCATTTGCTTATTTTGTGTGGTATTGATAATTTTTGCTCTACCATCTGATTGTCCAATACAATTCCAAAAACTTTCATTCTCAACAAGCCAATCATCACCTCTATGTTCTCTGAAATGAAGATTAAATTTTATTGTATAGACATCGCCAAAACTATTATTATTTGGTATGCAAGGATAATATACATCCTTTTCAATATCGGTAATCCTATTAATTGCTTTTTTCTTTTCTGTTTCTACAAAATATTCATTAAGCAGTTCCATTTGTGTTAAATTTGTCTCAAATGTATTAACAATCGGGACATTTATATTAACAATAGGTCTTTCAAAACTAAATGTATAATTTGTTTTCTCACCAAATAAGAAATTATCACGATATATTTCAATCCCGCTTAAATCTCCTTCTATATATTTTTCATTAAAACCATCAACATCTATATCAATGCCAAATATATTCTTAAATAAAAAATCCGCTTCCGCTTCACGAAAATTATCAGTAGAGCCAACCAAAACTTTCTGTGAATAATATCCAAATGAAATAGTTTTAACAGTTAATTCACCATTCTCGTCAAATGTGTTAAAATATATTGGTATCTCTTTATCATTCACATCAAAATAATGATAATCATTAAAATGTAAAAAAATATTTTGACCTTCCTCAACGCCTAATGTATCATTATATATAATTTTTTCAATCTTATCTTGATTAAGTGTAAAATATTTATCAATATAGATAGAAAAACTCTTATTGTTTTTATTTACACCACTAATTTGATAGTCCTTTATAAAATTATATTCAGTTATTTCAGGCACTTGTTCAACCCCGTAATCAAGATATAATGTATTCTCAGTTTTAACGAAGCCACCATTGTTAACTTTATCAATATCCTTACATTCACAAATTAACATGATTTTATCTTTGTTAAAACCATCATACTCTAATATTTCATTTTCTTCATCAACGAGATTTGTCAAGTCAACAAATGATATATTCTCAATGTTTAACTCAACTTTTGTCTTATCAAATTTTTTAGTGTTTACTCTATATTCTAACATATTCTGTTTTCCTCATCCTTATATTCATAATTAGATGTTTTTTTGACATTTCCATAAATGTCGTTGGGATATTTTGATTCTGAATACAAACCATTATAGCCAAATGGGTCTTGTCTTTTTAAGAAAAAGTTAATATCTTTGTTAATGTAGAAATGCCCATTAGCAAACGGGTATTCTGTAAGTTCAACGGTATCTTTATTTCCTACATTTAATACATCTCTCCACAAATAAACGTTAGTGGCAACCTTATAAGCATAAGATGGGATATCATAATTCTTCAAGCGTAAAACATATTTCGGCATACTATAATCCTTGATAGTTGTACCAATTTCATCCTCTTCTGCGAAATGTTCGTTTCCATCCTCATCAACCCATTTTTCCATAAATTCTTCGATTGTGCGTTCTGAATATAATAATCCGTTACAAATTTCAAAAATATTTTTATAATTATCATCATTTGGTTTCATTGGATTCACCAAAAAACGCACATTGCTTAAAACACTATTGATGGTTAATGGTATCATTTCCTGTTTCATATCATCACAAAGATAAACAATGTTACCACTATTTGCCCCACTTCTTAAAGTGGATACGACCTCAATAAACATACCATCCGCTTGTCTTGGTCTGCAAGAAGATATTGTAATATCCTTATGAGAACCTTGTCGCATCGACCCAAATTCCCTTACCTTTATTGGATAATGTGCTTTATAATGATAACCCTCTGGTCTATATGTTGTTGGTTTAACATTTAAAATATCCATATCATTTTCAACACAATTCCAACCACTCTTATTATCATTTTTATTTTCCATATCATGGTCATAATCATCACCCATGATTTCATCATATAAAAATTTTCCACAATTTAGTCCATCACCACTGAAATCGTGTTCTCTCTGTTCTGTGTTAAAACGGAAATGTACATCTGATAAAACATTTTCAACCATATTATATGTATCCAATTCAACAACATCACCATAGAAAACATCATCTTCAATTGTAATATCCTTATCCAACGATTCACCGTCAGTTGTGGTAATTACTGTGCAATCACTCATTTTAGCCCTTGTATTCTTTAAAACAATATCATCACTCCATTCAGTATGAATCTCCAAACCACTATTTAATGTCCCAAAACAATGTGAAAATTCAATATTTTCTAAATCCTCCTTTGTTTTTGACTTCTCATACCACAACTCATGACCCTTGTTCCTTTTTATAATTGTCACAAATATTTCAGTTAAAGGTCTTCCAAGATTATCCTTAATCTTATCAATTTCTATTGTGTCAGTGAATGTAACTTGAGTCATACTATCATTATATATGGTTTTAGCAAAAGCAAGAGGATACTGTTCCTTTTGAAATAATAACATACCATCATTATTCAAATCTTTACAGTTTTCACTAACATATTCTTCAAAATTTTTCTTATCAGAAGCAACATCTTCCGTAAGTTCCATTTTTTTGAATTTAAAATTGGGCAATTTTTTGAATTTACGGTAATAATATTTACAATCCCTATCATTTATCACTTTTATAAAACGGAAATAAAAATCTTCAGAATTAATTTTCTCATCTTCCCCATAGCCCAAAATTTCTTTCAAATCATTTATACCATTTATATAGAAATAATAATCCAAATAATCACCTTCCAAATTACCAATATTAACGACTTCAAATTGTCTGTCTTTTATTTCCTTGAAATGTGATTCTGCATTATAATTTCTTTTGCTGTAAAAAAGTTTAAATTTGTCACCTACTTTAAGATTATGTTTAACAAAAGAACGAAATAACAAGATATCTTGTCCTGAAGTGCCTTTCGTTTGCTTATAGTTTGCCAATAACAAACCATTAACATATATTGGTTTACCATCATTATCTGATTCATCAGTACTGCCTTTAATCAAAATTTTGTTTTCTCCGTCATCCTTATCATAAGGATATGTTATACATATATCCCAATTTTGTTCTTCCCTATTTTGTAAAACGTTATATTTTGGATTAAAAGAATATAAAGTACTATCAGGATACATTTCAATAAATTCACAAGCCATATGTTCTTGTTCTTGTGAGCCATCAAAATATTTACCGTTGAAAATTTTGGATATTTTCATATCCTGCCATTCATTTTCCTTTTCCTTAAAGTCACAAGAAGCAATAGAAGAACGGTTATAGAACCCCCACCAACCATTCTGCTCAGACATATTAGCGTTAATACTGTTAATAAGTGACAAAATATCATCCTTTAAATAAAGATGTCTTGCATAATTCTGTGAATTAGAATTTTCTACACCTTGTATTGTTTTGACATCTGTTCGTCTTGTCAATTTAATTTCCTTACCATCACTATATCTCATTATGTCTCGGATGGTATTAAAATTATTCTTAATTTTATTTTTATCAGTAGTGTTTTGAAATTTATAACTATTGCCGGTTAAAGGATTAACAAGTTTAAATGATTTGTTTCTTAATATATGATTGTTAAATATATCATAACCACAATGATATACGAATGGGTCATCACCATTAGCATATTCTGTATTCCTAACCATATCAGTATTTGTTACATTATCCGTCTTACCTTGTATTGTATAATTTTTGATACTTGGTTTAATACCACTATCACTTGCAATAATCAATTTACCAACTTCATTTGTTCCCTCATGCTGCACAATTTCAGTAATAGCGTTAAATAAAACATTGGTACAATATGGGTTTATTGTCAAAATAAGACGATATTTTGTAGAATCTTCACGTTCCTGTTCAAAAACCTCTCTTTGGTCAATCGTTTCACTAATTGACGGAAATGGGAACACCTTTGTATGTTGCTGTAACTCAACATTAACAAAGGCTTCCTTATTAACTGAATTTACTGAATCAGTACTTGTTAATCTTATATATTCCTCTTGCATTTTATATCAGTTAGATTTTATTGTTAATTTGTTTGATGTTCTAAAATTTATTAAAATTATTAAAAATAATATAAATTTCTTTATAAATTAAGCAACCAGTGGCAGATGCCACAAATCATTTAATTTCATTGGATTGAACAACAATCCTATATCAATTGTCCGCTCTGCGGAATTATGGTATGTCCCAATTACCAAAATAAACTCTACTGTCGGTGGCTTTCAAATTATCGCCACTGAAAATTACAAATGGACCATTTCTATTTGGCTGATTCTCCGTCCATCCCAAAAATTTAAAACCAAGAGTAGTACCAACCGCACAAACCATTGGTTCTATTGTCTGATTTTTCTCATAGGTAAATTCAAGATAATCATAATATGCCGGATTACTATTATCATCTAAATCATATACAATACCACCATTTTCCGCATTTGCAGTATATGGGTTTCCACTTTCATCCTTTGGCATATTAGCATTCCAAATATATGTATACCATTCGGTTTCAGCATTTTTTAAATCTTCAGCCTTAATACCACAAATATGTCTTAAACCTGTATAATCAACTGCCGTTATTTCAGTATTATTAATAACCTGTTTTAGAATACCACTTAAAATAGTACCGGCAAATACAAATTTAGACTTTAATATCTTATAAACATTTTCTGTAATTGTTGCAAATATAAACTGTTCTGGTCTAAGTAAAGTTTCTTCTCTTACATCAATGGTGTTTACTTCGTCAACCTTGCAGACACCACGTAATGTATATTTGTAATTATCTAAATAGAAATGCCCCTTTTTAACTGCAATGCCAAATTTATATTCTTTGGTTGGTTCAAGTACATTATATGTTGTTTCTCCGGTTGTTTCATCAACAGTTTCCTCCACTTCCTTACGTTCCAAGATGCCAAATTTAACCAAAGCAAGCACATTAGAATAATCATAAACAGGACTTAATGCTCTTACATTGGTATCATCTTCTCCAACAATGAAAACAGGATAAGAAAAATTATTTTCCGGTACAAATTTACCTGTTGTACCATATCCTTTTGTATCTTCGAACTGTTCTTCTTCACCATCGGTTTCAATTGCAACTTGTGATTTAAAATTGGTATCAATTAAATTTCCTTCCCCTCTAAAATATTTACTTTTCATCTGATAAGAGAAAAGGTTTTGTGATTGTGATTGGCTGTATATACCATATATTCGATTTGGTATTTGCCATAATATACCACTGTTTTCACAAAGGTTTAATGGATAACCGATTCCATTCATATCTGTTTTAAAAATAGAATAATATACATCACCATCAGTTTCTACTTCAAGTATTTTTTGTCCACCAGCACGGCAATCATTAACTGAATTACTAGATAATTTAACTGCCATTGTACCATCAATTTCCACCTGTGTTCCACATTGATTTTCATCTTCTAATACCAAAACAGTTTCTGTTGGAAGAACAAAAGAATATTGTTGTTTATAATTAGCCAAACTCGATTCATTAAGTGTTGTATAATATGTAAAACACAATATTTTACTAATCAAAGACTGAATATTTATGTTTGTTTGACCATATTTTAAATTTTCACCATCTACACTAATTGAATCAATAACGGTTTGAAAATTATCACTTGTTATATTAAGTGGTAAAATATTATTTAAAGCACTTATTGTTTCACTTGTTATATTATTACTAATATTCCGTAAAAACAAAATCACCCATCTTCCAACTTCGCTATAATTATATCCCAAAAATACTCGTTTTTCAATATATGTTGTTCTTTCATCACATATATTATTACTTAATAATAATTCAATATCATTTAATGTTTGTGTTGCAAATTTATTATTAATAACATTACCATTAAATACAATACCAGCCAAAAGACCATTCATATTAATGATGTTTACCCTCGGATTACCACTATTATCATATCCATATTGAGGTAAATTAACAAAAGCAGACCATGCAATATAATCTGTTGTCATAATCTTGTCAATAATTGGGAAACTGAATAAATCATTATGTTGTGTGGAAGAATGATTAATATATTTTACATTGTCACGTTCTACAAAGTCAAAAGGCTGACCATTATCTTTTTTAGGGATGCTAATTCCGCTATCATTCATTATACCACATGAATATGGTTTCTTTTTCTTATTTTCAAGTGTCACAAGACATGGTGCGTCATTATCACTACCATCACCATATTTCTCACTACTTCTATATGAAATTGTTGGTATACGTATATCAGTTATTTCATTAATATCTTCATCTATGAGAGAATTTCCATCCAATACATTATAGTTCTCATATTCAACAGCCTTTTCTGGATGATAAACAATTGTCTGCGTACAAGGTAATTTATCAGTTTTGCCTCTTATAACTATTGTTTTACTATCATCTTCACAATTTAAAAAGAAAGTATCTTTCATCATTTCACGTAATTCTTTACGTAAATTGAAAACACGGTTAACATCAGTAATAAATTGGTCTATTTTTTCATATACATCATTAGAATCACTCCAATTTATATTTTCATCGTTTACAATATAGTCATCAACCCAATTATAATATACATCATTTTGACCTTTGATATTGGTACAAAATTCTTCTTTTAATACCGTAGGAGTATCAACTTGATATTGATTTCCATTTTCTAAAACGGCATATATTTGAAAAGTATTGTCATCTTTTTCAACTATAAATTTACTTATTGAATCATTATCAGTACCATTAATCAATTGTGTATTATAATAGATATTATCAGTCTTAAACCAAGGATTAGACATATTTAATGTACCTTCTGAAGCACCATGAGAAGAAATTGAGCCACTTAAATTCCATCCAGTATAATTATCAAAATGTTTAATAACATCATAATCAATATCATTAATATACATTTTATACGGTATTGGTTCATCAACAAAAAAATCCTTACTTATACTGTTACCACTTTCTATGCCATTACATAATTGTGTAATTGTCAAAGTGTATTCTGTTCCTCCCTTTGGTAAACCAAAGGCATAGTGTTCCATACTACTTTGTACATCCGGTATCATTTTTGTGTCTTTACCTTTTGTGTAACTTATAGAACCGTTGCTATATGTTAATTCAACACCACTGTATTCTCCACTATTAGACAATGAAGTGTCATCCTTTGCTTTCAACGAGAGACTGTAACTATCCAATTTCTCGCCACCCATGAAAATGTCATAAATTGTTACGACACCACCGATTTTTCTGTTATAACTTTTATATTCTTCTTCATCTTCAGCGTGAGAATCTTCTTTATCACTTGCAATTGCATTATAAACATTATTAAACATTTCCATCAGTACATTATTTGGCTGCTCAAAGTTGTTTGTATTCAACTTATATGACAAATAAGTACCTAATATATTAAAAGTAAACTCTGTTATATTTCCCTCATCATCAGTTAGGACTGCTTGATAACTGCCATTATCCATCATTGGTATTGTAATGCCATCTGATTTATAGCCCCACATGTCACTCTCGGCATCATATTCACCCTTTAATTGAACATATTCTGATAATGAAGAAGGCTTTTTACTAACATCATTTATAAAAATGATTTTTTCTTCTGTTATATCATTTATTTCAATTGAATATTCACTGTTTGAGACACCATTGATTAATAAAGAATAAGGTGTTGCCACTGATGTAAAATCCAAAGCAAGATAACCGTCATTTTGATTGTTACCAATCATTGAACACCAACTATTTGCCTTAAATTTAATACCAATCTGATTTTCAACATTTTCGTTAATACATTCTGCAAAATATTTTGAATTAAATTTTTCAATTGCTGTTTTTCCGGCTTTCAAACCAAAATAAAAATAGAATGAATTTTCATAACGTGGGAAAGAAAAATTTTTGTCATAGTAATATGGCTTATTTCCCATTCTGAAAATATAATAATCTCTACTTTTTTCCTCTAATTTATAGTTATTTTTGTAATTTATATCTTCACTATATCTTTTGGTTCGTTGCTCCATTATCTCTTTTAATGAACCATCAAAATTCTCCGGATATAAATAACGGAAATCATACTCATATAAGCCATTCTTGTTATTTAATTTAGTATGAAGTTTATTTCCATTTAAAGTAGCAAACATACTCCTTTCATCTAGATTATAAAGTTCATCCCAAGATATAAACCCATCTGTAATAAGACTTTGGAAATATTTAGAATCAACATCTATCTGCTCGTCACTTGCTTCTTCCAACATATCTAAATCAGCAACTTCTTTTGTTTCATCCAATGAAACACCATATTCACAAACTCTTGATAAATTTACACAACTTTTAGTTTCAAGTTTAATACCTGAACTTGAACATCCAATACTGTAAAATAAACCACCATCATGTTTATTGAACTCATTAGGATTACCCCAATCACAACCGGCCATTTCAGATGTTTTAACCAGGTCTGTTATAGTATATTCCATTCTTTCACTTTCACCTGTGGTATCATTTACTGTCAAAATAAAATCATAATCGGTGAAAAGAATGTCTGTTGGCATGTTATATGTTGTACTTTCAAGTGATTTAAAAAATTGTGGAATACCTTGTGTATCACATTCATTTAAACTACCCAATAATACAATATCAGTAGCAAACATTAATTTTATATCACCATTTTTTTGTGAAGAAACATAACTGTTTTTGGGTAATGAAGCATCATATTCAACTGCCTTATAATAATATACAGTTTGTTTTAACATTGTCTGTTGTGGATGAATTACACCATTCATTCCTTTTACTTCAGTATATTGTTTATGACATTTACCCTTACACTTATCACCTTTTATCCTCATATAATCAACCTGTTGATTATCAAAATTTGTATATTTACCATCTGTATCCCTTTTAACAACACAATGTTGTAAAATTCTCATACCGGGATATTCTCTTTGTGAAGAACACCAATCATCTTTTGCTTTTTTCTTAAAAAGTCCGAAAAAGTAGCTTTTCTTTGGTGTTATTTTTCTATACCAAAGAGGTGCATAGAGGACACCATTCACCCAATCATTATAAAAATTAAACGAAGTGGCATCATTTTGTTGTGCCAACTGATTTTCAATACAGTTATAAAGCATTGCAGTTGCATTAGATGGCTCTGTAAGACTCATCTCACAATCCTCTGGCGATTTTTTCTCATTTTCACATATTTTCAATTGATTTTTGGTGTGATTTTTCTTTGTTTCTTCCCAAATACAATCCAAACCAATTGAAGACAACTTAAATAATTTAAATAAGAAATAACCACAACCAGGATAATATGTAACTTGATTAATACCGTCATCACAAAATTCAGAAGACAAACCGATGCAATTTGGCATAATTTTATAAACTAATTTTGTAACTGGTGAAGTCAGTTTGTTCCATCCTTTTTTTAATTTTCTTTTAATCTTTTTACCAATACCAAATGGAATCCATGCAAAAAGTGTTCCTAATATTTCTCCTGGTAATTGTATTATTTTAATTAAAAGGCATAATATTGCACTAACAATACTAAGAAGTTGATTTATAAACTCAATTAAATTAATAATTACCTTTGTTATTACGCAAATAATACGATAAGTAAAACTCAACTTAATAGTAAGCGCATTATAAGGCATTGGGTTATTATCACCATAATGGTTAATTAACTTAATACCTGTATGTTTCCTATTGGTTTCCTTGCTGTTTTTCTGTAATTTTGGAATATAGTTTTTAACCGTATAAACTTTATTCCAAAACATGTCACAATATGATTCTTCCCTTGTTGCAGAGCCAAATTCATAGTCTGCTTCAAGTGTTTCATCAAATTCACCCTCACCAAGTCTTGGATTATTAGGTACGAGATATCTTGCTCTTTTTCTTGCTGTTGCATCATTTGGATTTTCGTCCAAAGATATTCTAAATCTAACTCTTGTTCTTGTTGCAATACCTTTATCTGGATTATCCGTTGGTACTAAATTACCAAATTCATCAGTTGTAACATAATCAAGATTCATAGGAATTTGGTAACACCAAACACCATCACCATCAATAAGTCTGTTACCCATAATTGGAAATTCTTCAACTTTACCGTCAATAGTTTTCCTAATCATTTCAATAGTACCCTCACCTGCAATAAGGTCTGACATTTTACCATTTTGCACAGTTGCTGTACAATTCTTACCAATAGCATTTGAACCTTTATCCGTTATTATACTACCCATAAAGACAGCATAACTCTCAAATTTATATTCAAGGTTAATATCACATCTTGTAATTGAGAATTTATCATCACCGTCACTTACATCTCCCCAATATGGGTAAACATATAACCCCCTATCTTGCGAAATTATTTGCGCAAGTGAATTAAGGTTTGTAGAAGATTTAAACTTATTCGGACTTTCAAACATATTGGCATTATAACCTTTGCCAATCATGTCACATGGGCGTTGTGACAATATACCACAATCGCTTAAATCAACATCAACATGCAACTGTTGTGAACCTGTTGGAATGCCAAATAACATATAGTCACCTGCATGGTTTGTTGTAGTAGTATATTTCCAATACTTGTCGAACATTTCAATTATGTCATTATTATCAAGAACAAGCCTTTTGTTTGGAAAAGTACCAACATCTTGGTGACATGCATCATCTACATAGTCAGGTAAAAGATTATATCTAACACCATTATTATCAGTATCAGACGTGGAAGTAAAGTTATATAGAAGTCTATCTTTAAGTACATCATCATCGGATACTTCAATGAATATACTTACTTTTGCATTCGGTACGCCAAATCCACCATTTGCCGTAACACGTCCTACAATTACACCATAATCACTTTCATACGTTTTATATGAATTTGTTTGGTCTAATTTCAGACTAAGTATTTCAAACATATCATATGATTGTTTAAGCGGAACATGTATCACATTTGGTGCATCTTCCCCAACTGTTGTTCTAATTCTATATACTCTATTTGTATCTTCCATTATTAATGTAAAAAAAAATTATACCTTATTCAAAAACTTGTTAACGTCTTTTATTCTGAAATTTGCTTGTTTTCCAAACATTATACAGAAAATAATGTAAATTAACATTGGAACTATCATAACTATAATTATTGCCCCACAAATAATTCCAAATCCTATTTGCATTATAATTTCTAAGATTTTTAACAGTGGATTTACTTTTGTATTTTCTGATTTTCCACCATCACCATATTTTTGATTTATAGCATCTACCTTATTTTTGCAATTGCATCCCATATTTTATAACTTTTTATATCTTACAATACATATATAAAAATAAGTTTTTTAAACATTTTATTCAAAATAAAAAGAGCACACACTCTGCATAAAAGGAAAAGTCCCAAGGTGCTTTTCCTTGAGACTTTATGATTGTTTGTAATTTATTGACTGTTGATACCCTCTTGTGGAGGACTTGGACCATCATTCAATTTGGTTATTCAGTTGCCTATTGAACCGTCCAACCATTTGGAATACCACTTGGACCGGTTGTCCAACTTTCCATACTTGCAGCCTTTACAAATGTACCACTCGAAGCAACACCACTTACCCAACCACTTAAACAATTACTTGCTGAAATATCTGTTGCAAGACATTTGATGTAATTCAACAAACTACAACCATTGAACATACCATAATAACAACTATCTGCCAATGTTGTAGCAGATAATGTAGGAGCAGTTACAAGACTTGTACAATCTCTGAACATATAACTATAACAACTACTTGCCAATGTTGTAGCAGGTAATGTAGGCGCATTTACAAGACTTTTACAACCTTTGAACATACCAATATAACAACCACTTGCCAATGTTGTAGCAGGCAATGATAAATTTTTGGCATTAACAATGCCACAAGTTTTTACCGAATTATAACCACAGAACAAAAAGCAGAATGTGTATTCTTTTTCTATTGTTATCTTATTTTTATATTTATCTCCATAAATCAATGACATCACATTACCTGCTGCATCAAATTTAGCCGTTGAACTGAAGAAAGAACCAGCAAAACCTACTTCATCATTAACATAAAATCCCAACGTTTTTGCATCTCCTTTCCACAATATCTTATCACCTTTATTTACATTTACAGTAATGGATAAGTTTTCTTGCTTGTCGTTTTGGTTTGCTGTCGTTGTCCAAGTAGCACCATTGTCAGTTGAATAACTGATTGATGTAATCTTATCAGTACCAATAGAGTTCAATATATCGAATGATATTGTACCATCTTCAAGTGCAACAAAGGTGAGGTATTCATCAGCCCAAGTCCTAGGGTTATAATATACCTCATTCTCTTCGGTGCAATAACTGACGTTAGGCTTTACAAATGGGGTGTTTCCCCCACCCCCAATAAACG